>ENA-OQVM01002934-OQVM01002934.1-marine-metagenome-genome-assembly--contig:-NODE-2934-length-19093-cov-3.746161_pt1 | contig 19093 bp, 19 predicted proteins | sample MGYA00237776_ERZ505498 | MGnify/ENA primary metagenome ERZ505498 (study PRJEB26159, sample SAMN06265151) | marine metagenome | isolation source: Helgoland LTER site | place: Germany:Helgoland, sampling... | reverse complement strand
CTAAATTTAGATGATATTATAAAAAAAATCAGCACGGACATTGTTTTACATTTGGGCTGGTCTGGTGTTTTAGGGTCTGAAAGAAACTCAGTAGAACAAATAAAAAATTTAGATTTTGCACACAGTTTAATCTCGGCGTGTATTGATAATGAAGTAGGTCATTTTATCGGAATGGGTTCCCAAGCTGAATATGGGTTAAAACAAGGTAAAATATCCATTCGTGAGACATGTAACCCAACCACATTATACGGCATATGCAAACTAGCTACATATCAAATGTTAAATACCATGACGCTTGGAACACCCACAAAGTTCAGTTGGGTTAGATTATTTTCTGGCTATGGGCCGGGTGAAAATGAGCACTGGCTTATTCCATCTTTAATGCGGGCGATGGTTGAAGGCAAATCGTTAAAAGTTACTAAGGGTGAGCAACTTTGGGACTTTGTCCATTCTTACGACATAGCGTGTGCATTGCGTTCAATCTGTGAGCGCGGAGGTGAAGGGGTGTTTAACCTTGGAAGTGGTTGCACAATAAGGCTTAAGGATCTGTTTGAGTCCATTCAAAAAGAAAGCTCTAACGGAGGAGTTTTTGATATCGGAGCGGTGCCCTACAGACCGGATCAAGTAATGCATTTGGAAGCAGACATAAGTGAATTGAAAAAAATTGGCTGGGCTCCATCAAAAGACCTAAAAGCTGAGCTAATCAAAACTATTAAAGTTAGGACAAATAGTAATGAAGCATTGTAGACTTTGTAAAAGTAAGCTGGATCAATCTGTAGTTGAAATGACGGTCCCAGCAGGAACGCAACTGTTTAGCGATAGTAGTACAATATCGACTTCACTACGGAATAGTCTGCAGCTTGTGCAGTGCAAACATTGTGGTTTAGTCCAAAGTGTAGGTGAACCCGTATATTATGAGAACGTAAGCTCATCTTCATCATTCGTGTCAGATAAGTTATTATCTCACAGAAATGCCCAGATCATGAAATTACATCATTTAAGTAAGAAACCAGTACGATCACTGGTTGATGTCGGATGTGGAGATGGTGCAATATTAGCATGTCTAGAACCAACATCGTTTGATTTTTTATTGGGTATTGAGCCAACGACAAAAAATGTGTCTTCCGCGCGTGAAAAGGATTTACGGATTCAACACTGCCTGGTGGATGACACGACAGTATTTGACCACGGGCCATACGATGCTGTTTGCTCCTTCCATGTTATGGAGCACACTACAGATATTATTTCAGTTCTTAAAGGCATACACCGTAATTTAACCGATGATGGTGTTGGCGTAATTGAGGTGCCAGCAACTGAAGCGGCCTTTGAAAAGCAACGAATTGGTGATTTTATGCCTGATCACATCAATTATTTCACCAAAGAAACGATGCAATTAGCTTTGAATATTTCTGGTTATGAAGTTTTAGAATGTTACCGTGACTGGAATTCCGAGCATTTAGTAACATACTTCAAAAAAAGAAACATTGCGGGTAATCTGGAATTTATCTCGAGACGATCAGATGAAATCAAAAATGTCTTGACGGAATTTGCTGCAGAAAAACGCAAGGTGATCATTTGGGGTGCTAGTCATCACATGATGCCCAATTTTATCCTATTCGATGAGTTTTTACAGGAAGTCACTGTCATTGATAACTCTCCTGAGAAGTCGGATCGCTACATTCCAGGTACAAAAATCAAGGTGACGGCAGCGCGTAATTTTAATGAATTTGAAAACGCAACTGTGATTATCGGCTCACCAAGGTTTGAACATGAAATAGTTTCTGAATTGGAAGCAAAACTAGTGCGACCTCTGATTATTTCCGAACGTTTAACTCAATTAATTGGATTTCCAGTTTATGAGGTGTGAAACTAATACTGTGGCATTGGCTAAGGCTGCGCGAGAAACGATCATCAAAGCAATTTATGCCAGTAAATCATCACATATTGGGAGTTGTTATTCTTGCGTAGATATTCTCGCGGTGATCTATGGTGCTCTCTTGAAGGTTGATGATATAATCAAAAACACTATAGATCGTGATTACTTTGTCCTGAGCAAAGGCCACGCCGCAGCAGCTTTATATAGCATTTTAAAAGAGGTTGGATTTGACATCAACCTCGAGGATTATGGTGCAAATGGATCTGATCTGATGACCCATGCAAGCTGTAAAGTGCCAGGTGTCGAATTGTCTTCGGGGAGTTTGGGCTTAGGTTTAGGACACTGTCTGGGGCGCGCCTTAGCCAATCGAAAAGATGGTATAGATTCTAAGGTGATTTGTCTTCTATCCGATGGTGAATTAAACGAAGGATCAAATTGGGAAAGCTTCATGATGGCCTCGCACTTAAAGCTTTCTAATCTTACTATTGTGATCGATAAAAATAATTTACAGAGCCTAACCACCACTGAGAATACGCTTAATCTAGGTTCTCTCGCGAATAAATTTGGCCAATTTGACTTGGAAGTAATAGACATAGACGGCCACGATCATCAAACACTAAGACTTGCCTTCCAAAAAAAATCTGCACTGACAAAAGTAATCATTGCAAACACCATAAAAGGAAAAGGGGTGAGTTTCATGGAGGATAAAGTCGAGTGGCACTACCGCCCACCCAACCAAGGCGAGTATCGCGAAGCATTACGAGAAATTAGAAATGCGTAATACATTTATTAGAACGTTGGAAAAAATTGCTGCTTCAGAAGATATTTTTTTGCTAGTGGGTGATCTGGGTTACTCTGTGGTGGAAAATTTTTCAAAAAATTACCCTAGTAAATTTTTAAATGTAGGCGTTGCTGAGCAAAATATGGCAGCGATTGCATCTGGAATAGCATCGACAAGCAAAAGAGTTTTTACATATTCTATCGCGAATTTCCCGACGTTTCGCGCTGCCGAGCAAATCAGAAACCTAATTGATTATCACTCATATCCCGTAACAACAGTATCTGTAGGATCTGGATTGTCATATGGAAATCTTGGATATACACATCATGGTGTGACTGATCTTGGTTTGATGAAGTTATTTTGCAATCATTATTTGTACACACCTTTTGACCCTGACGAAGTAGCATTTTGTGTACAAGATATAACTAAAAACTCGAGACCATCATATTTGAGGTTAGGAAAAACCAACGAACCAAACTTATCTAAACAATTTAGATATAGTACATACGGGGATTGGATAGTTCGCTATTTGACGCCACAACGCAATAGTAGGTTGATTATACGTATCGCTAATGACTCTAATATCTTAACCCGCCGAGTGAATGATCTTCATCTCTATGATCAAATTTCGATACCCCGTTGGTCAGGAACCTTCGAGGATGAGATTTTCGCACTCTTGACTGAGTACGAAGAGATAATTGTATATGAAAACCACCAGTACAACTGTGGTATTTATTCCACACTCAAAACCGTGTATCCTAACATGAATAATATGAGGTCACTGGCATTAAATTCAGATTGTCTAACTTCAGTGGGTGATGAGAAATATTTAAACGAAAAATTTCTAAATTTTAACTAATGTATAAACTATTTTTAGTGCTGACTTTTTCTAATGTTGTTCCGACATTAATCCTATTTTTATTTATTGAAAAATATATTACGAATATTCCTCCAAATATCTGGGTTGAATTCCAAAAAGCGCATCTAGTAGCGTCAGTGGCAAGTATGCTTGGGATGCTCAAACTTGAGATTGCTCAATTTCAAGACGCTGGAGACTCAAGTGATACAGAAAAATCAGCATTTACGATGTCTATATTTTCCAGCATAATTTTGCCGATTGTGCTAATAGCTTTCCTGGGTTGGAATACAGCAACATTCGTATTTAGCAGTTCCTTGAGTCTTATATACTCATTTTTTAATTATAAGCTAAACGCAGAGATATTATCTCAGCGGCGTGTTAGTATATTTATAATTTCTTTATTAAAAATTAGCTTAATACCTATGACATTCGTAATGATCGTGCTTAGTGTGGGATCTCTTAAATCTGTAGCTTTCATATACTTTTTGCTGGCGTTTACTTTGGTATTGACAAAAAAAGATCAAATAATCTCTGTTCAGAATTTAATGAATTATATTAAAATTTATGTGAGATATACGCGAGACTTACTTACAAGTAATACACTAGATTACATTTGTTCTATTTTATTGTTCAAAGTTTTATTAGTGACGTATCCTTCTGAAGTAATTGTAATATATTATTTGTTTGAACGATTTGTTGTGGCGCCGATTGGCGTCATAACATCAGCGTTTTCTAAAGTACTTCTGAAAGAAGGTTCAAAATTTAAATTAAATTCACAATACCAGCATCATACATTAGCTATATCATTGTTTATATTTTTGTTTGGTGCAATCTTAATGGTTGGCTTAGTGCATGTACTTCAAAAATATTTTAATTCATCTACACTAACTTCTTTGATGACAGAACCGTATTTTTCTACTTGTGTTTTGCTTCTTTTGATACAGGGGTATACCTCGATGTATTCTAACTTGTTCATTACGTATAATTTGGAAAATAAACTCCGAAAAATTTCTATTATAAACTTTTTCTTCAAAGTTCTTTTACTTGTTATAACAACGTTTTTGGGTTTGAACTTGTACATGTTTTTGCTGATATCGCTTTTACTAATTTCTGATGTTATCTTTAGTGTTTATATGTATTGGAGAAATAGAAATGCTCTGCATTTATATCCCAACCTATAAGAGAAAACAGCAACTTAGAAAGTTGCTTTATTCGATAACTCAATTATCGTCAGAGGTGAAAAATTTTCTTGTTATAACGATAAGTGACAATAATTCGGGCAACGTTTTAGAATTGGAAAATATAAAAAAAGATTTCAATGATATAGATATAAACGTAAATATCCAGACATCAAATGTTGGTGCCCGAGCTAATATTGAGTACGGTTTTATCAACGACTTATCAAAATATGAATATATTTTCCCAATTGGAGATGATGATGAAATTTGTGTTGAAAACTTCGAGGAAGCTGTAAAAATTTTGTGGAGCACGAAGCCCGATTATTTGGCGTATACAGAAGCTTGTGTTAATGAAAAGTTAACCTATACAGATCTAAAGAAACAATTTGCTTATCAGATCGGTAATTTGGGTACTATTATAATTCGTAGCGAATTATTTCTGAATGCCCGAGAGTGTGGATTATCAGACACAAGATTGAGTAATAATGTCTGGGTTACCACAGCCTACTATTTAACATACATGAAGGGCACTCAGGGGCAATCAGTTGCACAATTGTCAAAAAATGAAACACACGCTGAAACTATGCTGAAAAACGCTGACTATTTCTTAACTTGTTTTATTCACTTTTGGATTTTGCTGGGAGTCTTCAAGGTAAGTAAGTTAAACAGACACTATCTAAGATTTCTTTTAGGAAATTTATATTCAGCCAGTCTTCATAGAGGTGTGTTGGGTGATGAAATTTCCTTTAAAGATCCAATGTGTAGAATCCCAACCCCGTGTTTATTAATTGTATTTTTTCTCCGATATACCCCAAGATTTTTAATATTAATGATGATTAGCCTAGTGCTATTTGTGAAGTTTAAAGGACATGTTAGTTCAGTCAGGCAGTATATTAAAAATTTCAAAGCACTTCAAATAAACAAGCGCACCGTTACTAACAATGCTCTTGTGCGGCATCCGAAGGACTTTTTTTGATTTTTTTTCTAATAATATTATTATCGACTTCTGCTCCGTTAGTTATCATCGGTAACGCATTAATTCCCTTACACATGTTACTTGCTCCAGCGTTTTTCATAACAAGCCTGTGTCTATTAAAACGATCTCACTTATTTGGAGTAATATATTTCACAATAATGTCTTTGGTTTTGTTTATAGATTTAATCAAATATGTGTTTGACCCTGAACTTGGCTCGAATATGTCAGAATTGATCAAATTGGCATTATTCTTTAGTGCTACGCATGTATTGACAAAGTCTAAAATAAGCCAAAGACAATTGGAAACGCTCCTAATTACTGGTTCTTTTTCATACGTTTGTATACTATTTTTACAATTTTTTGAATTTGGAGGATTTCTTAATCTCATTGCTACTATGAATCTTGACGAGACTAGAGCGATGGATATTTTTGCAGGCGGTAGGCTTCCCGGCTGGGGTCAAGATGTCAATGTAGGAACAATTTGTCTTGTATCTCTTCTAGTACCGAAGATCAGGTTAATCAAATCGAGGCTCAATTCTAACCGCTTTATTAATCTATTTTTATTAACAGACATTATCTGCATCATTCTTATGCAGAGTAGAACCGGAGTTATGATGCTTTGTATTATACTATTTTGGGAATACAGATCAAAGATGTTAATTAGCATCCCAATTGTTGCTGCTTTATTGACTATGCAATCACTACCGTATCTCACATATGGTTATCAAGCACTAATTAACGGTGAAAATCTAAGCTTAATCATACGTTTGGGGCAGTGGTCTCTGGCGCTGACTGAGGTGAAAGCCAATCTACTTCTGGGTTTAGATGAGATCACTTTGGGCATGAGAGTACTCGACTCAGATATTGTTAAGTCTCTTTATTTGTTTGGTATTATAGGACCTTTAGTTATTTCTTTGATTCCTGCATACTATCTGGGCTTTACCAATAGCTCTTCATTCTACGTATTTATTGTCTTTATTGTGTATTCAGTTTTAAATGCCTTCGTTCTAGGTTACCAAACAAATGCAGCTGCAATTATGTTGTTCTCTTCCTTATTGATAATACAAAAATTGTCTGGAGAAAAAAAATAATGTGCGGAATTTTGTGCCATTTGGCAATTAACAATTCAGATCTCATGGCTGATTACGCAAAGGCTACTCTACATATAAAGAAGAGAGGTGCTGATAATTATAATGAAGCTTATTTTGAGAACATATTTCTAGCTCATGCGCGTATGTCGATATACGACCTTGATGGGCGAGCGTCGCAGCCAATGGTTTGTAGCGCTGGACGGAATAAGATAATTTTTAATGGCTCAATTTACAATTATCGTGAGTTAAAAAGAGAATTAGAAGCTTGTGGTCAAGTTTTTTTGACAACATCAGATACTGAAGTATTACTTAATGGTTTAATCCTTTATGGTGTACAGTTTCTTGAGCGACTTAAAGGAACTTGGGCATTCGTTTTCGTTTCCTTAGATACGCGACAGATTATTATTTCGCGTGACATTTTTGGTGAGAAACCGCTTTATCAACGAAAATTTAACGGAGGGATTACATTTGCTAGTTCCATAATGAGCCTTGCAAGTATCGGAAAGCCGCCAAGCGTTAATCTAGAGATGGTCAAGGAGTTTCTTATTTACGCTAAACCCTTTCACGGTAACAAATTATTCTTTAACGAAGTATCAGAATTTCCGGCGAATACATTTGCTGTTTACGATATTGATAATTTAAAAGTCTTGCAAAGAGGGACGATCTTCGACGTCGAAAATGTTCTTTCTACCGCCCAAAATACCAATTTAGATTATGTCTTGGAACAAGCTTGTTCCCGAATTACAATTGCGGATGTAAAAGTAGCTGCGACATTAAGTGGTGGTGTAGACAGTTCGTTAACTAGTTCGTTAATTCATAAGCAGGTGACGAACATGTTCTGCGCAAACAATTTATCTGGGGAAAGTGAGATAGTGCATGCGCAAAGAGTGGCTGATGCCATAGGTATTAATTTGCATGGCATAGATGTTCCGAACGAGGCGATAATAGACAATCTACAAGACACCATCGAAGCGCAAGAGCAGCCTTTTGCGGGTCCGTCTGTTATTTTACAAAACTTTGTTTATAAAAACATTAGTGAAAATGGTTATAAGGTTTGTGTTGAGGGGCAAGGAGCTGATGAACTATTTTTGGGTTATCCGCGTTATCAAGCAATGCTGTTATTCGAACTCTGTAAAAAATTTAAGTGGATAAAATTTATAAGGACGTTCAAATTATTTCGATCCAGTGATACTAATTTTTCCATTTTAGGTTTGCTGTTATCAGTATTTTATTTTCGGTCTAGATATATAAGAGCTGCTGTCGCAATTTGGCGATATAATATTCCGTTTAGATCGTGGAAATTGCCGTTACATGAGAACCATGCTGCACCTTATAAATACTGGGATTTGAGCGATATTTTTGGTGCACAATTAGGAAATTTATTGGCGTATGCAGATAAAAATTCAATGTATCATCAGGTCGAGGTAAGGTTACCATTTTTGGATAGTGACGTAGCAAGGGTGGCGTTACAGATACCATCATCTCTTAAAATGAAATACGGACAATTGAAATATGTGCTTAAAAAAAGCCTTCGTTCGCAGAATCTGCATTTTGTAGCGGACAGAACAACAAAAAGTGGATACCAACCTGATAATGCTGCAATATATAGAAAAATTCAATCGAGCTTTGATAAACAGCAAGTTAATATGGAATGGTTTATTTGGTTGGAAGATTTCTTAGGCGCAGATTTTTCAACAAAAAAACCGGTGCTATTTTTCCGTGCTTACGTGGTGTTACAATACATCACGTATCTTAAAGATAAAGACATCGTGGTCCATACAGAATGAAAAAGATTTGTTTTCAGTTATACCCGTCAAATATAAGCAGTGAAACTAGAATTAAAAAGATTTCCGGCACTCTTATTCGAAAAGGTGTTTATGATCGAGTTTATATCTTAGGCATCGCAGAAAATGATTTACCTACAATAGAGCGGCTAGGTCGCAACATTTATGTTATTAGAGCCCAATTTAATAAACGAATAAATTTGCCTGCGTTTATAATGAAACTTGTGAAATTTTTTATGTATTTTTTAACAATTATGCATGTTTTGAAAAGGATAGGCTCACAAAATATTTACGTTCACTGTCGAACGCTAAGTGTATCGTTGATATCAATAATCCTTAAGATTAGATTTGGTGCAATTCTGATTTATGACGTACATGAATTAGAAAGTGAGGTCGCATCAAGTGGTAGATTTAAAAAATATCTTTTGAGGTATTTGGAAAATCGAGTCATTCATCGTTTTGATGGACATATATTCGTTACTGACAGTATCAGAGACTTTTATCATAACAAGTATGGTGTCGACGGTATTTGTATTGAAAATTACTGTGAAGAATGCGCACCTTCTAAAGCTTGTATTCAGACGGTAGAGGAGTTGCTGAGTAATATTCCTTCGGTCGGAATGATAAACTTGCTTTATTCAGGAATGCTTGTGCCAAACCGAGGTGTAGAGGAACTGTTACAGGCAGCAAGCACGCTTGAAAAACAGTATAACTTCATTTTTGTAGGTGAAGGACCTTTAGAAAATTTAGTGTTAGAATCTGCTCGAAATTGTAACAATGTATTTTTGCTGAAGATGCAGAAGCAAAGCGTGTATCAGGAAGTCGTAAGAAGAATGGACGTAGTAGTAGCTTTGGCAAATTCTCCTGCGTTAAGTTACCAATTCTCATTACCAAATAAGTTTATTGATGGCGCTAATGCGGGCAAAATACTGTTGGCTTCAGACATACCAGAACAAAGAAAGATCGTACAACGTTTCGAAAATGGATTGTTGGTTAGTAAAGTTACGAAAGAGAAGTTGCTTTTAGCGTTAACAGACATCAACCAACAATACGAAAGATTGAGTGATAAAGCCGCGAGTACACACGGCTTATTCGAATGGTCAAAATTAGAAAATAGGCTAGCAAGGTACCTTAAATCATTGGATCAGACAATATGTTAAATAGTTTTCAAACATTTCTGGTGCTAGCGCCTCACACCGATGATGCAGAGTTAGGTGCAGGTGCTACGATTGCAAAGCTTCGCCGCGAAGGCAAAACAGTAATCGTAGCGTCGTTTTCAGATGTTATTGATTCAGTACCAAAAAATTTACCCAAAGACACTCTAAGAATAGAATTCATGAATAGTATGGAGTTTTTGTTAGGATCTACTGAAACTGCTCATTGTTTTTCGTTTCCGGTGCGCAATTTTACAGAAAATAGACAAAGTATTTTGGACAAAATGCTTAAGTTGAAAGCTCAGTATAAACCTGAAGTCGTATTTCTACCTTCACTAAATGATGATCATCAAGATCATCAAGTAATCGCCCATGAAGCGCTGCGTGGTTTCAAAAACTCAGTATTGCTTTCATATGAATTGCAGTGGAATATGAGGCGTGCAGAAATCAACCTGTTCAGTCACGTTACTAGCGCAGATTGTCAAAAAAAGCTAACAGCACTGAACGAATATAAGTCGCAATGTTTTCGTGAATATTTTTCTGAGGAATATATTAAATCACTTCTGAGAACCCGTGGTATTCAGGCTGGTTGCCAGTTTGCTGAAGGATTTGAATTCGTAAAAGGAAGATTTATTTAAATGTCTAAAACAATAATTTTGATTACAGGTGGTGGGGCTCCAGGAGGGCCCGGAATAATCAAATCTTTAAAAATGAACAGAGAAAATTATGTAATCACATGCGATGTTAACCCTTGTGCGACAGGCGCAAAATTTTCTGATGACTTTTTTTGCTCGTTACCGGCTGCAGATAATGGTTTTAAAGAATTCATGTTGGCGAAGATCAAAGACCTTGGGATCGACATAGTCGTACCACTAGTCACAAGCGAACTTGAAAAATGGTCGGAAATTATGTTGGAGCAGAAAATTCCAATACTAGCACCTGCTCAGGAGTTAATTTCTAAATTAAATAATAAGTTTTATTTTCTTGAGTTTTGCAAAGAAATTGGCTTGCCGACAGTGAGCTATCTGAAAACCGATAATGGAAATTTTTTAATTAACTATGTTAAAGAATATCATAAATATCAGCGCTATTGCGTTGTAAAACCATGCGAAAGTAATGGTTCAAGAGGGGTTGGGATCATTGATAGTAGGTCTCGATCAATAGATTCATTTATTTTTGATAAACCAAATAGTCTAATGCTAGATTTTTATGTTTTTGAAGAAATGTTTAGTGGTGTTGAGATACCAAATTATTTGGTAATGGATTATTTACCTGGGCATGAGATAACCTGCGATATTTTAGTGCAATCAAGACAACTTATTCATTGTTTTATGAGAAAGCGTACGAAAATCACAAGTGGAATTTCAACAGCTGGCGAATTTATTAACGATAAAAATATATTAGAGTTTTGCTCAACTTTCGCTAATAATATTGATTATAATGGAGTATTAGGTATTCAATTCAAAGAAAAGGATGGGCAATACTACCCTATTGAATGCAACCCTCGTCTTCAGGGGACATCAGTTGCAGCGAATGGCTTGGGTTATAATTTACCACAGCTTGCTGTTGACTGTTTGTTAGAGCGTGCATCGCCATTTTTAGTAAGTGACAAAAATTTGAAATTTGCCAGGTATTATGAAGAACTTTTTTGGACGTGATGTCGATATTGTTATAGTAAATCAGTATTTGCCGGAACCTAATTCTAGCGGTATTACAAGGCACTTTGTCATGCGCGATGCGTTGCAAAATGCTGGGTATCGGGTACAGCTGATTGGTGCAAAAAACCACCACAAGCGCGTTGGAAACACCGAAGTAGGCTACGTAGATAGAATACCAACGCTTATTTACAGGGATAGTAATTCACTAATAAGAATAATAAATTGGTTTATTTTTATGATTATTTTACCGTGCTACTTAATAAGGTATTTAAACTCTAGATACATTTTATACTCGTCTTTAAGTTTGATAGGTGGATTAAGTGCAATTCTATTCGCAAAGTTATTTAGAAAAAAGTTTATTTTTGAGGTCCGAGATATCTGGCCTGAAAGTGGTCTTGAATTAGGAGCATTCAGCAAAAAAAGTATAGTATATAGATTTTTGAGATTTGTTGAAATACGTATGCTGAAAAATTCAGATCTTATTATATCAAGTTTGCCTGGCTTTGGGGAATATCTAAATGCTCTAAATACTGATTATCATAAAAAATTTCGATTTGTTGGATCAATCGCTGAAGATAGTGAAGTAAATAAATATAAAAATAAAATGCATGAAAAACTCAAGATCGGTTACTTTGGTGGCATGGGCCCAGCGAATAATTTACAGATATTGTTTGAAGCTGCTGTCGAGTTGCCTTTTTCAGTTGAACTAGTTGTTGCTGGTTCTGGCATTAACTATGAAAATTTCATGAAGCTTTATAACGCTCAGGACAATATCACGTTTTGCGGGAACTTAAGCATCAATGAAATAAATAACTTATATGACAGTGTGGATATATGTTATTATGGGGCGCAAAATAAGCAACTTTATAAGTACGGAGTTTCGCCTGTTAAATTAGTTGATATTACTCGACGTTCGATCCCTTTGATTGTTGGAGCTGACTTTGAGATAGAGAAGCACTATCCGAAACTAAAACACCTAAAGGTTGGAACAAAAAATAAGGCTGAATTATGCCGATTACTTGTAAGTCTTTACAGTGATAAATCAAAACTTGAAGAGCTCAGTCATATTTCAGCTGACCTCTTTCAAACACACTTTAGCGCTCAAGATAATATCTCTGGCCTTCTTTCAGAATTAAGGGACATGGAATGATTGGAGTTTTGAACTACGGTGTGGGTAATTATAAAACGTTATTAAACGTACTCGATTACTTGGGAATTGAAAATTGCGAGGTGCAAACTGTACCGCAATTTGATAAGATTAGTAGATTAATAATTCCTGGTGTTGGGTCATTCGATAACGGTATGCGAAATTTACTAGAGAATGGCTTCGATCAAGCTATCGAGGAATTTCATAATCGCGAGGGAAAAATCTTAGGCATTTGTTTAGGTGCGCAAATGATGCTTAATTGTAGTGAGGAAGGTAGTATCCCAGGCCTGGGGTTAGTGTCGGGTTTTTCAAAACGTTTTCCAAATTCAGTTGGGCACCCGATACCGCTATCCGGGAAGTTTCAGGTGTCTTTTTCTGAGGGATCAGGTTTTGAGAGTTTTAACAATAAACGCTTCTATTTTGTACACTCCTATTACATGCAAACCGAGAATCGGTTAGTTTCGGCGCGTAATTCTGAAATAGACATTGATGAGATGCCATATGTGGCGGGTTTTGTGAAAGACCATGTAACTGGAGTTCAATTTCATCCAGAAAGAAGTGGATTGACTGGAATAGAGTTTTTGAAAGCATGGGTGGAATTTGACTAAGAGAATAATACCAACACTCCTTCTGAAAAATGGTGAATTTTATAAATCACGGCAATTTGGCGATTACGTGTACTTAGGAGACGCTTGCAATATTATCAGAATATTTCGAGAAAAAGACGTAGATGAATTTCTTATTTTAAACATCGCTAACGAAAAAATTGGCGAGCAAACGTTGAAAGATTTGCAAAAAATCGTTGAAGAATCTTTTTGTCCAATTACCTTCGGAGGTGGTATTGAGGACTTAGGACTAGCAAGGCGCGTCTTACATGCGGGGGTTGAACGCATCTGCTTCAATAGTGCTTCATTTGATTATCGGTTGTTACAGCGTGCTAAATCCGAATTCGGCGCTAGTACCTTAAGCGTGTGCGTTGATTATAGCGTAGAAAATGGGGAATATTGTCTGAAAAAACAGCATATGTCTCATGATAGAAGTTTTTGGGATCATGTTATACATTTAAACAAACTAGGATTAGGGGATATTGTTTTTCAGCGAATGGATTTAGATGGTACAAGGAAGGGTGCTGACTTCGAAGTTACTCGTAAGTTGATGGCGATCGATTTTAAGACACCAATTTTACTAGCTGGAGGTGTTAATGGATTGGAAGATCTAATGCAGCTCAAAGATAACTTCGCGAACGGACTATGTGTTGGATCTTATTTTAGTTTAATTGGAAAGTATCGCGCACCATTAATCACCTATAAAAATCCCTATAGTCAGGGTGTAAGATGAAGTTTTGTTCAAGTACAGTTTTAGATAGTGACATACAGGGAATTTCTTTTGACGAAAATGGGGTCAGTAATTTCGCACAAAAAGCAAGCTGGAGACTGGAAAATGAGTCATTTTGGAACTCAGATCCTACCGCTTTAGAGAACTTAGCAGAAAAAATTAGATCTCATGGGCGAAAATCAGAGTATGATTGTTTAATTGGATTGAGCGGTGGCGTGGATAGCAGTTATGTCGCTCATTTGGTGGTAAAATTAGGTTTGAAACCTCTAGCACTGCATGTTGATAACGGTTGGAATACTGAAATAGCGGTAAGCAACATAGAACAACTGGTAGAAAAGCTGGGGCTGGACTTGATAACGGTTGTATTGCCATGGAGAGAGGTTAAGGACCTACAACGAGCATATATTAAAGCGGGTGTAATGGATTTAGAGTGTGTCGCAGATCATGCAATAGGCGCCTGTACTTATCGTTTAGCTGATGAATATAATATTAAATATATTGTAAATGGCGGTAACGTTGCAAATGAGGCATTGCTACCGATCCATTGGGGGTTTGATAAAAGAGACGACTTAAATTTGAAAGATATTCATGGAAAAAATGGAAGTATTAAACTAAGAGATTTTCCAACCCAAACTTTGTTTCAATTGGGAAGGCGATTGTTCTTCAACGGCTTAAAGACAGTGCCTATATTAAACTACACCCCATTCTCAAAAAAAAATGCAACAGATTTATTGCAATCACAATATGGGTGGAAAAGTTATGGTCGCAAACATGGTGAAAATCGATTTACGCGGTTTTATCAAGAAATATATTTACCCGAAAAATTTAATATTGATAAACGCAAAGCTCATCTATCTAATCAAATTTTAAATGGTGAGCTAAGTCGCAATGAAGCATTTAAAATGCTTGAAGATAACATAATAAATATCGATGAAAGGCGGATAGAGTTAAAATATGTGGCGAAAAAGTTAGGCTTTTCATTCGAAGAATTAGAGGCAATGTTAGTACAGGCTGGAGTTCCTCATACTAAGTACAAACATTATAAGCGTTTGCTAAATCAGCAAAGCTTTTGGGTGCAGTTTGCAAGATATCTTGCAAAAGGTGAATTTAAAAATGCAACTATTTCAAAACTATTTAGGGCAACGCAAAATAGGCTCTAGAGACAACACAAGGCACCTGAAATGAATAGGCTTGGATCATATCATGATTAAAATAAACGATTTTGTGGCTTTTTCTCAAACTATATATTCTGAGCGTCCAATAGTACTCCACCGACCCGTTTTTACGCAACAAGAGCAGGAATATGTTCGAGATTGCATTACCTCAAATTTTGTATCTTCGATAGGTAAGCGTGTCGATGAATTGGAAGAGAGGCTTGCTAAGTTTGTAGGTGTAAAAAAAGCAGTTGCTACTGTGAATGGTACAACGGCCCTTCACGTTGCTTTACATTGTACGGGTGTGAGACCGGACACACACGTTTTAACGCAATCTCTTTCTTTTGTAGCAACTACCAATTCTATAAGTTATTGCTCTGCAGAACCGATTTTTATCGACGTCGATATAGACACGCTCGGTATGAGCCCTATTAGCTTAAGAAATTGGCTTGAAACTAATGCTAAAACGACGAATGAGGGCGCAATTAATAACAAAACTGGTAAACGAATAGCTGCGTGTGTGCCTATGCATACTTTTGGATTACCCTGTCGGATCAAAGAGATTTCGGAAATTTGTAGAGAGTATAATATACCATTAATAGAAGACGCTGCTGAGAGTCTAGGATCATACGTAGGTCGCAAACATACAGGCACCTTTGGTATCGCTGGTACCGTTAGTTTTAATGGAAATAAGATCATTACCACTGGTGGCGGTGGTGCAGTTTTGACTAACGACTTGGACTTTGCAAAAAAAATTAAGCACTTAACAACTACGGCCAAAAAGCCTCATTCCTATGATTATGTTCACGATGAATTGGGCTTTAATTATCGCATGCCCAATATTAATGCAGCGGTTGGTGTTGCACAGATCGAGAAATTGAATGAAATATTATATCATAAAAAAGTTGTTGCTCAAAAATACAAAGAGTACTTTGAAGCTATTAATATAAGGTTCTTACAACCTATAAACGGCACTCGATCCAACTACTGGCTGAACGGGATTGTACTTGATAATCGTAAAGAGAGAGATGCTTTTTTGGAGATTACGAATGCAAACGGGGTATTGACGCGACCGATTTGGAATTTGTTGTCGACACTTCCTATGTATAAAGATTGCGACGCCGACAACCTTAAGAATTCAAAATGGCTTGCCGATCGAGTGGTGAATTTGCCATCTAGTGTTCCCAAATTGGATTAATGAATGAATATTTTAGATATAATTGGACGTTCTGAAGAGATATTCCAAGGCGATATATCCCAAAATGAAAAAGTAATTTCAGACACGATTAGCGCATGCAGATTCATGGTTATCGGTGCAGCAGGTTCAATCGGGCAAGCGGTAACTAAGGAAATTTTTATTCGTAATCCAAAATGTCTACATGTTGTGGATATAAGTGAAAATAATTTAGTCGAATTAGTTCGAAATCTACGTAGTTCTGTTGGTTACAGCAGTGGCGAATTTAAGACATTTGCAATCGATTGTGGAAACGATGAATACGCGGCTCTTTGTAAGGCAAGTGAAGGCTATGATTTCGTCCTGAACCTATCAGCCATGAAGCATGTGCGAAGTGAAAAAGATCCGTATTCTCTGATGAGGATGATACGTGTCAATATTTTGAACACAGTCAAAACTTTGCAACTGAGCAAAGAATTAAAGGCGAGAAAATATTTCTGCGTTTCTACTGATAAAGCCGCTAACCCGGTTAATATGATGGGAGCAAGTAAGCGTATTATGGAGATGTTCCTCGCACGTGAAAGTCAAGAAGCAGCAATATCGACGGCACGATTTGCTAATGTTGCGTTTTCTGATGGCTCACTTTTGCATGGATTTAAGAATCGCTTATTAAGTCACCAACCAATTAGTGCACCAAATGATGTGAGACGCTATTTTGTTACGCCAAAAGAAAGTGGCGAGTTATGTTTATTGTCTACAATCCTAGCTGAGAACATGGAAACATTTTTTCCAAAGCTAAGTGATGAATTGATTTTAACAAATTTTACTGACATCGCTCGCAGATTTTTGGATGCTAATGGTTATGAAGCGTTTGAATGTGATACAGAAGAGGAGGCGCGATCCCGTATTTCTGAGCTTCTGCCAAAGAAAAAATGGCCAGTATATTTCTTTAATTCTGATACGACAGGGGAAAAAGGCTTTGAAGAATTTTATACAGATTCAGAAGAGTTAGATTTGCAGCGTTTCCATAATATTGGTGTAATAAAAAACAGTCCAAAATATCGAAACGATATATTAAAAAACTTTGAAAAAGTCATCAATGAGTGGATCACAAGCGGGCATTATGATCGTTCAGATATTGTGGATTTATTTAATTGTACTGTTGAGAATTTTGAGCACAAAGAAACAGGTAAATTTTTAGACGATAGGATGTAGTAATATGCAACGATTTTTTGATGTCATTTTTTCTATTATAGCAATTTTATTTTTTTCTCCAATCTTGTTGCTTACATGTATTGTTTTGCGCCTGACTGGTGAGGGAGAAATTTTTTACATACAGAAACGAGTTGGGCGATATCGACGGTCAATTGAAATTATCAAGTTTGCCACGATGTTAAAAAATAGCCCAAATGTCGGTACTGGCACAGTCACACTCGCGAAGGATCCAAGAATCTTACCTTTTGGAAGGTTTCTCAGGAAAGCTAAAATTAATGAACTTCCACAGCTTTTCAACGTTTTGTGGGGAGACATGAGCCTTATCGGGCCAAGGCCCCAAACGCAAAGATGCTTTCATGCGTTTCCAGAAAACTTACGCGACCAAATAGTATCAGTCCGGCCTGGCCTATCAGGGCTTGGATCTATCTTTTTTAGGAATGAAGAGCTAATGTTGAATGATGCAAAAAATGCAAATCAATTTTACGATCAAATCATTATGCTCTATAAAGGACAGCTTGAAGCTTGGTACATTTCAAATAGATCAGTAAAGTTATACTTTATCTTAATACTTGCGACGGTAACGACTGTGTTATTCGGTAAAGTAATGTTTCGAAATACCTACCTCATGAACATACCTTCTTATCCAAATGAGCTAAAGGAGTATTTCTAAATTGCAGTTGAGATTAGCCTTTGACCATGAGTTTTTCGACCATGTAAATTCTACGATGTTAAAAGAGAGAAATACATCGTCTAAAACTTATGGATTAATATCTTCAATCTTAACATATAGGATCATTATATTATTTCTCTGGTTAATTGAGAATTTTTTGGCTTTATTGTTAAGATTGCCGATACCCATTTATGCTTCAGTAGTGTACTCGTTAGTAAATTCATCAAGAGGCCTTCCTAATTTTAAAGGAATGTATTTTCGGTCTCTATATTACAGATTTCGTCTTAAGCATTTGGGGCGAAATGTCCTAATTGATCAAAACGTATTCTTTGCGTTTCCGAATAAGGTGACCCTGTCTGACTTTAGTTATATAGACAAAAACGTTACCTTGATGGCTCGTAGTGTTGAAATTGGGAAGCGGGTACACTTGGCTCCTAACGTATTTGTATCTGGTGGTGGTCATTTTGTGGCTGAGGATTTTTCATGTGTTGCGACCAAGTCGTCAATTATCACATCTACCGAAACTTTAAAAAACGGGTCGCGATCGTCTGGCCCAATGGTGCCAGCGGTTGAGCGTGAATGGATCCGAGGCAAAGTTATACTTCACAAAGATGCCTTCGTTGGAGTAGGAGCCATCATATTGCCAAATGTGATTGTTGGTGAGGGAAGTGTAATTGCGGCTGGAGCAACAATAAGCAAATCAACGGAACCCTGGTCTATTACAGCATCAGCGAAAAACAATGTTTTGGGTTATCGCGAAAAAGTTAAATATTAAGATTTTATCTTTGTAAAATTAACGCCATATATTGTGCTGCGAAAACCGCAAGTACCTTGAGACGGTGCTTGGGTCTGACCAGCCGCCGGCGCGCATGATCGCGGCAAGGTCGTAGCCCTTAATCAATAAGCCCTGCGCCGCACCCACGCGCAGCGAGTGCCCCGAAACCTCCAAGTCACTCGGCCGCTCGCATCGCTTCACCTTCACGACACTGCGCTTGATGATGTCGTTCACGTTGCGGTCGCAGATGGCGCGGTCCTCGCACC
>ENA-OQVM01002931-OQVM01002931.1-marine-metagenome-genome-assembly--contig:-NODE-2931-length-19100-cov-3.297009_pt1 | contig 19100 bp, 18 predicted proteins | sample MGYA00237776_ERZ505498 | MGnify/ENA primary metagenome ERZ505498 (study PRJEB26159, sample SAMN06265151) | marine metagenome | isolation source: Helgoland LTER site | place: Germany:Helgoland, sampling... | reverse complement strand
ATAATAGAGACTGTTAAAGGCCTTCACGACTGGCCCAGACAGCACAAAATCGGGCGGATCAAAGGGTAGACGCTTCTGGCCCTTGGGTTTGAGGGCAAAAGGGTCGCGCCGTTCGCGAAAGCTCAGTTGATCGGGTGTCGCATGTTCCCCCAACATCACCAACGACCGGCCCATACCACGCCCAGTCTGCAAGCAATCAATCCAGGCGACCGAATAGGTATAGTCATGCGCCCCTTCAAAGATGATCATCGCAGATTTCAGGTCGGGCGCAGGGATCGTCGTTTGATTAATCCAACCTGTCCCTACCTTCTTGAGCTTGATCGCGGCGCGCAGGATGATCCCGGTCAGACCCATGGCCCCCGGAACCCACGCAAACAAATCAGTGTTTTGGGTTGGCGAACAACGGCGCACCTGCCCCGAAGGGTCCATGACATCGATCCATTGCACACAGGTCGCCATTGACCCGTCTTTATGGTGGTTCTTGCCATGCACATCGGCCGCGATCATCCCGCCCAAAGTCACAAACTTGGTCCCGGGCGTCACCGTGGGAAACCAGCCACGCGGAAGGAAGGTCGCAATAATATCCGACAGCAGCACGCCAGCTTCGGCCTCAAGCACGCCGGTTTCGTCATCAAACGCCAGCATATGCTTGAACCGGCGCATCCCCACCGTGCGCACCGGACCAACCGCACTATCGCCGTAGGCGCGGCCATTGCCACGTGCAATGGCAACACCGCCTTGCAGCGCCTCGGCTAGTGCGGCTTCGGTCGCAGGGCAAACGAATTCTGTTTCTACTCCCCCGTAGCGGCCCCAACCCGTCAGCTTCATGCCTGCTGCCCTTGTGTCAGGCGCGCATCGGTAAAGACAAAGCGGCGGTCGAGGTTGTATTTGACCACATACCCAATGCTCAACCCGATGATTGCGCCAATCTCGCGCATCAGATCAGTCTGCCAGATCACCCAAAAGGCCGTTTCCGTCCCCCAGAAGATCATCGTAGTCACAACACCCATGACCATATAAAGCCCAAATTTCTTGCTATGTGCTGCGGCTCCGGACTCGGTGTCCAAGAAAATCCAGCGCTTATCGAGGATATATTTGATAATCAGTCCGACAATAGTACCTGCGCCCAAGGCGGCCATGAAAAAAATGGTGCTGTCACCGCCCAAGAGCACAAGACGTTGCACAACCAGGTTGGCAACGGTTGCTATAACTGCAAAAAACGCATAGCGCATCACGAGCGTTGTCAGGGTCACAGCAACGCGCCCCCCAAAGCACAAATCAGAATTGCCACACCGCATATCTGGCTCACCCGGTCCTTGGCGGCAAAGACCACCGGATCATCATGCATCCAACCACGATGGGTCATCATAACGATACGGGTGATCCAGTACAGAAGTATCAGGCAAATCCCCCACATAGCTTCTGGAAAGCTGTAAAGCGTCGTGACCGCAGGCGAATTGACATAAAGCGCCATAACCAGCACCGACACAAAACCGGATGAAATGGCGACCTGGCTGATGATAGGCAAGTCATCGACCATATAACCGCGCCCGCTGGCACTCAGCTTGCCACGCTTGGCAGTGTCAATCAGTTCAGCCTGCCGTTTGACCGCTGCCAGTGACAAGAAAAAGAAAATCGAAAAGGCCATAAGCCAGACCGATAGGGGCAGTCCCGTAGCCACGCCACCCGCCACCAGGCGCATGGTGTAAAGCCCTGCTAGAGTGCAGATATCAACGACCATGCGGCGTTTGATGTCGAGCGAATAGGCCATCGTGACAGCGAAATAGGCTAGGAGCGTCAGAAAAAGATAACTGCTCAACCCTCCTGCGATCGCAAATCCCACAGCCAAAAGACCCGCACCCAGCCATGTGCCATGGGCAATGGGCAATGCGCCTGACGCGAAGGGACGCTGACACTTCCGCGGGTGCGCCCGATCAGAGGCCAGATCAAGCAGGTCGTTAAACACATACCCCGCCGAGGCGATCATCGAAAACGCGGCAAAAGCCAGAAAAGACTGCCATAGCGTTGCGGCTCCGAACTGATGGGCTGCCAACATCGGCAGAAAAACGAGGAAATTCTTCAACCACTGATGCGGGCGCAGCGCTTTGAGGTAAGGTTTGATCGATGCGGGACGCGTGGTCAGATGCTCGGTGTCGACAGAAAGCGTTCCGACCCGGCTTTTCAGCTTAGCGGGAATATTGACCGTTATGGCGCGCTTTGCCTCGGCCCAGACCGGCAGATCAGCCTTTGCGTCGCCCATATAGGCAAAGCCAGTGACGGCATAGCGGGCCTTCAAAAAGGCTGCCTTGTTGGCCCCTTTCAGATTGTACGCACCATCAGAGCCGAAAACCTCATCGAATATGCCAAGATGCTCACCAATGCGCTTTGCGATCTGCTCGTCACTTGCTGTCACCAAGGCGGTGGTGCCTCCGTCAGCGCGCCACTTTTCAACATAGGCGATGACGACCGGATCATAAGGGAGTGTCGAGACGGTAATCTGGCCATCTTCTGCCAACTGACGCTTGAGCGCGGCCTTGCCGGCCAACAAAGACCGGACAGCCCGTAACGGGCTTTTCCAACTTTTGCCCAGAGCGCTCCAAAAGGTTTCAAAAAGGATGTCGGACTGCAACAGAGTGCCATCCAGATCAACGATGAGCGCGGGTTTGCTAACTGTCTTTTCCAATTCACTATTCCAAACACATTTCTAAACGGTCGCGCTCTCAAGATAGAAAAACGTCCCACGGTCTACGATGAGAATCTGACGATAGCGCCTATCTGCTAGCCAGCCTACGTCCATGAGGCAACTCCTTCATCCAGATCTTGGCGAACATTCACGCAAGGCAAATTCCCCGTCGCAAGAGTGATCGTTTTGCCACATTAATGTGCACCTTAAGAGCCTGCGCTCGCTGCGACCACAGAGTTGGAGGCGGGGCCAGACAATCTCTTGCGCAATGGATGAAAGGGCCTTTCCCCGATTCGAAAAACCAATTCAGCCCAAATGCAAGACAGCCCAAATGCGAGCACGAAAAAGAGCCCTATGTTATTGGCAGCAATTCCATTGCTTCGCAGAGCCTCGATAATTACGAAATGGCACAGGTACACGGTGTACGACCAAACCCCGATTTTGCGGACAAATCCCCAATTCAGCGGCTGAAAGACAAGCGCCTCAGGTCGCGTGACTGCAAAATGAAAAATTGGTATCAGAGCCAGACCCTGAAGCGAATAGCGCAAGGTCGAACGGAAGACTTCATCGCGATAAACAAATGTGAAGAGAATTAATACCACAGCCAGTGCTAGAAAGGCATACATTGCAACCGTGTTCTGCAGCACACGAGGCAGAGCCACTTTGCGGTCATGCAATACCGCAAGCACGCATCCAAAGAGCAAGCTGTCAAATCGCGTGTCGGTCGAGATGTAGACTGTCCATTCGTCGTTACCGAAACCCAGGACCCGCACGTAACGCCAAATCAGGCTTAGGACGATTAGGCCCACCAAATGATGCAACCCAATCCGCCCCCACATCAAAAGTAGGAACAACACCGGCCAAATCAGATAGAAGTGCTCTTCGACAGACAGCGACCACAGAATGCCTAGGCCATCTACGACGGGCTCAGCCGGGCCATAGAGCGATAAATAGTTATAAAAGAAGAATACTTGGCTCAGCATTGTCAGCGGATCAAGTGTGCCTTGGGCGTACCCCGCCCACACCAGTAGCACCGCCCCAAAAAGGGTCAACAGCAGCGGCGGGGCAAGCCGTAACACACGACGCAAGTAAAACCGTTTTAGAGAAATCTCTTGATAAGAAGTATACTCTCTCAGAAGCAATGTAGTGATGAGAAAGCCCGAGAGAAAGAAAAACACAGTCACACCAAAGCCGCCCGGAATGGGGAAATTCAGTCCCAGATGACCAATAAACACTAGCATTATAGAAACGGCTCTCAGGCCATCTAGTGAGGGGATCAGCCCATGTTTCTCGGGTGTCGTCATGGATACTGGTCCTAATACTTGTAACACAGAAGCGTTCTAAATTAACTTTTCATCAATATTCGCCCAGTGGTGATTCGCACAATTCTTCTTTGCGAAACCTCGAATATGCAGAAACAATCGTGCCTTTTGGGGTCGATTTGAGATTTTAGCCTTAGCTTTAGGAGCTATCTATGGTGCTGTCCATGTTCAAGAGTAAAGCGTCGGGTGGATACCATGGCTTCTCCAAAAAATGATTCGGCATTGGCCGTTCTGATCCCCGCTAACAACGAAGCCGCACTGATCGGCGATTGCCTTGCAGCTATCGCTGCATCCCAATGGGACGGGGCGCGGGTTGAGGTGATCGTCATTCCCAATGGCTGCACCGATGAGACCGCAGAGGTCGCGCGCGCGAAGACGACAGCATTCTCGGAGCGCGGTTGGGACTTGATCGTGATCGAACGCGCCGAAGGCGGAAAGCTTGCAGCGCTGAATGCCGGTGATGCGGCGATCAGGGCTGCAATCCGCGTCTATCTCGACGCCGATGTTCTGGTCGAACCTGAACTGCTTGCCCAGCTCTACGAGGCGCTGAATTGCGATAAACCGCGCTATGCCAGTGGCCAGGTGCGCATGACCGCGCAAAGCTGGGTAAGCCGCGCTTATGCCCGGATCTATTGCCAGGTGCCCTTTATGGCCCAAGGTGTGCCTGGTTGCGGTGTTTTTGCAGTTAATGCAGCCGGGCGGGCGCGTTGGGGTGCATTTCCGCAGATCATTTCCGATGACACCTACGTAAGGCTGCAATTCGCGCCCGAAGAACGCGTCGGCGTGCCCGCCGGATATCGCTGGCCAGTGGTCGAAGGATTGCGCAACCTCATCAAGGTGCGGCGACGTCAGGACAGTGGTGTCATCGAGGTCGCGACCCGTTTCCCTGAGCTTCAAAAGAACGAAGGCAAGCCTGTTCTCTCACTGACCGAGAAACTCCGCATGGCGGTCAAGGATCCGGTAGGATTTACCATCTACACCAGTGTTTCAATTGTCGGGAAGCTGACACGTACGCGCAGTTCTGGCTGGGACCGTGGTCGATAAACAAGGGATGACTGGAGGCTTTTCCATGCTTCCGCGTCAAAAGTTCTGTTTTCACTTCTCCCGAATAGCTTTAAGCTAAACAGTCAGCAGATTTCGTTTAGACTGCTTCCGGTACCGTGGTAAACGCTGTTCAAGATACCACGAAGTCAGCGAAGCGCGTATCTAGGAGCCGATCTAATGACCAAAATTAACAGACGCACTATTCTGAAAACCGGCACATCCGCCTTGTCGATGCCTTTGATCGGCTGCATTCCCAATGTGGCTACGGCACAGGGTTCCGAGATTTCACTGAATGCCAATTTGGTCACTGTTGGCAACAGTCTGATCGACCAAAGCGTAGACATGGTTCATTTCTTTTCGTCAAATTACGGCCGTGGCAGTGGGGCGCTGACCCATCAAACAATACCGGGTGCACCATTCCAGTGGAACTGGGATCGCGCGAACCAAGCTTCGACGAATGCAAAAGCAGCACTTCAACGCGGTGGCCAGGATATCTTTATGGGCGTCGAAAGCGTCCCCTTCCGGCACGTACAAGCCCCGGGCGATGTTTGTTCGATCACGGCTTGGAAAGATTGGTATGATCTTGCGATAGGCAACGGCGTGACACAGTTTTTTGTCTTCGAGGCTTGGCCGGATCTCCAGTCAGGGAGCCCCGACTATGTACCCGAAGATAGAGCAGACCCAGACACGCATATTCCTTGGCGCGAACGGAACAGTTTCTCGCGACAATTCTATATGAAGATGGTCGACTATGTGAACACACGCAGAGGAAACGGGCCTCCCGCAAATTTGGTCCCCGGCGGTGCTATGTTCGGGCAAATCTACGACGATATGGCAGCCGGTCGCGCACCTGACGGTCTGAACGCCATTCAGGATTTGTTCTTGGATACGATTCATCCAAATACTAGCGGGCGCTATGCCATGGCTTGCCTAATGTATGCTTGCCTCTTCCGCCGCAACCCGTATGGCATGCCGGTGCGCACAGCGAACATCCATGGCACCTTTTATGACAGGGTTCCGCCGCGACAGGCGGCATATTTTCAGGCTCTGGCATGGGAAATGGCCAACGCCGAGCCGACTTCTGGGCTGTCAGGGTAAGGACCCACAACTTTAGGAGGAAGCCTCATCGAAGGGACACACCTGTCTTGTGCCTTGCGGGATTGGTCACTGGTCATTGGCGATCCTTCAATACTGGGCTGGCTGACGGTGTTAATCTATGCAGCCGCGGCGCTGGTGACAGGCTGGGTGGCCATTATGGCCCCCTTTCCTGAAAGGTCGCGGCGGCGCGAGTGGTTATTCTGGACCTTGCTCGCGCTCGGACTGGTTTTTCTGACCATCAACAAGCAGCTGGATTTGCAGTCCTTCATGACCGCGATAGCACGCTGTATAGCGATGGCAGATGGCTGGTATGAGCACAGACGCGTCATGCAGGCCGGATTTATCCTTGCCTTCGGTTTAGTAGGGGTGATCTTTGGTCTCTACTTGCTGTGGTTGCTCAGAGGCACGATGCAGCGCTCTGCCTTGCCGCTTCTGGGTGCTGCTCTGGTGATCAGCTTCGTTCTCATTCGCGCCGTCAGCTTTCATGCGATAGATAAATTGATCCACCTGACACTGCCTTCTTGGGCCGGCGGGGTCAGCGTAAATTTCCTGCTGGAGGCGCCCGGTCCACTCATAATCGTTGCAAGCGGGTTCTGGCTTTTGCAGCGCCAGAACCAAGCAAGCTGATCGACATTCCACTTTGCCACTGTTACGGATAACAAGAACAAAACGCCCCTTCCGGCAGGTTTGTTTGGGTTACAGCTCTATTTCCTGAACAAAATACAGCTCTATTTCCTGAACAAAAGCGGAAAACTATGGTTCACTGAGCTTGCCAAGAGATCAATTGCCATGCTATCCTTAACTACTTGTTATTTCTGCGGTTATGTTCTGGAGTAAGTGGTCTTGTATAAAGTTGCAAAAGCCCGCGTTTTCGTCTCAGCGTTGTTCGTGTTCGCTGCGGGAGCAGCCCAAGCGGCGACAATCAACGCTTTTCGGGAAGCAAACAGTCCGCACCAGTCAGCCTATGGTATGCACGCCAATACCGGCGTTGAGGGGTATCACTTGGATGGTGCCGAAGTCACAGCAAACTTTGCAGACGGCACAACAGAAACGCTGACCTGGATGGCAAATCCAACGCTGTATACTGAAAATGCCGGTACGCCAGGGGAAGTATCCTATTATGGCATCGACGGTTTTGCCGATGGGGAAAATATCGATTTCTACATGGACTGGATTGGTTTTGAGATGACCACCTCCAGCCTTTTGACATCAATGTCCATCAATGTAGCACCGGCGAACGCCGTTTTTGATACCACGACGAACCTAGATACTGATCCAAATGGCGGTTCGACAATTGGCTCAAGTTTTGGTTTCCCGTTTCAGCTCTATGATGAATACAGCGACTTGGCCGGGTCGATTGACGTTGTCTACTCTGGCATCGTCAACTTGGCCGGGTCTTTGGCAGTCGGAGATCTTTTTACGACAATGGCAGTCGATTTTTCAGGCCTAGAGAGCGGCGGTGTCTTGGGTGGTCTAAGCTTTGTCAGCGATCTTGACTCGATGGCAGTCGAAAATGACCTGACGCCCGTTCCATTGCCTGCGAGCATGGCGCTTTTAATGTTTGGCTTGCTGGTAATGGGGTTTGTAGGAGGCGGAAACAAATCTCTGCAGCCTCGTCAAATCGCTTAATCCGACGCTCCGGCACCTAAGCTTTCAACCAAAAAGCGTGCATGGCAAAAGCCATGCACGCTTTTTCTTTGTTCCTGAAATTGCAAGGTAAACAACGCTGCACAGTGTTCGATCAAATTGAGACAAACATTTCGGTCCAAAAAAGGATCATCACTCAAGCGCGCAGCGCTCGTTCAGAGTCCAAAGCGGACCAAGCGCGGATAAATCTTGCGATAGATTGCTGGTGGCAGCCAGTTTTCCAGCACCTCGTGACGTCGCGACTGCCTGTCCAGTTGGTCTTCGCTGTCTGGCCGCGGCTTGAAAATCGTCGAGTGGGCTTTCCGCGTTGGGTCCCATGTCGCAGTGTAGTAATACAATGCAATGGACCGACGCGGCTCGCCATTGGGATGGTTCACACGCTCCGGGTTACCGTGGAATGTATTTGAACCTGTCGAGAAGCAGCACATGCGGTTGAAGGTCGGCGTAAAGCCCTTAACCTTCGCACTCATATCATTCTTCCAGATCTCGAACGATCCGCCCCACTCTTCGCGCCAATCGTCATTCAGATAGATCAGTACATTGAGTCGGCGCTCCACGTTCATCTGCTTGTGTAAATTGAAGTCAGCATGAATATCGAGATGGCCACCGTTTGAAACCTGGTGGATTCCTGCGCCGATATAATATGGATCAGGGATCAAACCTTTGATGCCCGTCATCTCCTCGAGAAAAAGGATAAAGGGACGCGCATTGAGCGCATGAAAAAGTTCACGCGAATATCTTGGTAGGCGTTCGGGATTATACTGAACCTTCAAGTTTTCCTGCGCACGCTCAAATGCCTGACTATCCTCGTCCACCTGCAAGGACTCCAAATCTACCTGGACCTTGCGTAACACCTCTTCAGGCAAAAAATTGTCAATACAAATATGATTGTAAGGCTCGCCCGACTGATACGCTTCAGTATAGGGTTTGGCGGCCGCACGCGCGGTGGCCGAGTCTATAGTCAGACTTTCGGGATCAATCTGGTAAGTCGACACGTTACTCATCTCCATAAAAATATTACTGTGCTTAGCACCTCACCATAGTGCCACACATAACCATAATGACGGTTAGCGTAAAAGTTAGTAATTTTTGTGGCAACCCACGATAAACGTTATTTATCTAGCTTTTCTCGCGAGTGAGACCGACACTCATTGACCTTTTTCACCGGTTAATTTGATGCGATAGAGGCGTGCCGCGGGTCATACATTGACTATCTTCGCATCAAGCAAACATAATAAGCGGGCATTTCACTCCTGAATGGCATGTAGCATCACTTACGTGCTGCAATTTGTCTTATTTGTTCGACAGTTGCGAACATCTGATTAAGCTAATAGGAACGCATCCTTGATTTGCTCCATAACTTGTCCCGCCAAAGGTTACTGCCGCTGTGTCAAATCCCCGAATTGCTTATCTGACCAACAACTATCCCAAAGTCAGCCATTCCTTCATACGCCGTGAAATCTTGGCGCTTGAGGCACAGGGAGTGGATGTTTTGCGCTTCGCATTGCGCGGCTGGGATGCCGAGGTGGTCGACGAAGAAGATGCCAATGAGAAAACACGGACACGTCATACGTTGAAGGACGGCATTGGCCGGTTACTTGTCACCACCCTTCAGACCATGATCCGCTGCCCCGGGCCGTTCGTTACAGCACTCAAAGCTGCATTGGCAATGTCGCGGCACGGTGTCCGGCCTTGGCCTTTTCACCTGATCTATCTGGCCCATGCCTGCCAGATTTACACATGGCTCGCAGCAGAAGACGTTCCAGTCACACATCTGCACGCGCATTTTGGTACCAACCCGGCCGAGATTGCGCTTCTGATCCGTCTTTTGGGTGGTCCGAGCTACTCCTTTACGGTCCACGGAATGGACGAGGTGGACCATGCCAAGGCGCTTCACTTTGCGCGCAAGGTCGCAGGGGCAGAATTTGCGGTGGCCATTAGCGCCTTCTCCCGCGCGCAATTGCTGCGCGAGTTGCCCCCTGCCGACTGGCCCAAAGTGAAGGTTGTGCATTGCGGTCTGACCAAAGAATTCTTTGCCGAAGAGACGCCGCCTTTGCCTGCCACACCTACATTTCTGTGCATCGGGCGACTCTCGGCAGAGAAGGCACATTTTATCCTGCTTGATGCTTTTGCGCAGGTGGCAAATATGCACCCAGAAGCCAAATTGGTGCTTGCAGGCGACGGTGACCTTCGCCAACAGATTGAGATAGAGATTGCAGCCTATGGTCTGGGCGATGCTGTAACCATCACCGGTTGGATCAGCGCAAAGCAGGTGCGCGAAGAGATCAAAGGTTGCCATGTCTTAGTACAGCCCAGCTTTATCGAAGGCCTGCCTGTGGTGATCATGGAGGCCATGGCGATGCGCCGCGCCGTGATTTCCACCTATGTGGCCGGTATCCCCGAACTGGTGAAACCGGGAGAAACCGGCTGGTTGGTGCCCGCAGGTGACGTTGATAGTTTGGCGGCGGCGATGACCGAAAGTATCACCGAACCGCCAGAACGGTTGAATGAGATGGGCGTGGCCGGCCAGCATCGTGCACGCGTCCGGCACAGTGCCGGCACCGAAGCGGCGAAGCTCAAAACGCTGTACTTCGGCGAAAACTAGCAAAAATTAGTGGTGGCTCATCACAAGCATCTGCGGCCAACCTGAGAGCGCGTCAGGTGTCGGATCAACGCCATCAGCGATTTTGAAGAAATCATAAACGCGTGCACCATTCGGCGCAAAGAACTGGTCTTGCCACTGCGTGTGCAGGCCGGGGCCACATTCCTTGTAACCGTCACGCACGCAATCAGACATGATGCGGGCAGTTTCAGGGGTCCAGCCCGCCATATAATCGGCATGGACACTCTGCCCTTTGAGGGCCTTGTTCATGTCAGAGGCAAGGTACCAGCCGGACTCAAACGGGACATTGTTCCAATTCACGATCTGCGTCAGCTGCGGGATATTGTAAGGGTGTGATCTGGGGCATCGGCCGGAAGAGTATGCAACATGGCCCGTTCCGCCCGGGCTGGTCAGAATCGGATTACCGCTTGAATCGACCGCAATACAATCGGGGAAAAGGATTTCGACCGTCAGGCCGTCATGTGACGTCACGCGTATGCTGGCACCCCAAGTTTCCTCGGGTCTCCGGCTTACCACTACACCGGACGAGCCAGGGACCTGACCATTGGCCAAAATCTGCAGCCCTGGCGGAATCGGGCGAAGTTGGCTGCGGTCGCTGACCCAACTCTTGTAATAGTTGTTAATGAGTCTAGGCAGGACAACTTCGTCATCTTCGTTGAAAAGGGCGGGAATCCAATAGGCAGACCGGTTCGTAATACCCCCGTCACAAGACGTTCGCCCTGAATTGACGATGCTTTCGCTGGTACTCTTGGCATCAACGTTGAGGTTACCAAAGAACATATGCAAATGCGCTCTGCCAACCTCACCGGGGTAGACCACCGGATCGTCATAAGAAAAATGGGATGGCACACAAAAGAACCGAAACCCATGTTCATCCAGATTGCTTTTGCCACCTTGGGGGGCCGGCATTGAACTGCCTGCGGTACCGCGCGTGACGACATAGGTATGCTCGGACGGCATAGGTTGCGCCTGAAGCGACCCGATCAAGCCAAGGCACATCAAAAGCGCCACTCCATAAAGAATCACCTTGGCCCTTGTGTTGCGCTGATTATTCAACTTGCCAGAAACGTGTTTAACCATCCTACCACCGCCATCTACACTGCTTACCCGGAGAACTTAGTCCTCATGGACCTTTATTGAGTAGATATCGTGCCAAAGGCCAATGAACAACGTGGGCTATTGTCGCCATAAGCGCAAACTGAGCGACCGACCGCCGAAATTCATTGCAGATTAGGCCTCATAGAAAGGAAAGGTTCAGCCACAATGCGTGCAAAGAGAATGAAGTTTGTGATTCTCACTCCATCCCTTGCAGCATCAAGATTGCATCCTGATTGAGCCACAAGGCAAAACCCGCAATCGCAATGGCCCCCGCAAAGAAGATGGCGTCATGCAATGGATCCCAAACTTTGTGTTTACGCGCAAGCAGGACTAGCAGGCCATGTGACAATGTCGAGCCGACACCGACCATGAGGATCGCGGTCACAATTCCGCCGATTGCCATCCCTGCAAACAAGAACAGCACCAGAAAAGCGGATCGCGCCAAGAGCATCCAGAAAAAGCCACGCGAATCTCCAGCCGCCAAAGCCGCTTGGTCGTATGTGAGCCCGATGATCAAAGGGAACTGCGCAATCGCTACCAGCACCAAGACAGCACCCGATGGGTGGAAGCGCGGGTCATAGAGAAATTCTGTCAACGCAACGCCGCACACGGCCATGAACCCGGCCATTGACAGAATTACTGTCGTCAGCAGCATACGCATCAGCCGGATCTTTTTGAAATTCTCGGCAGACTCTGTAGGATGCTTGTCGCGATAAAGCGGGATCATGATTTTGACGACGATGGTTGATCCAAGAATAAATGGAAAGCTCGCCAGAAAATGGCCGATGTTGTAGATCCCAAGCAGGCTGAGGCTCAGGAACTTGCCCAAGATCATGCGGTCGCCTTGGGTGAAAATGAACCCGCAAATTGTTGAAAAGAAGATCCATTTACCGAAATGAAGCAGCTCGGAGCCTGCGGCCCATTCCCATCTGAGGCGATTGGGGTGCCCTGGCAGAAATACATGGCTCAGAACCAGCTTCACAACGGCAACAACCAAAGATGCGACCAAAAGGGCCCAGACCGAGCGGAACATGATCGCAAAGACAACCATCGCCACAGCCCCAAGAACCTGCGCGGTTAGATCAATCAGCGTCAGGCGCCCGATATTCATATGCCGCATCGCTGTTTCGATCCGGGTTGAGTTGAAACCCGCAATGAACAGCGCCAATCCAGCAACCGGCAACAACTCTGCAAGTTGCGGCTCGCCATAGAAGTTTGCAACGGGCTTGGCCATCAGGATCGTTGCTAGCCACAAAAGGACACCGCGGATCACCTGAAAGGTCCATGCTGTGTTCAAAAACTCCGGCTCGTCGCCACGTTTGTTCTGCATGATCGAAGGGCCTACGCCCATGTCAGAGAACATCTGCAGGCCTTGCAAGAAAAGCATGACCAACGCCATCAATCCAAAGGCCTCGGGGAACAGCAGACGGGTCAAAATGAGGTTTGCGGCCAACCGGATGACCTGAGCCGCCATATAGCCGCCCATCGTATAGGCGGAACTACGGGTCGCGCGTGCGCCCAGCCCATCTCCACGGACCAGATCGCCAAGCTTCTTTCGCAAGGAACCAGAAAACACGAACACGAACCGGCCTCTCTTTAATCAACACACCCAAACCGTCTTGAGCCATTGCCTGACATGATGCAACCGATAGCCAACTTCGGCGAACAAAATAACAACAGCTGTGTTAATGCGCATGCCTCTTAAAGAGATAAAAGCTTGTTAAATATAGCTATTAAAACTAGAAAAGCGCTGTATTATCCGGATAGTAAGTGGACGTTTTATGATAACAATTTCTCACAGGGGTTATTGGAAATCGCCAGAGGAAAAGAATACTGCCCTCGCCTTTGACCGTTCTTTTGGGCTTGGCTTTGGGACAGAGACTGATCTTCGCGATCTCGGGGGGCAACTTGTTGTATCCCATGACCCGGCACCAACGGGTGCTATGCCTGCCGACGATATGTTCGCGCAAGTCGCCGCCCATGACAAAAGTCTGGAGATGGCCCTGAACATCAAGGCAGACGGGCTGCAGGGCATGGTCTGCGACGCGGTGGCAAAGCATGGACTGACGGGCTGTTTCGTTTTTGACATGGCGGTGCCGGACGCCATACAGTGGCTCAAGACTGACATTGCCGTGTATACGCGGCACTCGGACGTCGAAGGGATCCCGGCCTTCTATGATCAGGCTGATGGTGTTTGGCTTGATGCGTTTCATAGTGACTGGTGGGGCATGAGCATCATCGCGGCGCATCTGGATGCGAGAAAACGCGTTGCTGTGGTTTCACCGGAACTCCATGGTCGCGACCACACCGCCGTCTGGACGATGATGCGGGACACAACGGTCTCTCAAAGCGATGATATCATTCTGTGCACGGATATTCCCGAAATAGCGAAAGAGTTTTTTAAGTCATGAAGATAGAAGCGGTTATTTTCGATATGGACGGGGTGCTGATTGATGCCAAAGACTGGCATTACCACGCACTGAACCGGGCCTTGGGACATTTTGGCTATACAATTTCACGTTCCGATCATCTTTCAGCCTTTGATGGGCTGCCGACACGCAAGAAACTCGAAATGCTGAGCCATGAACGCGGATTGCCGCGCGGTCTGCATGCGTTCCTGAACGATCTAAAACAACAATATACGACCGATCAGGTGCATACTGACTGCCGCCCGATCTTTGTCCATGAATACGCGCTGTCGAACCTGAGGGCTCTTGGATACAAGCTGGGGCTGGCATCCAATTCTGTACGCAACTCTGTCGAACTCATGATGGAGAAAAGCGCGCTCAGGCCCTATCTGGATGTGATGGTGTCGAACGAAGACGTCAGCAAGCCCAAGCCTGATCCTGACATGTATCTGACGGCAACACGGATGTTGGGTGTGGCACCGGAAAATACGCTGGTCGTCGAAGACAATCCCAATGGCATCAAAGCCGCTGAGGATGCGGGGTGCCATTTGCTGGTCGTCCATAGCGTTTTTGACGTGAAACTTGATGCAATCCGCGATGCAATCGCCCGAGTGGAGGCACAGACATGAAAATCGTGATCCCGATGGCTGGCCCCGACGAGCGGTTCAAGCAATATGGTTTCCCTTTCCCAAAACCTGTGGTTGAGATCGACGGAAGACCCCTGGTTGAACATGCCTTTGACTGTCTGCGCATGACACCCAAGGCCGACTTCACCTTTGTCATCCGCAAAGAGGATGATCAACGCTTCCATCTTAGCGATGTACTTCGCTTGCTCGATCCTGACTGTGCAATCATTGCCGCCGAAGGGGAGACGGCTGGCGCTGCTTGCACAGCGATGCTGGCGGTCGAACAGATCGACAATGACGAAGAACTGGTCATTACGAATGGCGACCAGATCTTGGACTTTGACCTCGACCGTGTGCTCGCCGATTTCCGTCAGCGCGGGTTGGATGCGGGTACGGTTGTCTTTGATAGCGTGCACCCGCGCTGGTCCTTTGTCAAAACTGATGCAGCAGGACTGGTGATCGAGGCCGCCGAAAAACGGCCAATCAGTCGTAACGCCACGGCAGGTATCTACTATTTCCGAAAGGGTTCGGATTTCATCTCCGCAGCCAAAGCAATGATACACAAAGGCGCCAGCGTGAACGGGGGCTTTTTCGTCTGCCCATCCTTCAACGAACTCATCCTGCAACAAAAGAAGATTGGCACTTACCAGATTGACCGAGACGACTACGTATCACTCGCCACGCCGCAGGCGGTAGAGGAATACGAGCAGGTTCTGCTGGCCCGGAAGCGAGGACGTTAAGTTGAAGGCATATCGATTAGAGGACATGACCAAAGGCTGGTTTGTGGGAAATTTCGACCCCGTCGTTCTTAAGACCGACGCGGCGGAAGTCGCTGTAAAATCTTACGCGGCCGGCACCGTCGAGCCAAAGCATTATCACAAGGTGGCACCCGAAGTGACCCTGATTGTGTCTGGTGAGGTGCGGATGAATGATAGTCATTATGGCGCAGGCGATATCATTCTGATTGAGGCGGGCGAGGCGACCGATTTCGAAGCACTGAGTGACGTAACGACTGTCGTTGTCAAATTGCCCAGCGTAGCGGAGGACAAGTACCTATGCTGAATATCATAGTGCCAATGGCAGGCCGCGGCAGCCGTTTCGCCAAGGAAGGCTACACATTACCCAAACCGCTGATCCCTTTACGGGGCTACCCTATGATCCAGGTGGTTATCGAAAACCTGCGCCCCTCTACGCCGCACCGCTTTCATTTCCTGATCTTGCGCGAACACGACGCAACCTATGGTCTTGCTGAAAAGCTGCGCTCATGGGCGCCTGACTGCGCCATCATTTATGTGGATGAGGTGACAGAGGGCGCGGCTTGTACCGTGCTGCTAGCCCGGGACGCGATCGACAATACATCACCACTGATGATCGCCAACTGCGACCAGTATATTGATGCTTCGATCGACGCCTATCTGGTTGATATGGACGGCACTGACGGGCTGATCATGACGATGTGGGCAGATCACGACAAATGGTCCTTTGTCCGGCGCGACGGGTCAGGCCGTGTGGTCGAAGTGATCGAAAAAGTCGTCGTTTCAGACGAGGCAACGGTCGGCATTTACAACTTCGCGCGCGGTTCCGACTTTGTGCGCTGTGCGGATATCATGATTGAGGCCGACGAACGGGTGAACGACGAATTCTATGTGGCGCCTGTCTATAGTGCGCTGGCAAAAGAAGGTGCCAGCATTCGCTGCCATTCAATTGGTAAGGTGGGCGCTGGCATGCATGGCATCGGCGTTCCAGACGATCTCAAAGCGTTCGAGACGAGCGTGATCTCCAAGAAAGCGATAGCCAACCTGCCTCCGCTGATTGAAGGAAGCTGACTTTGACTAAGAATAACTTGGTGAAGCGGGTTGGGAACAAGGTTGCCCAACGACTGCTAGACAGTTCAATCCGCTGGCTCAACAAGAGTTCTGACCAGTTTACGACGTATCGTCAGCGCCCGAAATTTGCCGCGGCATTAGGCACTCTGGGCGACGGACCACTGAAGTTCGAGCCTATGGCGATTGTCATGCAGGGGCCCCTGCCAGTACCCGACAATTTTACCTATGAAACCTTTGCCATCTACCGCCGTCACATGCCAGATGTGCAGCTGATCCTGTCGACTTGGGCAGATACACCAGAGGAATACCTTCAGCCCTTGCGGACCTTGGGTGTCGAACTGGTGCTTAGTAAGAAACCAGACTATCCGGGGCTCTTCAATATCAACATGCAACTTGCAAGTGCGGGTGCAGGCATCCAGAAGGCCGTCGAAAGTGGCGCAAAATGGGTAATGAAAACCCGCGTCGATCAGCGGCTCTACAATCCTAACGTGATGGCGGAACTGGCCATGATCGCTACGTCATTTCCGGCGTCCGGTGGGTTTGACCAAAAACACCGCATTATCGGCATCGGCTACGGTTCATTGAAGTACGCGCCCTATCACGTGACGGACCAGACTGTTTTCGGCCATGCAGACGACATGCTGAAATATTGGACGCCTCCATTGCGGCAGGACAAGGCACCCACCCATTTTCCGCCAACGGCACACGAGATCTACAATCAAGTCCCCATCGGTGAGGAAGCACGTTTCGCAGCACCCGAGACCTATATCGCCTCGCAGTACTTGATGCGGATAGGGCGTGATCTGGACTGGACGATACAGGATACGTGGGCCGCGTTCCGCGACTGCTTTTGTTTTGTCGACTATCAAAGCACCGATTTCTTTTGGCAAAAGACCCAAACCTGGACCCGGCTCGAACTGCTGCACCGCTATGATGTGATGTGGACCCGACATGAGATGACCTTTGCGCATTGGATGCTGCTCTACTCGAGAGCGCTTGCTCCGGCATCCGCAGCGCGCTACGAAAAGGCGCTAGATCAACTGTTCATGAGTCCGATCGACATAGATCACTGACGGCAGACCAGATGCTGGACCGTTCTTGCGACACTGTGTTTGGAAACACTCCGTAGCCACCCAACGACTATCCAGTTCGTGCAGACCTGTCTGTTGACAGGCCTGCTTTCACAAACGCGTCAGCCCAATCCGTCCCAAACATCGATTGTGACGGTTGCTGGCGTGAAATTTCCTTCTTCGTCAGCGGCCCAGTACCGGAAGCTGTCAGTTCCTGTGAAGTCATGGTTCGGACGATACAGAATTGTACCATCATCCTGCATGAAAACGTCACCATTCTGCGGGTCAACAAGGCCATCCACGCGGACAAGGCCACCATCCGGGTCAAAGTCATTGGCCAGAACATTTATATAGACATCCTGATTGATACTGGTCGAAGCACTGTCATCCCCCGCGACAGCGGACGGGCCGCCCGGGTTCAGCAAACCGTTGTTGGTGTATCCAACATTGTTCAGAACGCCGTCACTGTTCGCCAATTCAATCACATGAGAGAATTTCATCAACTCGCCCGTTGCGCGGTCCGCGATGAAATCTTCAACCAAGATAACATTGGTTCCATCGGAAAGTTCGTAATATCCGTTCGCTTCCAAGTGATTGCGCAGCGTCTCACCCCATTGGTCGAAACCTTGCACATCCATAGCAAACTGCCGGTCGGTAGCACCGATTGAATCGATCTTGACGCCGTCGAAGTTAAAACCGTTGCCCAGCGACGTGACAGTCGCCCCCTGCATATCGAAAGAGAGCCGTCCTTCTGTCAGATCCGAAGACGATAGGAATGTATAGCGTTCTGGGTTGAAGCCCACCATTTCGGTCTGGTTACCAGAGATGTCAGCATCGATGAAGAAAGACCGCCAACTTGAGTTCGAGAAAGTGTGGAAGTCCATATCGAAGTTGAGTCCGTTATCAAATCCTTCAACCAACAATCTATTCATGACTGCATCCATAGTATTTGGGCCAAGGATCACACCGGACGTATTGTACTGATTTGGATTATCTGAACCGATGAGCGTGGTATCGAGGAAAGTATAGTGCGACGTGTAGGAGATATTGATTCCCTCTGCGACTTCCCAGGCTGTGAAGCCGTCGATGACCGACCGCACGTCATGGTTCTGGTCTGGTCCTCTCTTGACCACAATGAAGCCAATCTGACTTGCATAGACTTCGTTATCCCGGAAACCATGGATTGGTGCTTGGTCAACACGAATTGTGTCGGCGCCATTGGCCGTTTCAGGCTGGTCTAGGTTTGAAGACAGCGGTTGTTGCGGCTGGTCGCGGTGCATGTAGACAAAACCATGCGTCGTGTTCACGGCGATGTTTTCGGCCGCCTCGACCAGACGACCCGCAAAAAAGAAGCCTTCTCCGGTACGCCCGTTATCGTGACGCTCGACGTCGGACTGAAGCTTAACCATCGATTCGCCATAGGAATATCCTTCGACGTTAATGGCCAAGTTGCGCAACCAGATGCCTGTTTCATTACCGTCCTCAGCCGCGAACGCCGCCCCGAAGACATCAAAGGCAATATTGTCCGTGAATTCGGCATGGCTGGCGTGATGCACAAAGCCCCAGCCGGGGTTGCCATCCACAACGTTGCCAATCGCGATGGCTGGATCTTCCTGATCTTCTGTACCCGTCCGGTGGAAGTGGAAGGAATAGCG
>ENA-OQVM01002924-OQVM01002924.1-marine-metagenome-genome-assembly--contig:-NODE-2924-length-19138-cov-30.259325_pt1 | contig 19138 bp, 18 predicted proteins | sample MGYA00237776_ERZ505498 | MGnify/ENA primary metagenome ERZ505498 (study PRJEB26159, sample SAMN06265151) | marine metagenome | isolation source: Helgoland LTER site | place: Germany:Helgoland, sampling... | reverse complement strand
AGCAGACGTTGTTCCTGGCGGGATTGTCAGCGTTATATCACTTAACGTGAGCCCATCAAAAACGTTTGCTTGTATGGTTAATGGCGTTTGCCAATTCACATTTACAGCAGCCAAGTTGGTACAGCCACTAAACACAGAACTATTAATTGAGGTCACTGCACTCGGAATGCTAACAGCGGTTAATGCACTACAGTCCATAAAAGCATTACTCGAAAACGTTGTCATAGTACCCGGAATGATCACAGCCGTTAAGCCACTACACTCTCGAAACCCAGACTTGCCAATTGAAGTCACCGTGTAGGTGGTATTGGCATTTGTCACAGTCGCTGGAATGGTTAAATCCCCGACAGGGCAATTGCCACTGTCTTGTCGAACCGATACGGTTGCGTCAGCAGTACTTGATACGTTGTATTTTAGACCGTCTACAACAAACTCTTGAGCGTATGTGGCTCCAAACCCAAGTAGAAATAATAGGCATAAAACGGCTCTTTGTAAGTGGTTGGTCATTTTGATAGTTTTTATGAATTGGTTTAAAATACAAATATAAGGAATTCATCCTTTTTTGTTTAAACTTTAAAAATATACATGAAACAAAATTAACAACAACCTCTATAAGAAGTGTGTTTTGCCTAAATTATAGTGTTCAATTGTTATTTTTTAGATACATTTAACCTCGAATTTTGACCCTAAATCTAAATTCTTCATACCAAGGATTCGTTTGTAGTGAACTAGTATAGAATAACTTAACCTATTGACTATTAAATGTTAAAAAAAGCACTCTTTTCGGTAGTAGTAACCAGCTATTTTTTTGGGTATTCGCAGACCAATATTCCTGTAGAAAAGTTATTAGACTCTGTAGAAGACTATTACACGTTAGATAAGGAAAACGCCTTTAAACTATTAGCAGAAACCAAACTCGATAGTACTTCAGAGAAAAACTTAGATTTAGTGCGGTATTATGAATTGTTGTAACAGCGTTATAAATAATTGCAAACGGATATAATAAAAAACATAGAAGCTTCATAGTTTACATAAAAAATAATCGCAGTCTTTTTATAAGTACCATTAAATTAGTTTGATTTAAGAACTCAATTCATCAACAATTAAACCTTCTTGCAGTGTTCCAATAACCCCCATAGCAGCCCTTTCTCCAGAAATTATTGCGGCATTTAAAGAGCCATTTAAAAGTTGGTCTCCAGCCAAAAATAAAGAAGAAGTAAGCTTTGTTTCTGTACTTGAAATTTCATATTGAAGATTGCTTAATTTAGGCAATGCTTTTTTTATTTGATATCTTTTTAAAAACTTAGCATCAGAAATATTACAGCATTGTAATAATTCCTCTCTTATTTTTTTAATTAAATCTTTTTCGTTTAATTGATGTTTTTTAACGACCGTTACAGAAAGTAATTCATGGTCTCCTTTTGTAGTTGTTTTAACAGAAGTGTGATAAAAGAGGTTGTTAATCAATGAGTTTTCTTCTGAAATCAAACCAATTAAAGGTCTTGAAATGATTCTTTTTGAAGTTTCAAAATATAATGTATCACAAGTTTTCCAGATATTTTCTTGGTTTTTTAGGTTGGTGACTAACGGACTTGCTTCAGTGGCAATAATTGTGAAATCACTTTCAATTTCTGTACCGTCTTTTAAAATGATAAGCTTATTTTTTACCGATTCTACTTTAGAATTTAAAAGAATTTTTGTGTTTTTTAAGTTGTCTTTCAATTGATTTGATATTGCCTGAATTCCATCTTTCGGTAATACAGCCAATCCCTCGCCAAACATTTTATAGATAAACTCAAACATTCTACTTGAAGTATCTAAATTGGGTTCTAAAAAAATTCCGCTAAAAAAAGGTTTAAAAAAAAGTTGAATTATAGCTTCTGAAAAACCAAAATCTATTAAATACTGAAGTGTCGTTTTTTCATCTTCTTTAAAAATTGTGTCAATTCTTTTTTTGTTTAAAAGGATATTTAGTTTTAGGATTTTTATTTTATCAGAAAAGGTGCCAATAGAAGAAAATAGAGTGGGAAACAATAAAGAAAAAGAGCGAAGTGGATCTCCAATAGTTTGTGATTTTCCTTTTTTAAAAATAACAGCACCAGGTAATAATTTCTGTAACTTGAGTGTCTCAAAGTTTATATATTTTTTGGCTGCTGGATATGAAGTTAATAAAACTTGAAAACCGCGATCTAATGTATATCCTTCAACAAGATCAGATTTTACACGTCCGCCAACAGAATTAGAACCTTCAATGATTGTTGGTTTATAACCATAATTCTCTAAAACTTGTGCTGCTATTAAACCACTTATTCCCGCACCAATAATATGAATTATAGAAGATTTATTTTTCATTTTCTTTAAGTTTTTTTTTCTTCAGGTAAGAAGAAATAATTCTTTGAACATCTCTATTGTCCTTTTTAGGTTCCACAAAGAACTGGTAATCTTCTGGGTTTTCTAATGCTGCAGATTGCGCTACAGTTACATACCCAATGCCTTTGTAAATTCCATCTAAAATTAATGCAAAACCAACTTCGTTTTTAGTCCTTCCTTTCTCTTTAATGATTAAGTTTTCTGCACCAATGCCTACCGATTTTATGGCTTCTTTTACTCTTTTATTATAAATTTCTACAGTTTCTTTATCACAACAAATACCGTTACATTTTTTTATTTGATAATCGAAACAACCAGCAACATTGGTTTGTAGATGACAATATTTTGGACATAGTTTAAATTCTTTACACAAAATTTCTAAGTGATTTCTGCATTCAGAAATGGAGTAGTATTTCATAATTGCATTTGGCGCTAATTTTAGTCGATTATACGCTAAGTGCAGAATTCCTTTCTGATCTTCATAAGAAAACAAACCAACGGCCTCTCCTGACTTTCTCTGAGCTCTGTTGAATTTAGGATAGTTGTGTTTTATTTCGGAGGACTCCAGTAATAAAGCGAGTAATTCACTGCCTGTTTTTGTAAATGAAACATTAGCTGTTTCTAAACACATGGTTTGTTCTTTCTTTTTTTTGTCATAAAAATGACTGATCACACGCTGCTTTATGTTGTTTGCTTTGCCAATATAAATAATCTCTTTGGCTAAATTTTTAAAGTAGTAGACACCAAAGGTTTCTGGCAAGTTATCAACGACTTTTTTATCTAAAAGAGGAGGTAGGGTGGCTTCTCTAGATTTCGGGTTTAAAAAGGAGTTGATCGTAAAATTATCATCTCTTTCTATAAGTCTTCTGAATAGTTCTACGGTTGCTTCGGCATCTCCTTTTGCACGGTGTCTTCCATTTATGGGGATGTTCTCTCCAGTACAAATATTACCTAAACTGTAGGAAGCCAATCCTGGAATTATTTTTCTTGTCAGACGAATGGTACACAACTTTTTTCGTTTGAAATCAAATCCCAAACTTTTAAATTCTGCTTGAATAATGTTGTAATCGAAGTTTACATTATGAGCAACAAAAATAGTGTCTTTTGTAATTTCTGCTATTTTTTTTGCAACTTCATAAAATTTGGGCGCATTTCTTACCATGGCATTTGTAATGCCTGTTAGACTGGTAATAAATGCAGGAATGTTTTGTTCTGGATTTACTAAAGAAGTAAATTCATCAACCACCTTTTTTCCATCGAAAATTAAAGCGGATATTTCAGTTATCTTTTGACCTTTAGGGCCATTTCCTGTGGTTTCTATATCAACTACTGCGAAGTGCAATTAGGCAATTGTATTTTTTAAGTCAGCAATTGTTTCCGTTGGATTTTCAGCTCCAAAAACGTAGCTACCAGCAACAAGCACATTGGCACCTGCTTCAATTAAAGCATTTGCATTTTTATTGGTAACGCCACCGTCAATTTCTATTTGACAATCCGACTTTGTGAAATCGATTAAATGTTTTAATTGGCTCACTTTCTTGTAGGTGTTTTCAATAAAAGACTGCCCACCAAAACCCGGATTTACACTCATAATACAAACCAAATCTAATTCTGTAATCACATCTTCTAAAACTGCAATAGGTGTATGTGGATTCAAAGCAATACCTGCTTTCATTCCTGCTGCTTTTATGGACTGAATGGTTCTATGTAAATGAGGGCATGCTTCATAATGTACTGTTAGAATAGTAGCCCCTAAATCTGCAAAAGTTTGGATATATTGATCAGGATTTACAATCATTAAATGAACATCAATCGTTTTTTTAGCGTGTTTAGCAATTGCTTTTAAAACAGGCATTCCAAAAGAAATATTGGGAACAAAAACGCCATCCATAATATCAATATGAAACCAATCTGCTTCACTATTGTTAACCATTTCTATGTCGCGCTGTAAATTGGCAAAATCTGCCGCTAAAATTGAAGGTGCAATTAAATTATTCATCAGTTTGTTGTTGTGTTTTTGTATGTTGCTGTAAAAATAGGGATATAAAACAAAAAACTCTCGAATTAAATTCGAGAGTTTTCAATAAGATATTTACATTTTAGGGATCTGTGTAATCATTTGAAATTACTATCCTAAATATGTCATTAAAATTTTACTTCGAGAAGTATGTTTTAGTCTTCGAATTGCTTTTTCTTTAATCTGGCGAACACGTTCACGGGTTAAATCGAAAGTTTCACCAATTTCTTCTAAAGTCATTGGTTGATGTTCTCCTAAACCAAAATATAGTTTTACCACATCCGCTTCACGTGGAGTAAGCGTTTCTAAAGCCCTGCTAATTTCAATTCTTAAAGACTCGTGTAATAATTTTTTATCAGGATTTGGAGATTCTCCAGAGTTTAAAACATCATATAAATTAGAATCTTCACCTTCAATTAAAGGGGCATCCATAGATACGTGACGTCCAGAATTTTTCATAGATTCTTTCACATCATTCACCGTCATATCTAATTTCTTAGCAATTTCTTCAGCACTTGGTGGGCGCTCATTCTCTTGCTCTAAGAAGGCATACATTTTGTTAATTTTATTGATAGAACCAATTTTATTTAACGGTAAACGTACAATTCTAGATTGTTCTGCTAAAGCTTGTAATATGGATTGACGAATCCACCAAACTGCGTAGGATATGAATTTAAAACCTCTAGTTTCGTCAAAACGTTTTGCTGCTTTAATTAAACCTAAGTTTCCTTCATTAATTAAATCAGGTAAAGTTAATCCTTGATTTTGGTATTGTTTTGCAACTGACACCACAAACCTTAAATTGGCTTTTGTTAATTTCTCTAAAGCTATTTGATCACCTGCCTTTATAAGCTGTGCCAATTCAACTTCTTCATCAGCAGTAATTAAATCTACTTTTCCAATTTCTTGTAAATATTTGTCTAACGATGCGGTTTCTCTGTTAGTAACCTGCTTGGTAATTTTAAGTTGTCTCATCTAATTCTCTATGACTTTATGAAAGGATTAAAGGTTTTCCTACAACTTATTATACGTATAGATTTAGATAATGTTACAAAAATGGGGTTTTTTATTTCAACGAGGAATAACTACCATTCACCGACAGAAAACGGTAGTTTAACGAATTTTTTATTTAAAGTGTGACTTATTTTGTTCTTTAGTGTCATAAAAATATTCAAAATTGGAAACTTTTGTATTAAAAAAACTTTCAGACAATGATTTAGTGTTTGAAATTGTAGCAACAAATAGTCCTGAATTGTTTGCTGAATTGTATGATCGGTTTTCGAACATCGTTTTTAATAAATGTTATGGGTTTTGTGAAAATAGAGAAGAAGCAGAAGATTTAACACATGATGTATTTGTAAAGCTTTTTGTGAAACTAAACACCTTTAAAGGATACGCTAAGTTTTCGACATGGTTGTATTCTTTTACCTATCATTTTTGTTTAAATTATATTCAAAGAAGTGCCTACAAGAAAAAAGAAAGAAGCACTGTTGTTTCTGACCAAATCAAAGAGGAGCCTGTTTTTGAAGAGATGGACACTGTTAATTTATTGAAAGTAAAATTAGAAAGATTGGCAGAGATTTTAGCTTTAATGAAACCCGCCGAAAAAATAATTTTATTAATGAAATATCAAGAAGATATGAGTATTAAGGAAATTATGTGCGTTTTAAAAATTAGTGAAAGTGCTGTTAAAATGAGAATTAAAAGAGCAAAAGCCAAAGCGGTAAAAATACATCGTGAATTGTAATGATTGTGAAAATTTTTTTTAGGAAATCCTCAAAAATCATCTGGTTTCTAAAGATCTTATATGTAAAATATTGGATGCTATTTGTACGATAAAATACCCTGAAACACTTTCAGTTTTTTACATACGTGAAGAAGTTTGTCAATGCGACCTATTCTAAAAAAGTAAGAGACCATAAACGGTCTCTTTTTAGTATTAATAGTTTTATTTTTTAAAACAACCCATTTATTTGAGCATCTATTCTATCTATAACATACCCTAAATCTTCTTGGTTGTCAACAAAATCAATGTTATCAACGTCAATGATCAGTAATTTACCTTTTGAATAGGTAGAGATCCACGCTTCATAACGCTCATTTAACCTGCTTAAATAATCGATACTTATAGAGTTTTCATATTCTCTTCCACGCTTATGAATTTGTCCAACTAAGGTGGAAATATCTGCGCGTAAATAAATTAATAAATCTGGAGGCGTCACCAAATTCTCCATTAAATCAAATAGAGAGCTATAATTATTATAATCTCTATTCGTCATTAATCCCATTGCGTGAAGGTTGGGAGCAAAGATTTGAGCATCTTCATAGATGGTTCTATCCTGAATAATATTTTTGCCAGATTTTATCAATTCTAAAGTTTGACGGAACCTACTATTTAAAAAAAAGACTTGAAGATTAAAAGACCAACGTTCCATTTCTGTATAAAAATCGTCTAAATACGGATTTTCATCAACAGATTCAAAATGAGGTTTCCATTTATAATGTTTTGCTAAAAGTTGTGTTAGTGTGGTTTTACCAGCACCGATATTTCCTGCAATTGCAATGTGCATATTTATAGTTATAATAAGTTTTAAAAGGATGCTAAAGGTACATAATTTTTACAATTAGTGCTGTAATTATAAAATCAATTTATATCCAAAACTTCTCATAATTAAAAGTCAATTATTTTTTTTCTAAAATTTTGAATTAAAATTAGAGCTAGGAACAGCAAGTTTCATAAATAAAAAAGAGGATAACTTCGTTATCATAGTAAATAAATTTACATTTGTAGTATGTCAATCAAAGTTTCTTCAGTTACTAAAATTTATAAAGACCAAAAGGCATTACACGAAGTTTCTTTTTATGCAAAGAAAGGTCAAATCATAGGTTTTTTGGGGCCAAATGGCGCTGGAAAATCAACCATGATGAAAATTCTTACGGGTTTTATAAAACCGAGTTTTGGAGATGTTTTTGTGGATGAAATAGATGTATTACAAAACCCTATAGAGGCTCAAAAAAGAATCGGTTATTTACCTGAACACAACCCTTTGTATTCAGATATGTATGTGCGAGAATATTTGCAATTTCAAGCAGCGATCTTTAAGGTTGATAAAAGTCAGGTAGAAACCTGTATTGAAAGCGTAGGATTGACAATAGAAGCGCACAAGAAAATCTATCAATTGTCTAAAGGATATCAGCAAAGAGTGGGGTTGGCTGCAGCAATTTTACACAATCCAAAAGTGCTAATTTTAGATGAACCTACAACAGGTTTAGATCCAAATCAGTTGGTAGAAATTAGAGCGTTGATTAAAGAATTAGGGAAAGACAAAACGGTGTTATTTTCTACTCATATCCTGCAAGAAGTAGAAGCAGTTTGTGATCGAGTGATCATTATTAAGAAGGGGAAAATTTTAATAGATAAAAAGCTTGCAGCACTGAAAGTTAGTAAGCAACAAACGATAGAAGTGACTTTTGATTGTAAAATTGAAACGCAGTTGATAGGCAACTTGCCAAGTCTAGTTTCTTATGAAAATAATGAAGATTTTACTTGGTGTATTACCTTTGAAAGTGAAGAAGATATGCGTTCAAAAGTATTTGATTTTGCACAAGAGAATGGATTTAAGATTCTGAGCTTAAATACCCAAAACAAAAATTTAGAAACCTTATTTAGAGAGGTAACTAGCTAAGATTTCGGGATTATGTTATTCTGCTGCAAAGAGGAGCTAAAATTACTTTGTCAAATACTGATACGCTTCTAAAAGCGTTGGAAAAACCATTTTACTTCCCGCTTGTTTCAATTCGTTTTCAGAATATTGTGTAAGAATTCCAATCGGTATCATACCTGCAAGTTTTGCGGCTTTCGTTCCTGTTAAACTATCTTCAAAAACCCAAATATCTTTAAAATCATTTTGTTTAAACCCTAATGCGTTTGCTAAGGTAATGTATGCTTCTGGCGCGGGTTTTGGTTTTTCATAATCTTCCACCCCAAAAACAGTTGAAAAGTTAAGATCTAAATGACGAACACTGTTTTTTAAAAACTGTTTTGTAGCGTTACTAGCAATCCCGTAGGGTATTTTTTCTCTGGTTAGTAAAGTTGTAAACTCGTTAACCCCAGGCAATAGTTTTGGAACTTTAAAAAACAAGTCTAAATGTTTGTCTTTAAGAGAAAACAATGCTTCAGTCTGTTTTTCTTCACCAATAACACTGCAAAAATACGCAGCAATTATCATAGGAGATTTTCCTGCAAGATTTTTAGGAAATGGTGCAACTTCTTTGTTGAATAATTCTTTAAAAGCAGAGCTCCAGGCGCTACCATGGCTCTCGAAGCTATCTACAACCACACCATCAAAATCAAATAAAAAACCTTTAGGTAATTGCATTCATTGTTTTTTTTTCGTTTAATAATTCTAGTAAATACGGATTTAAAAATTTATTCGTTGGATCTAATTTTTTTCTTAAGAGTTTAAAATCTTCCCATTTCTCATAAACTTTGGATAATTCAGCGTCTTTAGCTGTAAAACGTTTTCCCCAATGAGGTCTTCCTCCATATTTTAGGAAAATTTTCTCAATACTTTTAAAAGCTTCATAAGTATCTGCAGTGGCTGCATTTCTAGAAACACATCCCATTGTAACCGTATCTTTTTCATACGCATAACTTAACCAAGAAGTATCTTTATAGACAAAACGAACATCCATAGGGATATGGATAAACGATTTATTACTCCATTTATTAATTTCTGTTTTTAATTCTTGAAATACTGTTGGAAAGATGTCCAAGCCAATAGTCCATTCTGCTAATTCTATAGTAGAGCCTCTCGATTTAGTAACCGTAGCTTGGTACAATGATCCTTTGTGTTCTTTTGTAGCGCTAAAAAAACCTCTATATAAAAGTTTATTTGCAATAGCTGTAAACCATGGAAAAATATGTGTGTATTTATATAATATCTTAGAAGCAGCTCTTCTATGTTTTAAATATTTAGGTCCCATGTTTTCCTGAATTGCAGTGGCTGGGTCAATTTTATCGCCCGTAATTACATATCCTTTGTCTGTATGAGGAAGCCATAAGATTCTTAAGAAATCATGTTTTTTTAATCGTTCTCCAATTTTTGAGAGCCAAAGTTGATCGTCTTCAGGACCTTCCTTTACATGTAAAGTAAAAATAGGTTCACATTGAAATGTAATAACAGATATCACACCCAAGACTCCTAAAGAAACTTTAAAAGCATCAATTAGTTCATCATCCTTCGTTATTTCTTTTAGGGTACCATCTGCTAAAATAATACGGCAATTGGAGACGTATTCGGAGAGTAGTTTTCCACTAGTACCATGAGTTCCCGTAGCCAAAGCACCACCGATTGTAATTGTATTAATATCTGGTAAACAAGGAATACACCAACCCTTTGACTCTATAGCCTCTAATAAGTCGCCTAAAATTACTCCAGACTGAACGGTAATGGTTCGTTCGGAGTCATTAAAAGATATAATTTCATTGTAGGTAGTAATGTCAATTAATGTTTCAATTCCCGACGCAATATCTGCGGAAGACTGTTTCGTTCCAAAAAAGCGGACTTTTTCGGAATTACAAATAACTTCTTGCAATTCTTTCTCCGAAGTTATTTTGTAAAGAGATTTATAATTGTAAGTAATGTTTTCGTTCCAACTTACCCAAAGACCATTATTTTCTTGTTCCATTTTAATATAAAATATTAAACAAAAGTAAACATTAATCTTTTTTTGACGAGGTGTTTTTTTTTAATTCCACTATTAAGAATCAATTTAATTTAAAATCAATTTGTTGACTTTTTAAAGTTGCTAGCAATTCGTTAGAAATATGAATTTTTGTGTTTCTACTTGGTAAATTTACTTCAATTTTTTCTTTAGCATCCCAAATCGTAAAATGTAGTGTTTGTTTTCCTGAATTGTTTTTTAGAATAGTTTCAAGATTAACAGTTCCTGTTGTTTTGAGCACTAAATATCTTTATAAAGTGTTGAAAGGTGATGTACAAAAAACGTTGTAGAAAATTACTAATAGAGATGGCTGTAGTTTAAATCAGGTATTATTTTTGGATATTTATACGATAATTATATTATAAATTAAAACGGAATTATTAAAATTTTTGGCTTAAATGCACAAAATAAAGATTTAGAAACGCTGTTTAGAGAGGTAACTAAATAATGTTTTAGTATCTATTAATTACTTTTCCTGTAAAATGCGCTTTTAAGTCTATTGTTGTAGGTTTTTTAAGCAAAATAACATCGCCAGTACTGTATAAATTTCCAGAAACTTTCTCTGAAGCTTTTATTAAAATATCATTTGTACTTCTAGCAAACAATTGAGCGTTTTTTACAAGTAAATCTTCGCCATTAAATCTAGGGTTGTTTCCTGCAAAATTAACATTAATCTTATTAGAAAAACCTTTAATCTTATGATTGCTTGGGCCATTTGCAATAATATTTACAGTTTGCGAATTTACTTCTAAATTAAAATCGCCAAAATTAAGATAATCAGATAAATAATTTTCTGATATTAATTGTAAGGTATCAAAATTTAAAACACCAATACTGTTTACAGGGTATGTAGAAGAATTTCTAATTCTTGTAATATTAGAAACATAAATGTACACTTTAGTTACGCCATAATCTCTAAAAAAATTACAATCGTTATTGTCTGTAATTTCTAATTGATTGTCGCTAACGGTTAAAATAATATCAGAGAGTAAGTTTTCACCAGTTTCTACAATTATTTTTTGTTCAGAACTTTCTTTTATAAAAAGCTCTACACCATCATTAACAATAATTTTATCAAAAGAATCTACTAGAAATTCTTTACTAATAATAGCACCCGTTGTTTGTATACAATTATTTACATCTTTATCATTACAAGTGCTAAAAAGTAGAATTATGCAGAATAAAGCAGTATATTTTTTTACAATTTTCATAATTTTTAAAATCGATAACCTATTCCAAACTCTAAACTTTCTGCATTCACAAAGTGAGCTTTTAAAGTTATACTTGCATAATAAGAGGGATTATTAAAGTAACGCTTAAAACCAATTCGTTCATAAATACCTTCATTTAAAATAGTAGGCGAGTATACATAATACCCTAATTGAGTAATGAAAGATGTTTTGTTTATAAATAATTCATGTCCAACAAATAGACCTATTCGTTTCCAATCTGGAAAATTAGTTCTTTCAACATCACCATTAAAAACGTACTGAAATTTAATATAATCTTTTAAGTAATAATGTAAATTTAATTCCGTCCCAAACTGTATTGCGTTTTTTCTATTTAAACGCTTGTCAGCAAAAAAAGACAAAATAATAAAAGGTTTAATTCCTGTACCAATGTGATCAGATTCATTTACGCCAGTTAAAAAACTTGCGTTAAAACGTATCGGTTCTCTGTAGTTTACTGTATCTAGTTTTCGAATAAATTTCTGAGGTTTATTATTTAAATCATAGTTTAAACCAAGATTAACTCCCCAAGTATTTATGCCTCTATTTGGTGCTTTAATACTAGCATTTGAAGCATGAATAAATGTAAAGCCAGCTTGAACTCCAATATTTTGAAAAAGATGTTCTCGTTGATAAAGTAATTTAAAAAAAGAAGTAGAGTTTATGTGAGTTGCTAGGGAAACGTTTTTATTATTAGTTATTTTATCATACGGATTTGTGCTGTAAGCTACCCCAGTACCTGTACTAAATATTAAATTTCGTTTTAAAAAATAAAAATTATAATGTGTATATAAAGCATATAATTTCCCTAAATATTTATTTTCAAAATCCTGATAGCCAAAAGAAAAACCAACATCTGGGTAATTAAAATTTTGTTCCCATAACTGTTCTCCAAAAGTACGTTTGTTCCAACTTAATAAAAGCCCTTTTGGATGCCCAGAAATCAGGTGTTTTACACCACCTTGAGATAAGATATTTCCATAAAAATAATCTAACTGAAAATAAGTAGATTTTACAGTTTTTGGTTTTTTTTCTTGTGAAGAAATAGCCGAAAGTGAAAATAAAAAAAAATAAAGGAGGGTATTTTTCATGAAATTTTATGCTGCAAATATAAAATTTTAATTCAATTTAAAATCAATTTGCTGACTTTTTAAAGTTGCTAGCAATTCGTTAGAAATATGAATTTTTGTGTTTCTACTTGGTAAATTCACTTCTATTTTTTCTTTAGCATCCCAAATCGTAAAATGTAGTGTTTGTTTTCCTGGATTGTTTTTTAGAATAGTTTCAAGATTTAAAACTATATTTTCTTTAATTTTTTCCAACGGAATTTTAATGGTTATTTTTTTACAGAGTTCATCCATAATGTCGTGCAACAATTTTATTTCGGTAAATTTCAATCTTGGTTCTCCAACAATTCCTGTATTTTTATTCATCCATCCTGGTTGAATTGTAGCACGTACAAATAAAAATGAGTTTGGTACTAAAAAGTGTTTCATTTTTAAGTACTCTTCACCAAAAATTCTAAATTCATGACTATCTCCATAATCTTCAATTGTAAACATAGCCCAGCCTTTACCAGCTTTAGAAACTCGATGCTGAACATCAGAAATAATACCAGCAAAAGCTAAGTTCATATTGATATATTTTGCGATATTACCTTTAAAATGTTTTAATGCCGCATTGCAAAAAATCATTTCATTCTTAAAATCGTCTAAAGGGTGTGCAGAAATATAAATTCCGATGACTTCTTTTTCTTGAGATAAAAGCTCCATAGTTCCCCAAGTTTCACATTGTGGAATATCTGGTTCTGGAAACTGAACAGTTGAAGCTTCACCAAACATAGAAACCTGCGCTGAGTTCTCGTTTTCTTGAAACTTATTTCCAAATTTCATAGCACGTTCTAAAAAGGTAACTCCTTTTTCATCAACAGAAAAGTATTGTGCTCTATGAGTATCTGCAAAAGAATCAAAAGCACCTGCTTTTACCAAACTGTCAAACGATTTTTTATTTGCAGCACGTAAATCTACACGTTTTGCCAAATCAAAAATAGAGGTATAATTTCCGTTTTCTTTTCGTTCTTTGATGATGGCTCTGACTGCGCTAGCGCCAACACCTTTTACTGCCGCCATTCCAAAACGAACGGCGCCTTCATCATTTACGGAAAACTTTAAATACGATTCGTTTAAATCTGGTCCTAAAACTGCTAATCCCATGCGTTTGCATTCTTCCATAAAAAAGGAAACTGATTTAATATCGTTCATATTATTGGAAAGTACAGAAGCCATGTATTCGGCGGGATAATGTGCTTTTAAATAGGCTGTTTGATAGGCAATCCAGGCATAACAAGTGGAGTGAGATTTGTTAAAAGCATAACTAGCAAAAGCTTCCCAATCTTTCCAAATTTTTTCTAATTTTTCTGCATCGTGACCCTTTGCAGCAGCTTGTTCTATAAATTTTGGTTTCATTTTATCTAAAACCGCAATTTGCTTTTTACCCATCGCTTTTCGTAAGACATCGGCTTCCCCTTTGGTGAAATCTGCCAGTTTCTGAGACAGTAACATGACCTGCTCTTGATACACTGTAATTCCGTAGGTTTCTGCTAAATATTCTTCCATAGCAGGCAAATCATATTCAATATCTTCTGTTCCGTGTTTTCTGTTAATAAAAGACGGTATATATTCCATTGGTCCAGGTCTATATAAAGCATTCATAGCAATTAAATCTCCGAAAACCGTTGGCTTTAAAGTCCGCATATGTTTTTGCATCCCTGGAGATTCATATTGAAAAATACCTACGGTTTCTCCTTTTTGGAAAAGTTCGTATGTTTTTTCATCATCTAAAGGAAAACTTTCTGGATCTAAATCGACATCATGTTTTGCTTTTACAATTTTTACGGTGTCTTTAATTAAAGTCAATGTTTTTAATCCTAAGAAATCCATTTTTAACAAACCTGCAGATTCTACAACTGAGTTGTCAAATTGGGTAACATACATGTCAGAATCCTTTGCCAAAGCAACGGGTACATAATTGGTAATATCTCCTGGTGTAATAATAACGCCACAGGCATGAATCCCCGTATTCCTTACAGAACCTTCAAGCATTGTTGCTTTATTGACGGTTTCTGAAGCTAAATCATTTCCAAAAGAAATGTTTTTTAATTCTTCTACGAGTTGTTTTTCTTCTGCTCTTAAGTCGTTAACTTTTCCTTTACTTTTTGCATCTTCACCAAAAATATTTTTTAATTTAATTCCTGGTATTAATTTTGCAATCCGATCTGCTTCAAAAAGCGGCAAATCTAAAACTCTGGCAGTATCTCTAATAGATGATTTTGCTGCCATTGTCCCGTAAGTAATAATTTGCGCAACCTGATTTTTACCGTATTTATTAATTACATAATCCATCACTCTTCCTCGACCTTCATCATCAAAATCGATATCGATATCAGGCATTGAGACACGTTCAGGATTTAAGAAGCGCTCAAAAAGTAAGTTATATTTAATAGGGTCTATGTTGGTAATCCATAAGCAATATGCCACAACAGAACCTGCCGCAGAACCCCGTCCTGGTCCTACAGAAACATCCATTTTTCTTGCTTCGCGAATAAAGTCTTCTACAATTAAAAAATATCCAGGATATCCTGTTTTTTCAATAACGGATAACTCAAAATCTAAGCGTTCTTTTATGGACTCGGTAATCTCTCCATACCTTTTTTTTGCACCCACAAATGTGAGGTGCTTTAGAAAATTATTCTCTCCTCGTTTTCCTTCATCTTCCGTGTCTTTTAGATCTACAAATTCCTCAGGAATATCAAAAGCAGGTAATAAAACATCTCTTGCTAAAGTGAAAATTTCAATTTTATCAACAATTTCTTGAATGTTGATAATGGCTTCTGGTAGATCTAGAAAAAGCGATTTCATTTCATCCGAAGATTTGAAATAATACTCTTGATTTGGTAGACCGTATCTGTATCCACGACCTTTTCCTATTGGTGTGGCTTGTTTTTCTCCGTCTTTTACACACAGTAAAATGTCGTGTGCATTTGCATCTTTTTTATCTAAATAAAAGGTGTTATTTGTGGCGATAATTTTAATATCGTGCTTTTTAGAGAACTTCAATAAAGTCTCATTTACAATTTTTTCGTCCTGTTGATTGTGGCGCATCAACTCAATGTAAAAATCATCTTTAAATTCTTGTTTCCACCACAGTAGCGCGTCTTCCGCTTGTTTTTCTCCTAGATTTAAAATTTTACTTGGAACTTCACCGTATAAATTTCCTGTTAAAACAATAACATCTTCCTTGTATTTTTTGATGATTTCTCTATCAATTCTTGGGACATAGTAAAAACCATCTACGAAAGCGATGGAAGACATTTTAGCTAAATTGTGATATCCTTTTTTGTTTTTTGCCAATAAAACAACTTGATAACCATTGTCTTTTTGGGACTTGTTTTTATGATCTTCACAAATATTAAACTCACAACCTACAATCGGTTTTATTGGAGTTTCTGCTGTTTTATTGTGATTTAAAACAGCGCTTACGAAATGAAAAGAAGCCATCATGTTTGCGGTATCTGTCATCGCCACTGCTGGCATATTGTCTTTTGCAGCAGCTTTTATGATGTTGCCAATTTGCATGGTAGATTGCAACACAGAAAATTGTGTATGATTGTGTAAATGTGCAAACTGTACATCTTTTAATTCTTCTAAACCAACAGAAGTAGATTTTGTTGTTGCCGAATTTTTTAATTTCTCAAGTCGCTGCCGAATCTTATCACTTTCTTTCTTAAGATTGATGTGTTTTAAACCAATTACTTGAATCGGTTTTGGGTTTGTTTCAGAAAAATTCTTGAAATAATCAGCAGTAACATCTAACTGTTCTTTGGTGAATTCTTGCAAACGAATTAACTCTAAAAAACAACGTGTTGTTGCTTCTACATCGGCAGTTGCATTGTGTGCATCGCCAAAACCAATACCAAATAAATGGTTGTGTAATTCGGTTAATGTTGGTAATTTAAATTTGCCCCCACGACCTCCAGGAATTTGGCACATGCGTGCTGTTTTTTCTGTACAAGTATCTAATACTGGGAGAGAATTCATCTTGGTTTCTAGTCCCAATCTATGGAATTCACACCCCATGATATTCAAGTCGAAATTTAAATTTTGACCCACGATAAACTTGGTTTTACTTAGGACTTCATTAAATAAAAGTAAACACTCGTTCAATGAAATCCCTTGTTCTTCTGCTAATTCAGTAGAAATTCCATGAATTCTTTCTGCATCATAAGGGATGTTAAAGTTGTCTGGTTTTATGAGGAAATCGTTGTGCTCGATTACATTTCCCATTTCATCATGCAGTTGCCACGCAATTTGAATACACCTTGGCCAATTGTCTGTATTTGTAATTGGTGCATTCCAGCTTTTTGGTAAACCAGTGGTTTCTGTGTCAAAAATTAAGTACATGAAAAATGTTTATTTATTGATGTGTTTATTCATTTAAAAACGGATTGTAAATTTACATTTTTTTGAAGAGTTTTTCGAGGGAAGTTATCAACGGTTGTTGATTTTTTTCAAAGTTTCAAAGTTTCAAAGTTACAGAGTTTTTATTTTTGCTTACTGCTTACTGCTTACTGCTTACTGCTTACTGCTTACTGCATACTGCGTTAGGAATTGAAGTGGCATTCTTTTGTTGAGATTGTGTTTCATAAAAAGATGTTTTTTTGAAGTGCAGCTGGTGAAACTAAAAAAAAAGAGCTAAAGAAAAACCCGTTTAAACACCTAAAAATTTATTAAAAATAAGCGTTTAAGTTTAAAAAGGTTTTGTATTTTTGCGCCCACTTACTACGAGATGGTAAGATTTTTAATAATCAAGGTCGAGAACCTTAACAAATTAACAAATTATGTCTGTAAAGATTAGATTACAAAGACACGGAAAAAAAGGGAAACCATTCTATTGGATCGTTGCCGCTGATGCTCGTGCAAAAAGAGATGGTAAATACTTAGAGAAAATAGGTACTTACAATCCAAATGTAAACCCTGCAATTATCGATTTAAACATTGATAAAGCTGTAGAATGGTTACAAAATGGTGCACAACCAACCGATACTGCAAAAAACATTTTATCTTATAAAGGTGCCATGTTAAAGAATCATTTAGCAGGAGGTGTTAGAAAAGGTGCATTAACACAAGAACAAGCAGATGCTAAATTTGCAGTTTGGTTAGAAGAAAAAGCAACAAAAGTTTCGGACAAAGAAGCTGGATTATCTAAGGTAGAATCTGAAGCGAAAGCAGCAGCATTAGCCGCAGAAAAAGCAGTGAATGAAGCAAGAATTGAAGCAGCGAAACCAGTTGTTGAAGAGGTTGTAGAAGCAGTTGCTGAAGTGGAAGAAGTTGTTGAAGCGGCTCCTGAAACGATAGATGAAGCACAAGAAAAAGCAGCAGAATAAATTATAAGTAACGACGACGATGCGTAAAGAAGATTGTTTTTATTTAGGCAAAATCGTAACAAAATATAGTTTTAAAGGGGAGGTTGTTATCAAATTAGATACAGACGAACCTGAGTTGTATACAGAAATGGAATCAGTTTATGTCGAGTTTGGCGCGAACTTGGTTCCATTTTTTATTGAAAAAAGTTCATTGCATAAAGGAAATCAATTACGTGTTCAGTTTGAAGATGTATATTCTGACGAAGAAGCAGATTCAATATTGAAATGTGGAATTTATTTACCTTCAACCATGTTGCCAAAACTTTCTGGCGATAAGTTTTACTATCATGAAGTAATTGGCTTTACGGTTGTTGATGCTAATTTTGGAGAAGTAGGAAAAATTGTTCATATTAATGATAAAGCTGCACAACCTCTTTTTGAAATTGATAGGTGTTGGCATAAATCTTTCCGTTGACCCATTCTAATTCGTTGATGTTTTTGACGATGGTTTTATGCGAAGTTACTTCGATATAGTCGAGCTCTTTTCCAGTCGCGGGGTCGAGGCGCCAGATTTTGGCAGTGCCATCTGACTTATAGAGAAACTCCCCATCGTTGCACAAACCCCAACCTTCTTTGCTTTGGTCATAGCTAAAAGAGCTTTCTAGTTTCATAGTTGATTTATCATAAACAAAAGCCGTATTTTCTTGCCAAGTGAGCTGGTAAATCTTATCGTTTAATAGGGTGAGGCCCTCGCCAAAGTAACTCTTGTCCAAAGGCTTGTTTACACTGGGCGTTCCGCTTTTATAGTCGACTTTTCGCAGGGAGGATTTCCCTTTAAGTCCAGTACTTTCATATAGATCTTCGCCGTCGAACTCCAGACCTTGAGTATAGGCGTTAGAATCGTGGGGATATTCGTTGACAATGGTATAGGTCCACAGTTCTGGTGGACTGCTTTTTAACAGGCGTACAGAACGCTCTTTTGCCTTGACTTCTTTTCCTTCGAGTTGCGCGCTAGCCGTCAATAGATGATCGCCTAATTTCTCTTCTGTAAAGACATAGGGAAGGGTCATGGGGGCATCGTCTAAGAAGTATTGTACTTGGGTTAGGGCCAGGGATTTTTTGTGTCTTAGGTCAACGGTTAAAGTGTCTCCAGCGACATAGGTATTGGCATTGGGTTTTAGGGTAATTTTTGGCGTAGCCTCATCACCACAGGCTTTGAGAAAGACTAAGCTTAAAAGAAGGGACATCCATTTCATGGGCTTAAATTTTATTTAAAAATAGGCTAAAAAATCGAATTGAAAATGATTGCCTAGGAAAAGCAGGGGTTGTATATTTGCGCTGGGGTAAGTCCTATACAACCAGCTCCTATTGAAC
>ENA-OQVM01002917-OQVM01002917.1-marine-metagenome-genome-assembly--contig:-NODE-2917-length-19184-cov-5.707960_pt1 | contig 19184 bp, 23 predicted proteins | sample MGYA00237776_ERZ505498 | MGnify/ENA primary metagenome ERZ505498 (study PRJEB26159, sample SAMN06265151) | marine metagenome | isolation source: Helgoland LTER site | place: Germany:Helgoland, sampling... | reverse complement strand
ATGTGTTCAATGCAATTACTTCAATCATGGAAATGAATCTATGTACGCTATCGCTTTAAAAAAAAAGATAGGAACAGAACGTTTTGAGAAACTCAATTTAAAACACGCAATGGGGAAACGCACCAAATTCAAATGGGATCGATTCTCATTAATCAACGTTATTGAAAAATACAAAACCTTAAATAACATGAAAAACGGAGGAACATCTACAATATAAAAAAAACAGTCTCCACCCCGTGGGGAAAGTAGACCTTAACAGATAGAAACAATTATAGTAATGGCATACGACAAAAAACAAACAGAATCAATCTTTAGTGATATTGTAAAACAAATATCTAAAGGCAAATCTTTAAGAGAGGTATTGAGACAACCAGACATGCCTTCTAGTAGAACTTTCTTTAAATGGTTAGGTGGAGACGATGAAAAAGTAAAACAATACGCGCGAGGATGTAACGAGAGGTCAGAAATGATTTTCGACCAGATATTAACTATAGCAGACGCAACAGAGGATGATGTTATAATAAACGAAGAGGGTAAACCAATAACTAATCACAATGTAATTCAGCGAGACCGACTAAGAGTTGATGCTCGTAAATGGGCGTTAGCAAAAATGAACCCTAAGAAATACGGTGATAAACAAGCTATTGAAATGGATATAAAAGAAGAAAAACCGTTTGCATTTAAAATAATTGATGGAAGAAGTAACTAACATACTAGCACCGCAAGCGGAGTTCATTACTTCAACGCATAGGCACACAGGATTGATTGGTGGTTATGGCTCTGGCAAAACGTTTGTAGGCGTCACTAAATCTATTATAAAACATAGGCAGTATAAAACAAACGTGGCGTATTACCTGCCCACATACCCTCTTATAAGAGACATAGCATTTCCTAAGTTTGAAGAGATTTTAAACAAACAAGGAATTGCGTATGATTTAAACAAAAGCGATAAAACATTCACAACACAATATGGGAACATTGTGTTGAGATCGATGGATAATCCTGACCTTATTGTGGGTTATGAGGTCGGGTATTCATTGATTGACGAGGCTGATGTATTGTCAATTAATAAAATGAAAGATGTGTTTGTTAAAGTAATTGGCCGTAACCGCTCAACACTACCGAATGACGAACAAAATCAATTAGACTTTGTATCAACTCCAGAAGGTTATAAGTTCTTACACGACTTTTTTGTCACCAAAGCAAGCGAAAACAAGCTTCTAATAAAGGTTAGTACTCTGAGCAACCCTTTTGTGTCAGAATCTTACATAGACTCGCTGTTAGAGTCTTACACCCCTCAACAGATCCAAGCATACATTGATGGTGAGTTCGTCAATATGACCTCTGGTAATGTATATCACATGTTTGATAGAAAGCGAAACCATTCAGACAGAGAAATTAAACCAAAAGAAACTTTACATATTGGAATGGACTTTAACATAACCAATATGTCCGCCGTCATTCACGTCACAGACTCTAAAATCATCACAGCAGTCGAAGAGATTACAAAAGGATATGACACACCAGATATGATTCAAAACATCAAAGAGCGCTTCACAGGTCATAAAATAGTGATCTATCCCGATGCTTCTGGAGATGCTCGAAACACGGCAGGGGAAAGCGATATTAAACTATTACGAAAGGCAGGGTTCACTATAAGAACACGATCAAAGAATCCAAGTGTAAGAGATCGTATCACAACGGTCAACACATCTTTTTTAAACGCTAAAGACGAAACAATCTATTACGTGAACACAAATAATTGTATCGAATATACAGATGCCTTAGAAAGAATGCCTTACAAGAATGGTCGACCAGACAAAGAAAGCGGATTCGATCATATTACAGACGCAGGCGGTTATGCGCTGTATCAAATCAAGAGCATATCACACGCCCCAAGAAAAGCAAAACAATTGGCATTAAGATGAAAGTAAAAGACCTATTAAAATATAACGAAGAAGAACTAAAGGAAATGTTAATCCTCTCTAAATTGATGCCTGAATCTGTGGACGCCATGTTTAAGATCAAGTCATTCACCAAATTGAAATACAAACAAGTGCTCAAACTAAAGGGAATGGCAGAGGAAACAAATGCAATAGACGACACCATCATTAAGTACATAGCCAGCTTAAATGGATACAAAATAAAAGAGAGGGATATTATAAATAGCAGCGTCAGGAATTACTTTCAAACCATCAACCAAATTGAATTGAATTTTAAGCAGATTAAGGAATATGAAATGTTATTGAATGCAGAAGTTGACGGTAAGCTAGAATCAGCAGGAGTAGATGAGCTGAATCAATTCGGAGCCTTGAACACCATAGACTCTTTGGCAGGTGGTGACCTACTCAAATGGAAGTCGGTTGTAAAAATAGAATGGTGGGACGTCTTCAACAAGCTTTACAAGTCCAAGATTGAGAATGACATACGCAAGAATTTAGAATTACAAAGACAAATGGAAAAATAAATAAAGTCAAAATGATAAACGACACTTTAAAAACATTATTCGAGAAATGGAACACAGACCAGAAGTGTGACAAGTGTTGGGTCTATGTTCCAACATTCAATGATGCCATAAAAGGAAACACAAATCTTTACAAGCCAACTAAAGAGGCTATATGCTGCACACACGCATTCTTAGAGGGGCTTACAATCAAGCCCAATAAAGAAATTAACAACTTTACAGGAATGGCAACGGTTACTTATTGTGATTATTTCCTACACTTTAAGATCGTTGAAAAGTCAGACTTTCAAATGCAAAAAGGTAGCGAATTAAAATGTGGCGATAGCATATTCGACAAGCACGTAGCACCGCTAATCGACTGTCTCTCATGTAACTTTGAGGAGGACGTATGCGCTTTGTTTGAGGGTGGTACTGGGATTGTATTCAACGAAGAAACAAAGCCCTACTTCTCGTTAGGAGATGAAAACTGGGCAGGACTTGATTATAGACTGACACTAAGAGAATATAAATGATAGCAACAGCAACCATACAGAAAACAATCGATGAGTCACTTACACAGGGGCTGCTCAAAATAGTTGAAGAGCTAAAAGAAAAGCACATTGAACTCGGACAAAAAGCTAGTGGTAAATGGGTCAATAGCCTAGAGGTGGTTGTAAGTAACGGAAAGGGATTGATCTTAGGTGAAGCCTACACAGAGCAATTAACCAAGGGTCGACCACCAAACAAAAACCAAAACACAGAAGACTTGAGAAAGTGGGCAGGTTGGGCAGGCAACACCTTTATAAAAGATTGGGTTAAAGAAAAAAATTTAAACCTCAATCCTTTTGCAGTCGCTTTTAACATAGCAAAAAAAGGAACTGTAAGTTATGGGAAAGGAGGCTCTGATTTAATCGATGGCGTGATAACAGAACAAAGAGTCAATGAATTATATCAAGGCGTGGGGCTTGATGCCTCCTTTGTAATATCAAAAGAAATAATGAGATGAAAAACACAAATAAAATGAAAGACTACACAAAAAACATTGAACCAATTTCAGACGCTGAAATAGAAAGCATAAAAGCAAAGGTAAGATCAAATCACGAAAACAAGACCAAAGCAATTTCTAAAATGATCGTAATATCTGCAACACTATTAGGAATAGTATTGTTTTCGTGTGCCATATATGTTCTAAAATGGCACTTCTTAACACTCGTAGGAGCTTTGATTTTTGCAAACGTTATATCATTAAAAATAAGTAAGTATGCCAACTAAGATAAATGGAAGTATTCCAGTTCCAATCCAGTACATTATACCAGACGATCGATTTTCGGTAGCTGCATACAATGATAATTATTACAGTTTTAGCTCAAACAATCCGCTCGATGCGGATTATTGCGTCATAACAGCTGAAGGAATTGAATACATTTTGCAACCAGATAAAGACGGGATCTTCACTTATAATACATACGAGTTCGCCAGAGAGCTTTTCGTGTACGAAGATGGTTTTGATTATGCATCTTCACAAGTTGACATCAATCAGTTTAAAGAAATAACAATTAACATAAAGATAGTGTTGCTGAATGGCCAAGAAGAACTTGATGCCTTGACTATTGTTTTTTACAATTGTGTTTTTCAAAATTGGGAATACCCGTTTAAAGAAGATGGGTTCACAAATCTATCAGAGGCTAAGATGCCATATTTTGTAGGGTATCCTTTTGAGTATAGCAGCTATCTAACAGAAGAGGTTACGAGAACGTTGGTTGATGACGGAAGCGGAATTGGATTAGACGAGAATGTTAGAAATATTGAAACAAATTGTGATGGAGTATTTATCAAATTCCACAATTCAAAATACGGCTATTCTTATTATTTATTTGAGTCGGTGTCGAAAGAGCGATTTAGAACAAAAAGCATAGGCAATCTAAAAGAACCGTTTTCATGGACAGATAATTACTTAGACATTGGAAAAGATGGTCAGAGAAAAATGGAGGTCTTCGCATACGTGGATTACAACGATCGGGAAATCATAAAAGCACTAGCAAAATCAAATGAAATCTATCTATATACGGGAAACAAAGGAGATGCAGCAGATGAAACTAAATGGCTAAAAGTTAAAGTCGATAAAATGAATATTGATGAAACAAATAAGAACAATACATTTCCCCAGAGAGTCGTAATTAATTTACCACAAGAAAAAACAAGAACTAGAATATAGAAATCAAATGAGTGAAGTAAGATTATATTTAGACGGTGAATTGGTAGATGTTGACCCCAAGACAGTCATTTCAGAAACAAAGCAGATCAATGATTTCTTTGAGTTTCAAAATAGACAGGCCTCTTATACCAAAAATTTTACAATACCCTTAACCAGCCAATCAAGTAAAATCTTAAGCCGTATAGGTGACACTTACAACACGTCTAACAAGCCTTACAGAAATTTAAAAGCAGATTTATACAGAGGTGGCACCGCAACCATATTAAGTGGCACTTTCAATATTAAATCTGTTATAGAACGAAAAGAAGTAAGGGGCAATATACAGGACGGCATCGTTTCCTTGTTTAGTGAAATGGGGAACAAGTCGATAGCGTCTTTGAATTTTTCAGGAGTTACGCACAAATTCGAGACGTCAACAGTATTGTCAAGTTTCACAAACGAATGGCAGCAAGGTTACATCTACGCCTTTTCAGACTTTGGTTTGTTTGATGAAACAGATGTTGATCTTAGGTATCAAGTGCCCTCATTGTTTATGCGATGGATATTCGATCAGATATTTATAGACTCTGGATTTACATACTCATATAGAGGGAATGACAATCCGTTTGAAAGCGCAGATTTTAAAACAAAAATAATCAGTTTAAATAAGGGATTCGTCTTTAAAGATGTTCCCGACAATCCAATAAGAAAATTAGAATTAGATGGATTAGACACTATTACACAACAAGGGCGATTATACATGCGATTAATTGAAGTTTATGATCCAGACAACTATCACAGCGTTTCCGCATCGCCAAACGAAAACCAGAGTTTGATAATACCAACCGCAAATGATTACTTTGAAATTACGGTTGATGGCAACTTAGTAGGTGATGCTAAAATCGTGATTGAATTAGACGATAATGTTTTATACACAATCAATGAAGGGTTAGGGTTCTCGGAATCTATATTCGTTTACCTAACCATAAATAGTAAAATTAAAATATATTCAGAGTCAAACTCTGCGACAGGGTATTCTTATGACTTTACGTTCAAGATGTTTAAAGACTCTGGAAATGATGTAATTAACTTCAATTCATACTTAACAAACCTAAAACAAAAAGACTTCTTCAAAGGCATTTTGCAAATGTACGGACTGATAGTGCAGAGAGAAAAGGGAACGAATAATTATGAGTTCATTAAAATAGAAGAGCTTTTTTTAAACAGGTCAGACGCTCAAGACCTGTCGAAAAAGCAGCACAAGTTAAAAAGTGAAAAATTCAAATACAACAATTACGGACAGGTAAACGATTTAAGATACAAATATGACGACTCAGGCGCAAACTTCGCAGACGGTTCTTTTTTCATAGACGATGAAACGATAAGGAAAAGCGCAACCATATTAACAGTCCCTTTCAAAGCCCCAAAACTAAGCGGCACGTCTTTTAATAATGAGTTTGTTTTTGAGACGCCTTTATTTGAGGTGCAAAGAAATGACAATGGAACTGTCAAGGAAGTGAAGCCTAAAAATTCAACGGCATACGTAATGAATGTAGGGCTTAAAAACGGGAGTTTCGACTTCAATACAGGCGGCGCAACGACACCATACACAGGAAGCATAGCAATAGCAAATTTTGATGGGTTGAATTTCAACGTATTGTTGGCGAACCATTACAGCTCATTCATTAGAACCATAAGCAGAGCGAAAATAGTAGAGGTTGAAATGGAATTAACAGCGAATGATGTTTATCAATTTGACTTTTTAAAGTTGATATACCTACGAAACGAGCAAAGGTATTATTACTGCAACAAAATAGAAAATTTTAGAGAAAACAAGGTCACAAGAATGAATCTTCTAGAGGTCAACTCGAGCAGACAAACAACAGGGGAGTATAGCGACGATTACAATAACGATTATAATATATAAAAAATGGCACAAAAAGGCAGATCAGATTTAGTAGGTGAAAGTAACTCTACATTTCCAACAAACAATTCAAAATTTATTGAAGCGGTAAATCACCGAACGTATAATGACGATATAATAGATAGCAAGTTTAATTTAATTGATGATAAGTTAAACAACCTAACCTATATTGATGGAACCACAGAAGTAACGTTAGAACAATATTTAGATAGTATTCAAGAAGACTTAGGTGCATTAGCAGAAGGTACTGTTAGTGGCATTGATGTTGCAGGCACAAACACGCTATCGGTAACGGGTGATTTTGCAAGTGCCACAACAGCGATTTCAGATATATCATCCGTAATTACTGTTAATTTTGCAACAGCCTTAGCAGACGCAAACTATCTTCCTATAATTGTATATCAAGTCCCAGATGCACCGAGTAACCAGGCTTTTAGCGGCAACGCATTTATTTCAAGAAACACAAATAGTTTTTCATTTAAAATATCTGAATGGACAGCGGAGCCACAATCATTAACAGCGTACATAAGAATCGTAAAATTTGCAATATAATGAAATACACAATTAGAACAACGGAGGTAGGATTAATAATCGCATTAAACAGATGGAAGCCCAAGTATAGAAAAGTACTGAATAGTGAAGGTGAACAAACAGGCGTAATACAATACTATGAAGTCCCAGAAGACTTAGAGCAAATTTCAAAAGAAACCTATCAAGGATTAACACAAAGAGAAGATTTGCCCTTCATTAAATGGATTGACGGCCACGTAATTCAAGAAACTGAATCAGAGAAAAAAGCCAGAATAAAAGCAATTGAAGATCGAATAAAACAGAAGGAATTATTGCAATTAAAAAAAGACATCACAAGACTTTCTAAATATGTTCAGCTAAGTGTAGAGGGTAGGAATTTAATAAAAGAGCGAAATGGATAAGATTACAATTGCGGAATTTGAAATAGGGACGGATGTATTAATAGCACAAGCGACAAAGGCTAAGGCTTCGCTTGATGCATTAAGAGTAGATCAAAAGAAACTAGCCAAAGAAACAGGAGGCACTTCTACGGAGGCGTACATTAAAAATGCAGCTTCTATAAAAAATCTGAACACCGAATACAACACCTACACCAAGGCCTTGCAGGTATCTTTGGATGAAACTGGCAAAATTACAAAGGTTCAGAAAACTTTAAACACTGAATTAAACAGGACGGCAAAGTCGATAGACGGTGCTAGAGCCTCCAACAAAGAACTTTTAAAAGTTAGGAATCAACTCAATCTAACGACCAAGGAAGGTGTTAAGCAACAGCAGCAGATTAATAAAAAAATTGATGAAAATAATAAATTCATAAAAGACAATGTAAGCGAACTTGAGAAGCAAAAGATAGGCATAGGAGATTATGCGGGTGGAATTGAAAATGCGATAGATAAGACTGGAATATTTGGCACATCGTTAAAAGGAGTGACTACTGAGATTAAAAACATTATAGGGCCTCTAACAGCTTCGGTAACACAACTTACTGGACTTTCAAAAGCCCAACAAGCTGCAGCTGCAACCACTTCTAAATCATCAAAAGCATTAAGGCTATTCAAAATTGCTTTAATTTCCACAGGAATAGGCGCAATAGTAGTTGTAATAGGGTCATTAATAGCAGCCTTTGCGAGTACGCAACAAGGCATTGACGCCATCACAAAAGCATTAGCCCCCTTAAAGGGTGGCATACAAGGGATTATTTCAGTGTTTCAAAAACTAGCATTGAATATTGGAGATATATCTGATAAAGTTTTTGGTCAATTCAAAGATAATTTTACGATTGCTAAAAACACAGTCCTTTCAGGAGTCGATCAAATCAGATTGGCATGGAATAAACTAACAGGAGACACTGAAGAGGCAGCAGAAATACAACTTAGAGTCGCAGAGCGTGCTAAAGAGACGGCGGAGGCTATAGATAGAAGCAAAGATCGAGCAGAAGGATTTGTGACCGCATTAAAATCAGCAAGAAAAGAGATAGGGAATGCCGCAGACACTCAAAGGGAGATCGTAAATTTAGGCATTGAAATAGAAAAAAAGGAAAATGATCTAATCTTAATTAGAGCAAAGCAAAATTTGATTGTCAAAGAGCAAAACAAAATAGCAGAGGACGTCACTAAGACCTTAGCGGAACGAGAGGCAGGCGCAAAGGCAGCAAACGAAGCGTCTATTGAATTGCAGGAACAAGAATTACAGTTAAGTAATTTAAGAATATCCCAAAAAGAAAAAGAACTTTCCCTAAATGATACGGGTCGAGCCGATCAAGGCGAATTAAATAAAATAATTGCAGAGCGTGACGTAAAGGCAACTGCACAATTAGAGGCGCAAACAACTATTACGAACAAGCTGAACATCATTAGACAAAGTGCAGCAGGAGAACAACAAAAGAGAATACAAGAGGCTGCTAAAGCACAACAAGAAGCGATTAAGAGACAGGAAATTGAATTACAATTATTTGAATTAAAAAGCCAAACAGAAGCAGACTCTCTAAACGAAAAAAAAGAACTGATCGACGAAGTTTTGCAAAAAGAATTAGAGATAATCGACGCAAAACAAGCTGCAAACCTTTCTGAAAACGAAGCAGATATTGCAAGGATAGAAGCTAGAAAAAACGCCAAAGATCAAATTGCAAAGATTGTAGAAGATGAAAAACAAATTGAGCGTAGTCGTTTGGATTTCAAAACACAATTAATAGAACAAGAGAAAGCACTTGAACTAAATAAAGAGGATTTATTAAAATCTTTAAGAAATGAAAGACGACTACTAGAAGCAAACACACAACAGGAACAAGCCGAAATACAGTTAGAGATAGCCAATCAGCAAGCGCAAGCGAGAATTGAAAATGAACTAACCAATCTTCAAATAGAAGAAGAGGCAAAGCGAGAACAAAAATTAGAGTTTGAACTTGAAAATGCAGAAACACAATTAGAAAAAGATGAGTTAGAGCAGGAAGCAAAAGTTGAGAAACTTGAAAGAGATTTGGAATTTGAAGAGGCTAAGAATATTGCGTTTCAAGAAGTTGAGGCAAACTATCAAATTAAAAAACAACAACTAGAAGAAAAATCAGACACAGCGCAAAAAATAGCAAACATTGAAAACTTTAAAAATAGAGTTTCAATAGCAGAAAAGGGCGCAAAGGATCTGCTAACAATATCGGATGCTTTGTTTGGCAAGAGCAAGACAGCAGCAATAGCGAGCATCGTTATAGGTAGAGCCGCATCAATAGCGCAAATTATATCAAATACTGCAATCGCAAACGCAAAAGCAGCAGCAGCGACACCATTAACAGCTGGACAACCGTTTGTTACAATTAACACAATTTCTGCAGGGCTAAGTGTTGCGGCTTCAGTTGCTAGTGGCGCTAAGGCGATAAGTCAAATTAGTTCTCAAAAAGCAGCCAAAGGGATTTCATTCCAAGGTACACTGCGAGGCAACAGCCATGCAAACGGAGGTATTGATTTAGGGAATGGAATAGAAGCAGAGGGCGGTGAAAACATGTATTCAGACGGACAAAGCACATTCATTGTAAACAAACAGGCGTCCTCTATAATCAATAGAAAAGGAATACTAGGCGCATTAAGTCATCTTAACCAAAGCATAGGCGGTGGAGTTCCTCTAAGCACTCCAACCACCTTTGCGCAAAGTGGGGGGCAAGTAAGTATACAATCGCCATCAAGTCAAAACGCATCCAACCAAAGTGTAATTGACGGAATCTCTGAAAACATAAACGAGATTCGAGTTATAAACGTAGCAGAGGACACGATTAGCGTAGCAGATGAAAGTATCACGGTACAAAACGAAGCAAATTTTTAAGTTATGAATTTATTAAAAAAAGCAAAAGGAGTCACAAAAAAGTGTGGGACTCTAATTAAAAGCCCCGAAAATTTAGACGCTCTTTTTAGCGGAGTCTATCATTACAAAAACAGAAATGAAACCATTGAAAATCTTAAAGATGAAAGGGCTAAAATATGCGGTTCTTGTGAATTAAACGTAGAAGATGATTTTGAAAAAATAGAAGACGAAGATAAAAGGATTAGTGGGAAGATGTGCGAGAAATGTTTTTGCTCATTGCCATACTTGCTAAGACAAACAAAAAAAGGATGTGAATTAAATAAATGGTAAATGTATAAAGTGTTAAAAAGACTAGAGTGTTATGGGTTGCTAGATACTATGTTTAGCAGGGGTGTTATACCATGTTCTATAAAATCTCACAAAAATATATACGAAGCTTACCTTAAAGAAAAAGAAAAAGGGAGGGGTACTTCGGATGCTGTTTTAGAAATTAGTGTAGAGTTTGATGTTTCGCAAAAAACAATTTACAGCATCATTAGAAAGATGAAGTCTTAGTTATTCAGCCCATAATCTATTATGTTTCAGCTTAATTATTCTATCCTTTCCCCATAATGTTAAAAATGTTTCTTGAGTGCCCTTCGGTTCAACATATTGAAATTTATATGGGATTCTACTTATTTCCAAAGAGTCTGACCCAAATTGAGAATAGCTAAAAGTTTCAACCCCGTTAAGTAAAATACAAGTAGTGTTACCATATTCAACAGTAACTATTCCAAGTGTATTAAACATATAGAATCGTGACCTGTCACATGTCTGATGATCTCCAGTAATATCTGTCACCACAAAAGTCTTTTCTAAATAAGTCCCCTCGGTTGGGTTGATAGGGTCGTCTTTATTACAAGACAAAATAATAAGGCTAAATAACAATAATTTAATAATTTTCATAGGGTATTTATTTAAGGATTCACTAGTTAGACACAGCAACATTTAAAAAGTCACAATTATATTTCACAACTCGTTTATTTCTTTATAAAATAGAAACTCCTCTTCGGTCATAATCTTTCCTACGGGAAGCTTATAATTATTAAAATCCATCCACTCTAAATACTCCTCATAATTAGCGTCATTCTTTCGCCTACGTATGTGATGCTCAATATATGGATTAAATTCTTTAGGTGGTTTCACTTGTTTTTCTCTAAACAATTTAGAGCCAAATAACCATAAAATAGCATAGCCCACGCAAAAAGAAATGACGAGGAAAACCACCGTAAAAAATACCAAATAACCCATGTTTCAAATATACATAAATTACTGTAATTTTTAGTTCAGTAGATTAAGACACTTTGTGTTTTATTTTTGAAAATATGCAAAATGACATCTATCTAATCGGAGAAGTAGGTTTTGAAATTACACTTGAAAACGTAATTGAGCAAGTAAAAGCGACCGACCAAACGAAGCCTTTAAATGTAAACATACATTCTGGAGGTGGCTCTGTATATGATGGTCTAGCAATCTACAATTACTTCAAACTATTACCGCAAGAAATAAATACTATTTCAAGCGGACTAGTTGCGTCCATAGCATCAATTATTTATTTGGCAGGAAATAAAGAAACTCGAAAAATAAATAACCTTGATAGTTTTTTAATCCACTTACCAAGTGGTATGGACTTCGGAAATGCTGAAAATTTAGAAAAAACCGCTAAAGAGTTAAGAGATATTGAAAGCAAGTTATCTACAATTTATGAAAATGAAACAGACCTAACAAAAGAGGAGGCATTAGAGCTGATGAAAAACGACGAAATGCTTGATGTTAATTTTTTAAAAGAAAAAGGGTTCGTTTCTGAAATAATAGAATTTAAAGCAGTAGCCACTTTTGGGAACAAGCCAATTGATAACAGTAAAAACGAAAAATTAAAAAACAAAAAAATGAGTGAATTAAAGTATTCAAAAGAAGAAAAAGGCACAATTGCCAAATTTTTAAAGTCTATCGGATTCGGTAAAAGTGAAGCCCCTGCAAATATTATAGTCAAAACGGCCGCTCAAGAAGATTTAGATTTTTATGAAAGAGAAGAGGGAGAGCCTCAGGTGGGGGATTTAGCAACATTAAACGGTGACGATGCAACTGGAGAAATTGTAGGCGCAAATGGAGTAACCTATGTTTTCTCAGAAACAGGAGGTGTTTTAGAAAGCATCGTTGAAGCCGAAGAAGAAGAAGATTTAGAAGCAAAAATAAACGCATTAACAGAAGAAAATGCAAGGCTAACAGAGGAGTTGAGTAATAAAGTAGACAAAACAGAACTCGAAGCTAAACAAACTGAATTAACAAATTTACAAACCAAACATGATGGTTTGACAAATAAATTAAAAGGGTTTAGTAGTGAAGTTGTTGTTGATACAAAAATCGCAAATCAAAAACCTGTAAACAAAAACAAAAAAACATCGCTCTTGGATTCAGCAAGAGAATTAAACAACAAAAAAACAAAGTAAAATGGCAGTTAATATAGATTTACAACCAATTTTTGACGAGATAGACTCGCAAAATTCAGCATTATCCTTAGAATTTTCTAAACTAATCTACGAAAAATACATATCCGCTCGCAGTATTCGAGAGATGCACAATATTCAGGTAGGGATTAAATGCGGAAGCAAAATTCCATTTGCAGATCGAGGCAGTAATTATGATTATATGCAGCACAAGGAGGACTTAACCTCTAATTGTGACTTTAACGAATGTGATGTAACCACTACGTTTTCCGTAAAAGCATGGGAAACGAAAGAATACAACTGTCGTGTGAGTTTATGTCGTAAAGATTTAGAATGTGACTTTAACAACTGGTGGGATGCAAACGATTGTGGAGATGCAGACAATGTAGGTGGAAATTTCATTAAGTTTTTAGTCGACTGGATCGGAACTGCATTAATTGAGTCCCATTGGACAAAAGTTTGGTTCGCAGAAAGTTCTTTACCAACCACCAGCAAGCTTTACGGTGCCGATGGTTTATTCGTCCGTATGGAAGCAATCGCACCACCTTCCAATGTTGAGCAGCGTATTGAAATTCCAGAAAATGCAGCTCTTACTTATGCAGCACAGAACGCTTTAGACCCACAGCGTGGTTTTGAAGTATTTAATGGGCTCTACAATCTAGCGATGGAAAGTTTTGAGTTGTCAGGTAGATCAGATATTTATATAGACACAACTAAGAAATTAGCACTTAACTATTTACAATATTTAAGAACCAATAATCAAGTAGATTGTTGCGAACGTGACACGACCACTAACAATTATGCATTAGATAGTCTAAAAATATTCGGATTACCTATTAGAGTTGTTAACGAATGGGATTCAATCATAAGAGGCACAAAATCAAAATCTGATCCAACGCCAATTTTTGCAGAACTAAACGATGGTACAAGGTGGACAAATCCACACAGAGCGGTTCTGACCTATAAAGATAACATTCCAGTAGGGGTATGTCAAGACGGTAAATTAGAGAATGTAGACATTCTTTACAACCCTTTTGAACGACGAATTAACATTGATTCAGAATATGAAATCGGAGCAAATATTCTTTTAGATAACGAATTTGCTTTAGCAATTTAAAAAAGACAAAAATATGGGAATTTGTGGAAATATAAATACGGGTGCATCATACGATTGTACCCAAAAAGACACAGGAGGGATTGAGCAAGTTGAAATAGTTCTAATCAACCGATCGGATATTGACTTATCAAGTACGACTGTAAATAGAAATCCATCATCAGGAGAGCATAATATTTCGTCTTTCGATTTGATCAATGGCGCAGTAGCGTATAGTTTTAGCGGCATTCAATCCAAAAGGATCTTAAGCGCCTCATATACAAAACAAGATGGGGAATTCATAGACACGGTAGCGCACACGGTAAACATTGCAATATACAACCAATGTGAGGAGTCTTTGAATACGCTTAACGAATTTGTGAATGGCGCGGAAGTAGTCGCTATTGTGGAGCAGAAATCAAAAGGGACTAACAATGAATGTGCTTTTCAAATATATGGTTTTGATCGAGGATTAAAAGCGGGAGAACTGACTTATAACTCAAACGAAAATAATGGAATCGTTTTACTACCTCTATCTTCAAGAGAGCCAGACTTTGAGCCTTATGTACCCTACAAGTACGAAGAAACTGATTACGCTACAACCTTAACTAAAATAGAAGAGTTGAAAAATCCTTAATATGGACTTAGACCGGGAAGTGAGCGAGCGTTTAAGCAAATTTTTATTGTTAGACGCTCGTTCTATTTTAAAAAATCCTCAATTAAAGAAAGAGTACATAAGCCTGCATTTGCAAATCGAAGGACACGAACCTTCATGCGCTGGATGCTCTGCAAAAAGTAAGCTATCAAAATGGAGAAATAAATTTGAAATTAAAAACAAAAAAAGAAAAATGATGAGTACCAAAAAAACAAGACAAATAGAAAACACTTTTACGCTTAAAAAAAATCACCCACGATTAAGGGTTCCGTTTACGGGGTCTATTATCACACAAAAATCGAATGATGAATTAGTTCATTTTTACTTGAATCAAGATATAAGCAAGGCAGAGAAATCAAGGCGAGAGTCTTTCTTTAAAGATCTACCAGTTACTAAAACAGCAACTAAAACAGAAGTAGTAGTTGAACCTGTAGTACCAGAAAACAACTTAGAGTCATTAAAAAATCAATACAAAGAAAAATTTGGAAAAGAAGTATCTAACAGATATAAGAATAACGAGGTTTGGATTGCAAACAAATTAGCAGAATAACTAGATGTCAAGAGCTAAAACAATAGAATTACATACTAGGGAAATTGAAGCAATATCGAGGGATAAGCGTAAAAACGTTTACACAAATGGTATTGACGACAACTATCCTGAACGTATAGAATTAATTATTAATAACTCTGTGACGGCTAAGATGTCCGCCAACAAGATGGCATCATTTATAATCGGAAAAGGTTTTGTAGACAAGGCGTTAAATGATAAAATCTTAAACAAAAAAAAAGGGATTACAGGATATGAGATTCTTGTAATGATTAGCAATTCGTTAACAAGACAAAAAGGATCAACCCTTCATGTTAATTTTAATGGCATGCTTGAGCCTGATAGTTTAGATGTTTTGCCTTATAAGAATTGCAGAAAGCAAAAGGAAGATGACATAGATAATGACGGAATCATCTACTACTCAACCGAGTGGGGGAACAGTAAATTTTCATTTAATCAAAAGAACAAGAAAAGCAAATGGTACTATCCTTTTACTAGAAATGAAGAGGTAGTAAAGGCGCAATTTATAGCGGAAGAAATTACGTTCGATGAATCCGCTGAAGACAATGTAAACACATTTAGAGGTCAAGTATTGTATTTGAATTTAGAGCCAGAAAATATATATCCTTTAGCGTTTATAGACCCTGCGTATAATGATGCCGATAGCGAATACCACAGCTCTATACACAGAAATAATACCATTAAAAATGGCTTCACCGATAAGCAAATTATAGTTGCGAGAGAAGATTCAGAGGAAAATGAAAACCCAGTTGAAGATGCAATTGTAGACATGCTAGGCTCAAACGGCTCAAACGTAGCGTTAATTGAAGTTCCCAAAGACGTAGAAGACTTAAGTAAAGAAATTCATGTAGAAGAGTTAGGCGGTAATGTAAAGGCGGAACGATACCAATATTTTGACAGAGAGAATGAAGGAAAAATCCTACAATGTTTCGAGAATATTCCAAAGGCTCTGGTCTTAGGAAACGATACAAGTTTGTTAGGCGATGGCGGCAAAAAGTTAAGCGAATTAAAACTCAATTACAGTCAAGATGTAGGCTACATAAGAATGGCAATTACGCAAACATTAAAAAAGATATTCCCGAAAGAAAATTGGGAGATTGAGCCATTGATAACAGAAGAAAAGGCTATTGAAATTCCTACAAAAACAGGGGAAGCTCCAGTTGAAACTTTAGCAGATGCTGAAACACTAAAAGCACAAGCAGGCTTGAAGGGTAGTGTAGGAGGTGTTCAAGGAATCTTAGCCATCAAAGAATCATTCAGCAAGGGCAACACAGATTTTGAAAGCGCAATAACGATTCTAGTTGAAATATACGGTTTTGATAGGCAAACCGCTATTGATATTCTTGGAGAAATTAAAACAGAAGAGGAGAAATTAATAATAGAAAAAGAAATAACCGAAGATGTGTAATTTAGAAGAGCTTTTTATAGGTATTTCGGATTTTGACTGCATCGCAGACGTAGCAAACACCTGTGATATAGATCGATTGTGTCCGCACATACGAGAAGCTCAAGAAACACATCTAGCAAATAAGATTGGATGGGGCTTAATGGACGCAATTAGCGCAAACCTAACAGACCCAGCCTATCAAGAGTTATTATGCGGTTCGTCTTTTGAATATTGTGGTAAAAAATACAAGCATTTTGGACTCAAAAGAATATTGGTTTATTATTCATACGGTATTTACAAGTATTTAGGCAATTATACAGATGTCAATTACGGCACTGTTTATAAATCGGTGCAAGATAGTGTCCCAGTAGATGATAAGATTCTTACAAAAATAAGAGATCAGAATTTCAATTTAGCAAATGAATACTGGAAAAACGTAGAACGCTATTTGTGTGCAAATAAAGACACATTCCCAGACTTCGATACCTGTGACTGCAAGTGTGAGTGTGGAAATTGCGGAACAAAGACAACTCTAGGACAATCAAGATTAAGAAAAACAAAAACATTTAGAAAATATGGCAACGATAATAATACAAACAAAAAACAGCAATCTATTCACTATGACGGTGGGTGTGATAACTGCTGATTATACGAGGGTTTACCAAGCAAAGCAAAGCACAGGAGATTTCGTTAGGGCCGAAATGATAAGCCACGAAATGAGTGACTTATTCAATCCGATCCTATTTTCAGAAATTGAAATTGATGGTGTAATTGGAGCCGATGCAAACGAAACGGTATCGCTACTAAATGCTATAATCTATAATTCAGGCGAAGGCACTGGAGGTGGTGGTGGTGTTGGCGAAGAAGAGGTGATCGATGCCGTGGAAAGCACCGTTGATGGCGTTACAGATACTGGGGCTCAATCTGTTTCTATTTTATTTTTAGGCGATGGCGGCACATTAAAAGGGATAGCGGTTCCAGACACTTTTATAGCTTCTTACTGTTCTAGTACAAAATTAGACACGGTTGGAAGTATAGCCTATACCGTTCCAACGAGCGGAGAGCAAAGAGTAATTATAACTTATATTAGATAATTATGTCAGGTACAAATATAAAATTAAGTCCAAAAATATTACACGAAACTTTCACAGAGTCAGGCACTAGAGTAGGGGGGGATGCGCTAACAAAAATTGGCGATTATGACGACTCTTCGAATGGAACTAAAGTAGTTATAGATGATGCGGAAGAGAAAATTACTTTAGAGGCTAAAAAAATATCCATTGACACGACAGAAGCACACACAAGAAACTCTTCTGTGTTTCAAAAAACAACAGCAGATCCACTTATAGGTGGTGAGTTAGCAGTTAACGTAAGTGTTTTAGAAAGAACAGCTAATCCGACAGGTTCGGGTTACTTCCACGGATCACATCAGACAATAACTCGGTCAGGCACGGATAATGAAACAGGCACTAAAGGGGTTGATATGACCGTTCAAAAAACAGGTAATTTTAATTCTGCGGCGCTTTATGCGCAGGATTTAAAAACATACTTAACAGGAGGTGGTACTACCTCTTTTCTGATTGGTCAAGTAATCCGTGTCAAGGCTTTAGGAACTGAAACATTAACCGTTAATGGAGTTACTAGAGGGCAATCCGCAGATGTTGAAATTAATAATCCAAACTTTACGGGCTATGTTCAGGGTCTGCATCCTACTGTCAATTTAAAAAAAGGAAATATTACAGGTGCAAATGTTATTTTCATGGATTTTGATTTAGACCACGCAGACGCAGACTTGAATGTAACGGGGGATCTTACCTACCTAGCAGGCGGAGCAGGTTCTGATGTTGCCGCCATGAAAACTAAACTGGAAGCAATTGGAAAAAAATTCAGATTCATACATAATCAAGGAACCACTGAAAGTGATTTTAGTGGAATTATAAATTATACTGGAGATGTTGCTAATCTAGTAGCAGCATCTGGTAAAGTGCTTATAAATAAAGAATACCTAGAAACTTTTGTAACTCAAACGCCAACAGAAATTGCATCAGCGATCTATGTAGATGCAGCCGCAGCAATTGCAGGTGGATTAGTAAGTAAACAAACTTATCACACAGGTGATTATATTTTAAGAATGATACCATAAAAACATTAAAATGAAAAAACTATTATTATTATTTTTGTTGATTTTCGTAACCATTGGAAACGCTCAAGAAGTCCCAACTGACGGCTTTCTAATGCCTCGAAAAACAACAGTAGAACGATTGGCTTTCCCAACAAACACAGCAAAAGGGATTCATGTTTATGACACTGACACTGCAAGCGATTGGATTTATAACGGAACGACTTGGGTAGGTTTAACAGCTTCAATCCTCAGCGATGCAGATGGTGATACTAAAATACAAGTTGAGGAATCCGCAGACGAAGACCTTATTCGTTTTGATTTGGCGGGCACAGAGAAATTTGTTATGAGAGGTTCTACAATAGAACCTGTGAATAGTGGTAACTCTGTTTTTATTGGACAAAATGCAGGATTAAATGACAATCTCACGAATAATCAAAATATTGCAATCGGAACTAACGCTCTGAGAGATAATGTAGCAGCCTTTCAAAATGTTGCG
>ENA-OQVM01002916-OQVM01002916.1-marine-metagenome-genome-assembly--contig:-NODE-2916-length-19189-cov-11.037725_pt1 | contig 19189 bp, 12 predicted proteins | sample MGYA00237776_ERZ505498 | MGnify/ENA primary metagenome ERZ505498 (study PRJEB26159, sample SAMN06265151) | marine metagenome | isolation source: Helgoland LTER site | place: Germany:Helgoland, sampling... | reverse complement strand
AGGTTTTAAATTTATCTTTGAAAATATCTCCATCTAGATATTCTGCAAAGTACCATCCTGAGCCCTCTCTTCCATACTCTTTGCCTAACCGAAGACTATAGGAGACTACATCACCGGATCCTCTCTGACCCCAGACTTTAGAAAGTGATGACCTTAACTCTTCTATTTGATTTCTTATTGTTGCTATTTCATTATTGAAAACGGAACTATCGACTTTTTTCTCTGTCGAGATACTTTGAAGGCGTTGCTGTTCAGCATCAATCGCTCTCCCATAGATATTACCCTGTGACTCACCAAGTTTTGCCACTTGGTTCAACACATAAAGAGCACGCTTCAGTGTGAAATGGATATACCGATTATCTGGTGTATCATAGCTCTCTTTACTAGCTCGGCTGGTTAGACTCTTGGGGTTACCCTTAACAGCCAGTTCCATAAAGGTCTTTTTAACCGGTTTTACCAGTCTCACAGGCCTTAGGTCCTGAATTTCTTTTAGCTCACTGGTTGGCCGTCGAACGATATGCTCTATCGCGTCTGTGTAGTCACTAAGATGCTTGATGATTTCATCGCTAAAGATATTGGGGACATCTTTTTCTACCGACCCTTTGATATAACCCTGCTCATTCAGAATAAGCATCCATAGATCATTCTTAAAATCCCGTAAATATGACTCCAACTCTTCTACGGTAAAACGAAGGCTATTATTGACAACTTTCAGCGTATTATTTTGTATCTTTACCGCTATTGTGCCAACGGTTCGATAAATTTCGCTGTTATGGCACTTCGTCTCTTTATTCCAGCCTGTACTCTCGATCCACCAGGTTTCATGGGTAGTCGGATCGGTTATGGCTAATAGATCTTGAGAAGAATTATCTGCTCTGACAAAAAACGGGGTGTGCCGAGTTGTTTTATCAAGGATACGGAACCCTATTCTCGGGTGGTACTGTGGAAAGGTCGTTGACTCAACCTTGTATTCGACTTCAGTTTTATCAATATATAGCGAATCTCGGGAAGCATCGACTCGTAAGACTGTATTTTTATCAGCCCATGCAACATCAAGGTATTTGACCTCTATATTCATTTCGATTACTTCGACCAATAGTTCACAACCCAATTGTTAGCCCGCGCATTTTCAATTACACGTTCAAGCTCATCGACACAATAGTCGATGCCAGTCTCCCCATCTAGCGAAGATAAACGCTGAGCCATAAACGCTCCAAAAGCGCTCAGAATATCTTTCTTTGTGGTTCCTCCAACAGATATTTCACCATCAAACATCATTTTTGGTAGTATCTTGTGCCTAATGAAATTATTGATAATGATGTCTTCATTGTCTTCAAAGTTCAGTAATTCTTCACGGTAATTCAAGGCCTGTCTAACTGTTCGGAATCCAATTTCCAGGCCCAATTTGTCGAGAAACTTTTCTGTTATTTCAATAATAAAACTGGCAAATGGTTGTGACCGGTCGAATTTTGGATACGATGTTCTTAAGCCCATATCACAGATATCAAATTTTAACGGACCATCAAGGTTTTCGAATCGCTCTATTTCTTTTTCTATCTCGGAGAAATCGCCCAGCAGTGGACTGCCAAAACGAACAATGTGTGCCCGATCCAGTATCTTTGGTGATAAATAATGGGTGGTTTCGTCTACATTGATAGTGCCAATCACTCTAACGTTCTCTGGAAACCGTATTGACGATGGCGTATTTAAAAAACCACTTAGCAAACGTCGTAGATGTGCGTGATACTTAATTAATGAGTCGCCGCCATTGAAACCACATATTTTATTCAAAGAGGAGTTGATGGTTTCATCTTTCAGCAAGCTAATGTAGTCATATACATCCTCATTTCCTGCCTTTGATATAACGTCGTCAGTTAGTTTTAGAAATGTATTGAACTCCGCCAGTGTATGGTCTGCCTCAGAGTCGGAATACAGGTATATCTCGGGCGACTCTGACCGCTCCTCTAATAGCGATAGAAAATCGGCAAAATAGTACTCCACCCGCGCTAGGTTCATCTCATCCAGACAAATAAAATACGGGGTTTCCGAGTGTTTTGATGCTTCTATTAATGCATCGAGAAAGGGTGTGCTAAGGTATTTCTTTTCTAGCGGGTTGTAGTAACCCAATAAATCTTCAGATCCTGTCCAGTTTGGCTTAACAGGAATGATGATAGACTTCCCACCAACGGCATCAGCCATGGCTTTTACAAGATTGGTTTTACCAGAACCTGAATCACCGGCTAATATCACAAGGTCATTGGTTCGTATCAATGCAAAGAAGTCTTTAAGCAGGCTTTTCTTGTAGTAAATTTCCTTCGCGTACAGATAGCTTTGTATGTAACTGACAGACTTTTCAAAATCACCATCCATCGCCTCGCTAAAACTTACACTCGGCTTATCATCCTCTACAAAACTGGCCTTGCCGAGCAGAGTATCTAGGTCAGAGTCAGATACAAGATCTAACTTGGATAGCTGCTCCGCCCTATCCGTAACAAAGTTATTAAGACGTTTGAGGTTGGACTCCATTGTAATTCTCCTGCTGCTATAGCTATTTTCCAAATCACTCAACTCGGAGGACTTCCGGCTAACAGTCTGGCTTAATTGAGCGACCTTATTTTCGAGCCGCTGCTTTTCTTGGTTACTACCGTCTAACTGAGTTTGCAAATTGCTCGTTCTTTCTATCAGTTTTTTTATATCAGTCTCAAATTTTGAGCTTTCATTGTCATATCGCTCTTTAACAGTTTTATGCTCTAACGCCGCTTTATTAGTTAGCTGCTGCTTCGCAGAATCTATTTCATCACTGTGCTTATTGCGGTAGAAATCGACAACTCTATGTTCAAAATATGTCCTGTCGTCAATTGCCATCTCGCGAGAAGCAGCAGCAGGGATCTCTGTGAGAAAATCAATACTGCCCGTCACCATTAACGCAAAGAGATTTCCACTCTTAGTCCTCTCTGATTTGGGTGAAAACGCTACATTCGCGATTACCCATTCGCCTTCACCTGCAATCTGATTTATTGTTTTAGCATCAGCTGGTGACACATAAATAATATTGGGGTCTCGAACTAATCGATCCATTTCTATTGGATATTTCAGTTCATCGAAGGTAACCGTGCTGCGCAGATCGCGCAAGGAGCTGAACGTACCTCCGTTGGGAGTTGATTTTTCAACCAACTTTCCAATAATTCGAAGAGGACCTGATGAATCATAGCCCCAAGCTCTTTTAAGCTTGCGAAGCAATTCCTTATCATCGTCTTTCTCTAAGACATCAGGGCTGTACCGGAGATTTTCAGTCATAAACTAGAGATAATTCCTCTTCAAACTCTGAACTGCTAAATCGCAGTATATTTCAATTTTCTTTGATCGTCCGATGTAGCGCCTCATCAAAGCAATCCTTAGATTTCGCTCGAATATCAACGGCGTTATTACGGATTTCCTTGGTGGTGGTGATACCCGTTAGTGTGAGGAAGAAACCGAAGTGATTAGCAAAGTCCCCATAAGCACATGCCACAGTCTCACCAGAGTTAAGATCCTCAGCTACAAACTCAACACCATCAGTCGCAACGATGATCTTAACCTTGCCAGCATCGAATTTAGGTCAGATAGCCTGTTCTTTTATAAGTCGTCTGTAGTTAATCATAACTGTGAGTAGGTTTATTTTACTTTCAGCTGCAATAAAGAACGTCGACTGACCATCTGCCATTGGCTCGACCAGCCTTAAAAGCTTACCCGTCATGACCAGATCCCTAGCCTCAATGAATATTGTGGGCAACAGAGATCCTATAACCATATTTCTCACTTCGGAGTCATTGCCAAATTCATATTGCAAGAGCAGTGAAATATCATAAGCATTTCTGAAATTACCAACAATTATTTCACTGAAAGCAACCAGCACTAGAATAACCTTTGCATCATTAGAATATTCATCAGTTCCAAGTAACATTGGAACTTTTGATAGAAGCTTATCTCGCATGGGATAATAGGTAGACATAGCACCCGATTGAGCCAGTCCATTTAAGAGGACACTCTCGCTAAAAAGATGATCGTTGTCAGAGTCACCCAACAATGATGAGATGGCCTTAGATACACTAATCAACCGCTCACTTGCACATAAGTCATCTTTAATTTTCTTGATGCCTGGATACATTGCACCAAGCGCGCCCGGAGATTCATTTGGCAGCACTGTACATCCAAAAAGATATGTAACCAACTCAAGCGGATCATTACTAGAGGACGTTCCGGAAAGGACCCTTTTAATCCATTCTTCTTGCTGGGCTGTTTCAAAATCTGCAGCCGTCATGAGAGACAAGGATTGCACCTCCACAATGAAGTTAAGAAGAAAAGATGCCTCCTTGAGTTTAGTTTTATCATAATCCCTAAATGGATGAAATCCTTTCCAGCCGTAAGCGGTTAACCGGCTAAAATACGTCGCTAAATTGTCGCTATACTGTTCAACATCCGAAGTATCTTTAAGCTCCTGTGAAATCAACTCATGTAACTGATCAACAGTAACAGATTCATCCCCAGAGATAGAAGAATCGTTGCTATCCGAATCAATCAATTCTTTATTTGACTGATCTGTAATATCCCTGGCCCAGGCCCTAAACGGACTAGCCCCCATTTGTATCTTCAACCAATTGCTAAAGTTAATAAATTCCTGAGACGGAGGCATGGGGCTAAAAGCATTACCTAAATCATCTCCTCCCTTCAAAAAGTCATCCGGCGAAAATCGAAAATTAGGGGATTCAATAAAGGCTAAATCATCAGCGAGATCCTTGTCTATATCTTTAGGAACCGCGTCTTCTTTTTTCCCATTAATAGTTTCGGAATCAGCTTTCTTTGCTGATGTCGGTACTTCATCAGCTCCCTTCTTGATCGCCTTGAAAAGGCTGCCGACCACACTTGCCTGTGACGGAATACAAAAAACCAAAACGACTAATAAAATTATATTTTTCATTCTTCAGAACCAGTAGAGCATCTATTTAAATATGAATATATCATGTAATCCGGACCTGCTAATAGTAATTAAGTTTTTCAGTAGCAAACAATCTATGGTACTTCGCCTCTTTGCTATTCATTAGTAAATCATATGGCACTAGGGTCACCTTAATCCAGAGCAAGGTTTTATTTTGTCCACCCTATAGGAATACAGCGAAGACTAACATCGCATTGCTAAACAAGCCTCGCATTCGCCTATTCCCCTGAACCTCAAACTCATACAACCCACCTGCGCCCATCTAGCGCGGGCCGAAAGGCTATTCCCTATGAAAATGCATCAAGATTCAACTGTAATCAAGAGAGGTCAGCGATTTGACTGGCACCCAGTCTTAGACGAAGAGTTTATTCGCTCTTTAACTGCTACTGTCCTTAAAAAGATTCACCAGACACAAAGCACGAGAGGTGTCACGAAAGACCAATCTGATAAACGGGACAATGATCACCAGAGGATCTCCATGCATCTTTTGTCGGCACTCTATTTTGCTCATAGTGTCATTAGTTCAGATAGTAACCCTCCCCCTGTGTCGGCGCCTCGAGACACATCCTTATATAGTCGACAAAAGAGACAGACCAATAAAATGCCCTATCCCTACCGTGCGTTTGCGGCTGTGTATGACTGTCTCTCGGAACTAGGCTGGATTCATATAATCCCTGGTAAGGAGGGCAATGGCTTCACTAGGATCTATGCTATCGGGGGACTTGCTGCTCACTTTAGAATGGTTGGGCTGCGCTGGTTGAAGCAGATTCCTAATAGCCAAGACACGCTTATTGTTCTGAGAGATAGGGACCGGTCTGCGCCCCTGCTGAAGCCTCGACCCTTTAAGAAAAAGAAGTATCCTAAGATCACTTTGGAGACACCTGATACTCCACAGACACGCAAGATGGCCGAGAACCTTTATAGGTACAATGAGTTTATAACCCAACATTGTATTGCCTTTGACTTACCAGACAGTGCCTTGGTTACCATCGCTAAAACTATGGCCGGCAGCAATGAGAAGTACACACATCAGCATCTGGATTTCTCCAAAGTCCAATTAAGACGCATATTCTCTCGAGGCGATATGTCCTTGCATGGAAGGTTCTATGACGGTTGGTGGCAGTCGATTCCCTCCAAAGACTGGCAATATAGGACCCATATCACTATAGACGGCCAGAGGACCTGCGAAGTCGACTACTCATCAGTGTGCTTAAGGATTGTCTATGCCCTTAAGGGTATCAGCATAGATCCTGAGGAGGACCTATATGACATTGGTCTACCTGGTTTTTACTCAGGCACAAAAAGAGATTTGGTTAAGGAATACATCAATGCCATCATGAATGATGAGGAAGAAACCTTCCGTCTTAAAAAGGCACAACTTAAGCAACTAGGGTTAACTCATGATGAACTCAATGCTTTGGTTCTTAAACGACATGAGCCTATCAAACAGGAACTTAAAGCTGGCATAGGTTTAAAGACACAGTTTATAGATAGCCAAATAGCTGAAGACATAATGCTAACCATGCTGGACAAGGGAGTCTTAGTGCTACCTATACATGACAGCTTTATCGTAAAGGCTAAACACCAGAGACTACTGGCGACAGTAATGCTTGAGTCATTCAAGAAAACCACCGGACACCCTGGCTCTGTAGACACAACGCTGCCCAGGCTCCCTTGTCACTTTGGTTTCAGCAAGAAAGACTATGCGCACCTTCCCGACAGCCTTAAAGTAGACCCGAGCCTACCATTAGTAAACTTAGGTGACTCTTTGCTAGCAGAAGGTGATGCTACCTTGATGAGACGCTATGTGTCGTCCTGGGTGGACTATGTGAGCAACCTTTTCCTGCCCCAAAAAGACAACCTTCACCTGAGTAAAACCATGGGACAGAAGCTTTGGTACGACGATAAGAGTGCAAAGGTGCCTAATGGCTTAGGTGGTCTTAAGTGACCTACCCCTAATCCCTCCCATTACGTCTAACTTTAGTCAAACTCTGGACTGACTATAGCCTTGTGTTTAGTAAGACAACAACAACTATAGGGATACCAGAGTTGACTAAAGGTATTAATCAAAGTGAGGAAGAATCTGGCTAATACCAAAGACCCTTTGCGTCTTAGGGATCTTAAACAAATGATAGATACTCTTGAATCTTTAAGCTGACATTTATCATTTGTAAGACATTATTGTCTAGACAGAAGCAGTAATAACCTAGGACAAACCTTTGCCACCAATGGCTACCCTCTGGCCTTTGTCGTCATAAGTCAAAGGATCCTAGGGTGGCTAAGAACACTCTTAGACTACAGTTATCTATTACCCATAACAGGTTTGCACTACTATGGTGCAAGCAAAGGTGGTACCTAGGAACCATAGTCCGTCTATCATAACTAATGTGATCAATGGGAGAGTGCTTGCTTTGTGTTTTTGGTCTCTCCTATCAATTCCCTATTTGTCGTTTAAAATCAATCACTTACGCCAATAATTTTTAGAATAAGCCATTTAGATACTTAAAGGAAAGTGCAGCTTCTCTAAAGATTCAGCCAAGACGCTAACAGGGATTGATGAACCATAGCGGCCAAAGGTTTCTCCTATTTGCTCATGCCCAAGTAACTCTCTGACGTGCTCATTTGGCACACCACTGAGGGTCAACTTATCGCGCAATGTATGTCTAAACGAATGGAAAACTTTAGTGCCCTTAGGAAGCCCCAGTGAAGCTTTATAGCCCCCGAACCACTTCGAAGGCACATGCCCAAGATTAGTGTTAACACGCCTCAGATCGAACAAAAAGCAGTCTCTCGAGCGCATATTTACCTTGTCTAGGATACCCAGCTTGAGTAGCTCACTATGGACTGGGATTTTCCTTACTGAGCTAGGTGTTTTGACTCTATTATGGGTGTCTCCCTCACCATGGATATCAATGTAATGACAGCCATCAGACACCTTAAAATCATCGCCTTTTAGTTGGCACAATTCTTCCAACCTAGCCCCTGTATAGAGACCCAAAAGGGGTAACCAGTATTGCCAGTCGTGGGCATAGTCTTTGTCTCTGTAGATGGCCGTACCAAAGAGCAACCTGAGGTCATCATCAGTGAATGGACTGCGCTCAGAGCGCGCAGAGTGGACCCTCCTGGGGGCGACTCCAGAGAACGGGTTGTCTTCCCTGTAACCCTGTTTTACTAACCAATTGAAGAATGAGGAGACCCGACCCATAACGTTCCTGACTGTCTCCAGGCTAATAGAAACACTGCCCTCCTCTAACAGTTGCTCCAGGGTTTTCTCTTTACGTTTACCTTTATATCGATTGGCTGGATAACTGAGCAATGTCTGCTTGTAGTCACGGACAACTGACTTGGTGACGGCGGTAATGGGTATGTCTCCTATGATCTCTACAAGCTGTTTAAAGGAGGCTTCATTTTGGGTGGCTGTCCGCACCCCCCAGTTTTCAAGAACCTGCTCCTGCTTATATAGATTGAAACCTTGGGACAGTAGAATTAACGACTCGTCTGATTGCACTAACCTAAGCGCATTACCTTTCGGGCGCTTACCAATGCCGACTATCTCAGAAACCCGCAGCCTCAATGCTTGCTCGGATGACTGTGGATTGGACAGGATGGGGGCTAGTTGGTTGACCCTTTTAAAAGCTTCCATTGGGTCTTTAGTAGCTAATGACTGCCGGATAATCTGGTCGTTCCACCTAAGATTCAGGTAGTAAACGCCACGTCTTTTGATCGTATAGGGAACTGATAGCTTTCTCATTGTGTGACACCATGTGTGACAAAGTGACTTCAATTGAAAGCTATAGAGATAAAAACCCCTGTAAAAACAGGGGGTTATCTATAGATGGTGGAGGCGGCGGGAATTGAACCCGCGTCCGCCAGTCCGCTGCCTGCGGCTCTACATGCTTAGTTCAGTCTTTAATTTTAGGGCGATGCAACCCGAGTAAATACGGGCGTTACAGCCATTTTTAACAAACGAAAGACGCCCTAAACAGACTCCTAGCTTCCAATACGTAATCCTCTAAAAACAGAGAATGTGTGACATATTGTGTGACAATCAAAAGTCATGTTCAAGAGAATAAGATTAGGATTCCTACCCGAAAAAGATACCCCCATGGGGTCAACTGATTGGAGACTTTAAAAAAGTCGTTAAAGGGTCTATTTGTTATTTTTTTGTTGGTAACCACAGGCTGATCACAATTGATGGCTTTCCCTTTATCTCAGCAATATTTTTTAGACTGACGACACCAGGCAACTAAATTTTTACAAAGCAAAGACGACCGTTTATGCTATCCCGAATATACAGATAATTCTGGTTGGAGTGGCTCTATGGCTTATGCACCAAAAACCTGTGCAGAATGCGGGTGCAAATCACCACAAAATCAAATGACGAGGAGGGAGGTTGCCAAAAAAGCTACCTTCAAAAGCCACAAATCTGTGACACCTCTCACGTTTATTGGCGCATTTGTTGGAAGCAAAAAGGCAAAAGGAGCAATCGAGTCTTGGGCTTTTACAACATCAAGCAGAAAAGGCTCTGCTAATGCTGGCACAAAAACGGTGTTTGTATGTGGCCCAAACGTTGGCTGCGGTGCTGGCTCGAGCTCATCTGACGATAACATGGGCCTTTTGACTTTACTACTGCTACCTATTGGAGCAGTTTGGGTCATCATTTCACATCTTTTTGAAAATCGTAGCAGCATAAAATCAGGGTTTGTCAAATTTGGTCAATTCTTTGCTTCAGTCTTTAGATTTACTAGATCAGGCACCAAGGCTGCCGTGAAAAGAGGTAGTTCCCTGGCCTATGCGAAATCACTGCGATCAATGCCTGACGCAGATGTACTGAAGGAAGCATTTAGTGGGAATGAATTTCAGACTATAGCGTGTTACGTACTTATGCATGAGATTGCAAATGCAGATGGTAAATTTAGCCGGGCTGAAAAAAAACGGATTAAGAATACAGTCAAGCTCAGCCATAAAGGATACTTTGTGGCCGATAGAATCATTAAGCAATCTCTACAAAAAGCTGTAATTAAACTCCTTAGAAAACATATCCTCCATGGACGAGAGTTTGTTTTCTCCATCATTGAAAACTTATTCACGATTGCTGCTGCAGATGGAATCGTCGACCAAGATGAATTATCAATGATAGAAGTCATCGCTAAAGATGTCGGCTTAAACCAACTCGAATTCGATGAGATTAAGAATGAAAAACACCATACATTTGTTTCGACCGGAATTAAATTTAGGACGGATGAAATTGACGAACAAATTATCAGTGCACTAGAGGACAAGTAATGGAAATATTGGAAATTGCTTTTATCTGGTTGATTTTATTACCAGTGACCTTGTACCTCATGTTCCATTTCTATCGAGTACTTTTTAAGATAATACTTAGTCCCCTTGCAATTCTCAGATTCCTTTTTGGCCGTCGAGACATGCGTTGTACATGGTGTAAATCGCGTAAACTACTGTTTTTGAGCGGTGAAGTGGGAGATTGGAACTTCACGCACACTACTAAAAACGGCAATCAAGACTTTAGGTACAAAAACAACCCTAAGGTAGCGGCCTACGAAAGTCTATATAGGTGTAAATCGTGCGGTGCTGAGAGCGCCTTCAGGCATTTTATGGCAGAAAAACCATCCAAGAAAGCAAAAGTCCGGAGGGGAAAAAATACAACTGAAGGCTCTGGTTCAAGAAAAGGAGGAGATTACGGCTAGCGAGCATACTCTTAATGATTGTTACATTACTTGGAAAATTTCTGGTCGTCTACCATGTCACCATCATGTTATGCGGAACTGGTAAGTATTGATATATTTTTGACATGCTATGACCACTCACCTACTCTGACGTAATGAAAAAAAGACAAGCCACTGAACACTTAGCCTATGACATTAGAAACTGTACCTTCGGGTATAAGTGTAGTCTGGACTGGCATTCACTCCCTGATCTAAGCAAGTCGAAAACAGGTTCTGTTGTAAAGCATTGCTCAGAGTGCAATAAAAATGTTTATCAGGCCAATACTGATCAAGAATTAATCGAACACATAAAGCTTAATCACTGTATTGCGATATTAAACAAAGATGGAATGATGGATCTCGGTTACATGACTTCTGGACTGGAACTCTTCGAAAGCGACTAACTAGCGTCCGGTATCCAAGTAGTGCAATGGGTAGCCAGTTTGAAAGACATAGCGGCACAACAAAGTCTTATCTTTTTTGATATTCTTCAAACTCGCGCTTTATTTCAGCAACACTATCAACACTCCATTCGTTATCTTCCAGCCATTTGGTGACAGTAGCTTCATTGAACATATTCGCCGCCTCTAGCAGTATTGATGGCGCCTCCTCATCGATTATAAATTCATCGGTCAATAAACAATCATCCTCAACACCATAGATCCAATGCTCTCCGATTTTCTCCGGGATGTCCTCATACTCACCATCATCATCGCACTTCAATAAATCCTGCATGAGTCCCAAAACATAGTGTGACCCCATACAAATAACAAGCCCCTGTGGTGTTTCATCAAGGTACAAGTATTCTGTTGTAGTATTGAAACTGGTAACAAATTCGCGCTCATCAATTTTCATGCAAGACACTCCGATATCGCCTAACGAGGCAGCTAGCTAATCTATGTTTTATATAGATACTTCTGAAATCCCACAAACGTCTCTTTGATCACCGCGGCTGATCCCAAGATACTCGCGGCTTCAGTTACCGTGTTGTATTTCAAAGTCACCAAAGGCGTTATCTTTGACGGAGCCAGCTCATACACACCGTCTTCGATGTATTTATCTAAAATGAATTCGATAAACTCCATCTGCTTCCTTTTATGGTCATTAGTTACTCGGTTCAATAGTAGCAAACAATCTATGGTACTTCGCCTCTTTGCTATTCATTAGTAAATCATATGGCACTAGGGTCACCTTAATCCAGAGCAAGGTTTTATTTTGTCCACCCTATAGGAATACAGCGAAGACTAACATCGCATTGCTAAACAAGCCTCGCATTCGCCTATTCCCCTGAACCTCAAACTCATACAACCCACCTGCGCCCATCTAGCGCGGGCCGAAAGGCTATTCCCTATGAAAATGCATCAAGATTCAACTGTAATCAAGAGAGGTCAGCGATTTGACTGGCACCCAGTCTTAGACGAAGAGTTTATTCGCTCTTTAACTGCTACTGTCCTTAAAAAGATTCACCAGACACAAAGCACGAGAGGTGTCACGAAAGACCAATCTGATAAACGGGACAATGATCACCAGAGGATCTCCATGCATCTTTTGTCGGCACTCTATTTTGCTCATAGTGTCATTAGTTCAGATAGTAACCCTCCCCCTGTGTCGGCGCCTCGAGACACATCCTTATATAGTCGACAAAAGAGACAGACCAATAAAATGCCCTATCCCTACCGTGCGTTTGCGGCTGTGTATGACTGTCTCTCGGAACTAGGCTGGATTCATATAATCCCTGGTAAGGAGGGCAATGGCTTCACTAGGATCTATGCTATCGGGGGACTTGCTGCTCACTTTAGAATGGTTGGGCTGCGCTGGTTGAAGCAGATTCCTAATAGCCAAGACACGCTTATTGTTCTGAGAGATAGGGACCGGTCTGCGCCCCTGCTGAAGCCTCGACCCTTTAAGAAAAAGAAGTATCCTAAGATCACTTTGGAGACACCTGATACTCCACAGACACGCAAGATGGCCGAGAACCTTTATAGGTACAATGAGTTTATAACCCAACATTGTATTGCCTTTGACTTACCAGACAGTGCCTTGGTTACCATCGCTAAAACTATGGCCGGCAGCAATGAGAAGTACACACATCAGCATCTGGATTTCTCCAAAGTCCAATTAAGACGCATATTCTCTCGAGGCGATATGTCCTTGCATGGAAGGTTCTATGACGGTTGGTGGCAGTCGATTCCCTCCAAAGACTGGCAATATAGGACCCATATCACTATAGACGGCCAGAGGACCTGCGAAGTCGACTACTCATCAGTGTGCTTAAGGATTGTCTATGCCCTTAAGGGTATCAGCATAGATCCTGAGGAGGACCTATATGACATTGGTCTACCTGGTTTTTACTCAGGCACAAAAAGAGATTTGGTTAAGGAATACATCAATGCCATCATGAATGATGAGGAAGAAACCTTCCGTCTTAAAAAGGCACAACTTAAGCAACTAGGGTTAACTCATGATGAACTCAATGCTTTGGTTCTTAAACGACATGAGCCTATCAAACAGGAACTTAAAGCTGGCATAGGTTTAAAGACACAGTTTATAGATAGCCAAATAGCTGAAGACATAATGCTAACCATGCTGGACAAGGGAGTCTTAGTGCTACCTATACATGACAGCTTTATCGTAAAGGCTAAACACCAGAGACTACTGGCGACAGTAATGCTTGAGTCATTCAAGAAAACCACCGGACACCCTGGCTCTGTAGACACAACGCTGCCCAGGCTCCCTTGTCACTTTGGTTTCAGCAAGAAAGACTATGCGCACCTTCCCGACAGCCTTAAAGTAGACCCGAGCCTACCATTAGTAAACTTAGGTGACTCTTTGCTAGCAGAAGGTGATGCTACCTTGATGAGACGCTATGTGTCGTCCTGGGTGGACTATGTGAGCAACCTTTTCCTGCCCCAAAAAGACAACCTTCACCTGAGTAAAACCATGGGACAGAAGCTTTGGTACGACGATAAGAGTGCAAAGGTGCCTAATGGCTTAGGTGGTCTTAAGTGACCTACCCCTAATCCCTCCCATTACGTCTAACTTTAGTCAAACTCTGGACTGACTATAGCCTTGTGTTTAGTAAGACAACAACAACTATAGGGATACCAGAGTTGACTAAAGGTATTAATCAAAGTGAGGAAGAATCTGGCTAATACCAAAGACCCTTTGCGTCTTAGGGATCTTAAACAAATGATAGATACTCTTGAATCTTTAAGCTGACATTTATCATTTGTAAGACATTATTGTCTAGACAGAAGCAGTAATAACCTAGGACAAACCTTTGCCACCAATGGCTACCCTCTGGCCTTTGTCGTCATAAGTCAAAGGATCCTAGGGTGGCTAAGAACACTCTTAGACTACAGTTATCTATTACCCATAACAGGTTTGCACTACTATGGTGCAAGCAAAGGTGGTACCTAGGAACCATAGTCCGTCTATCATAACTAATGTGATCAATGGGAGAGTGCTTGCTTTGTGTTTTTGGTCTCTCCTATCAATTCCCTATTTGTCGTTTAAAATCAATCACTTACGCCAATAATTTTTAGAATAAGCCATTTAGATACTTAAAGGAAAGTGCAGCTTCTCTAAAGATTCAGCCAAGACGCTAACAGGGATTGATGAACCATAGCGGCCAAAGGTTTCTCCTATTTGCTCATGCCCAAGTAACTCTCTGACGTGCTCATTTGGCACACCACTGAGGGTCAACTTATCGCGCAATGTATGTCTAAACGAATGGAAAACTTTAGTGCCCTTAGGAAGCCCCAGTGAAGCTTTATAGCCCCCGAACCACTTCGAAGGCACATGCCCAAGATTAGTGTTAACACGCCTCAGATCGAACAAAAAGCAGTCTCTCGAGCGCATATTTACCTTGTCTAGGATACCCAGCTTGAGTAGCTCACTATGGACTGGGATTTTCCTTACTGAGCTAGGTGTTTTGACTCTATTATGGGTGTCTCCCTCACCATGGATATCAATGTAATGACAGCCATCAGACACCTTAAAATCATCGCCTTTTAGTTGGCACAATTCTTCCAACCTAGCCCCTGTATAGAGACCCAAAAGGGGTAACCAGTATTGCCAGTCGTGGGCATAGTCTTTGTCTCTGTAGATGGCCGTACCAAAGAGCAACCTGAGGTCATCATCAGTGAATGGACTGCGCTCAGAGCGCGCAGAGTGGACCCTCCTGGGGGCGACTCCAGAGAACGGGTTGTCTTCCCTGTAACCCTGTTTTACTAACCAATTGAAGAATGAGGAGACCCGACCCATAACGTTCCTGACTGTCTCCAGGCTAATAGAAACACTGCCCTCCTCTAACAGTTGCTCCAGGGTTTTCTCTTTACGTTTACCTTTATATCGATTGGCTGGATAACTGAGCAATGTCTGCTTGTAGTCACGGACAACTGACTTGGTGACGGCGGTAATGGGTATGTCTCCTATGATCTCTACAAGCTGTTTAAAGGAGGCTTCATTTTGGGTGGCTGTCCGCACCCCCCAGTTTTCAAGAACCTGCTCCTGCTTATATAGATTGAAACCTTGGGACAGTAGAATTAACGACTCGTCTGATTGCACTAACCTAAGCGCATTACCTTTCGGGCGCTTACCAATGCCGACTATCTCAGAAACCCGCAGCCTCAATGCTTGCTCGGATGACTGTGGATTGGACAGGATGGGGGCTAGTTGGTTGACCCTTTTAAAAGCTTCCATTGGGTCTTTAGTAGCTAATGACTGCCGGATAATCTGGTCGTTCCACCTAAGATTCAGGTAGTAAACGCCACGTCTTTTGATCGTATAGGGAACTGATAGCTTTCTCATTGTGTGACACCATGTGTGACAAAGTGACTTCAATTGAAAGCTATAGAGATAAAAACCCCTGTAAAAACAGGGGGTTATCTATAGATGGTGGAGGCGGCGGGAACTGTACTTATGATGTAAATCATTGATTAATATAAATTAAATGATTTTAAAATCCGTTTATGTTGCATCCTTTGTTACTTAAAGAAGGGGCATCTGCACATTTTTTATGTGTTCAAGATAAATAGTCAAAATAGTTTATAGAGTCAGTGCCATGGTGTATTTTTTCTGACAGAAAATAACATGTGTTGTTGATGTGCGAAGAATGCCTAGCCGCAGTAGCTTTTGCATAATAAATCACTCTAGGCTCTCGGTGTCTTTTTCACTAATTTTTAGCACATAATTATTAGGACCCGTGATCGAAGAGCATTCCACGATCTTTTCCTGAAGAGCGACAAAGTTATCCACAATTTCAATTATTTTCTCGGTCTGATCAAGCAGCGCTATAGGCCATGGCGGCTTCGTACCCCTGATCGTTAACGGTGGCGAATTCTGCCCACCATTAACCACGGCCATCGCTGGCGGAGTAATCGGCTCCTCCGTGATCGCGCTTTCCATGTGCCTTCAATATTCGCCTATATTCAGCGCAAGAAAGTTCTACAAGCGGCGATATTACAAGTCGTCTAGACCCAATATCGCCGGCGCTGATCTTTGTTGTACTATGCAGTAGCACTACGATTTAACCATCGTGCCGATTAAAAAAATATTGAGTATAGAGGAAAAACTAGCTTACCAATCATCGTTTTGGGCTGGGAATTTCCAGCCTACTCTCAAGCCTGATTATAATATATAGTGCTGTTAAACAATCTCTCAGAAAAATTTAAATCAGATTTGCTTTTTTGATTTTTTATGATGAAGTAGGGAAATAAAATGCGTCAATCTTCGGTCATACTTTATGATAAAGATGAGTGTCCGTTCTGCTGGAAAGTCAGGTTAGCCCTCACGAAAAAATCGTTGCAAGTAGAGCACATTACGATTGATACAGAGAATAAGCCAGCCGACTTTTTGGCATTGTCACCCACTGGTAAAGTACCCCTGCTGATCAGTAATGGAGAGTTAATCTCTGAATCTTCCGTTATTATAGAAACGTTAGAGCTTTGGCAGCCCAATCCGACACTGCTAGGCAAGCATCCCCAAGAGCGTGAGCGCATTGCAACCCTGAACCATTACTCAGACACGGTCGTTGGCCCTGCGATACGCGATGCCATATTTACTCAGAGAGGCCACCCCAGTTCTCAGTGGGATATGGATGCTATTGAGCAAAGTAAAAGGAATTGGAGCGACTGCCTTGCGTGGTTGAATAACCAATTTGAACCTAGTGACCCTTCGCGCCCGGCTTTTTTAAGCTGTTTTAGCCTCGCTGAGTGTGCATTGTTACCTAGATTCGCACTCGCCAGTGCCTATGGCTTACATCAAGTCCAAGAGTTCCCAGAGTTGCAGAGGTGGTTCGACTATCACCGGCAACAACCCTATTTTGTCACAACCGCCCCAGCAATTTTTTACGATTAAAAAAGCCAATACACATCAAAATACAGCCCACTTTAATGCGCTGGGCGCGACCATCGATATTACTATTTTGGTGTTTTTTAAGGCAATCAAATAACTACTACTCATTCTTGGATCTTTGGAGATCCCGGGAACAGCGAGCCTCATTTAACAGTCATTTTTTTCAACCTATAGTCAAAAGCAGGACGACTTAGACCAACTAACCTTGCCGCTTTGGAGATATTGCCCTGCGTTTTTTGCAGTGCCGAAGTTAACATAGTTTCTTCAAACTTCTCGAGCTCGAAGCCCGATGAAAGAAGAGACTCAATCAATCCGTCAGCATCGATTCCCTCCGGAAATATTTGATTTTTCAGCCTACCTGATGGGTCTAGCACCTTAGCTTCTGAAGGTCTTAGAGCACTTTCCGGGAACATGGACTCCATGCTAATAACACCATTGATATCAGCCAAAATGACGGCGCGTTCAACCACATTTTCTAGCTCTCGAATATTGCCCGGCCACTCATAACCACATAACATTTCCATACCACGATCAGAAATACCGAGCACATTTTTGTTGTAAAGAGCTCGATATTTCTCCAAAAAATGAGCAACAAAGAGAGGGATATCCTCTTTTCTCTCGCGCAGCGGTGGGATATTGATGGGATAGGCACTCAATCGATAGTAAAGGTCAGCGCGGAAACGCCCCTGCTGCACAGCAACACTTAGATCCTCATTGGTGGCAGCGACAACGCGGACATCAATCTTGCGGACCTTGTTGTCTCCAACACGTTCAAACTCGCTCTCTTGCAGCACACGCAATAACGTTGCCTGTGCGCGAGGAGAGAGCTCAATTACCTCGTCAAGCATTATAGTACCCGTGTCCGCACGCTCGAAGCGCCCCATCCGCGATTGGTTGGCACCCGTATACGCGCCCTTTTCTACGCCGAATAGTTCAGCTTCTATGAGGTCTGGAGGTATTGCAGCGCAGTTTACCGCGATGAACGGTTTGTCGGCACGATCGCTAGTAATATGTACTGCACGCGCCAGTACTTCCTTGCCAACTCCAGTTTCTCCAAGCAGCAAAACAGATACTTTACTGTCTGAGGCCTTGGTCACCATTTCCAGTGCATGTTTGAAAGGTTTTGATGAGCCGACAATGTTAGGTAGTCTATCTCCCTCGTTGAGAGATTCTTTGAGCGCCTCCACTGTCGTTTGTAATTTACTTAATTCTTCGAGTAAAGGATCGGATTCATAGTAACGTTTAAGCTGTTCGTAGTTATCCCATTCTGCTGCTGGTTTGCCAACAGCGAAGCAGCGATCATCACCACAACTATGGCACTCCAGCTCCTGAAAAAATATCTCTCGCTGCAACACCGCCGAACTGTAACCACTGGCGTAACCCGTTAGATTCCAACAGCCGGGGGCATCCATGGGCCCCATTTCGTTGGCGCAGATCTCCACCTCATAGGAGTTGAACCAGACTACTTCACAGATGAATTCATCACCTTTCTCACTGACAACTAGGCGTTGTAATTCCGGTAGCACCATACCGCGTAGAGCATGTAATTCAGGACCCAAATTAAAGCGATCTTTGATCGGCATTTCCGCACCGCTGCTACGCGCCAATTCTCCATCGAGTATTCCTAGCTGATAACCCAGGCGCAGAAAAAACGCCTTGCAGCGGTCTTGGCCGATGGTGTCGTAGACCTCCTTGCGGAACTTACCCAGAGCAGCTTGCGAAAACAGCATGACGCGCTGTTCATTGAGCCAGACCTTACCTTGCTCGCTAGAAAAAACGATATGAGGAGTCACTTGGCTTAAATCTAATTTAGGAGCATCACTGTCCATACTATAACCTGCGTTGCTATCCGAGTATCGATTTACGTTATCTATCGTACATGGTTTTTAGAGCCTGGCGTAATTTAATCTTACGCACTTGTAAGTTAAAGACCACCTACAAAAAAACGCCGGCCAGTGGCCGGCGTAAAAATGCTTTTCAAGCAGATCAATTAACGCCCAGTCGCGCGCATGTTCTGTGGCGTAAATAGTGATGTCGGCGTCAGACTTGGATCAACTTGCCCCTTAAACTGGCCAGTAGTGCAGTGGTTGGCCTGTATATCCACCATTGCAAAGGCGTCATCAATAGAGAC
>ENA-OQVM01002910-OQVM01002910.1-marine-metagenome-genome-assembly--contig:-NODE-2910-length-19208-cov-12.892949_pt1 | contig 19208 bp, 24 predicted proteins | sample MGYA00237776_ERZ505498 | MGnify/ENA primary metagenome ERZ505498 (study PRJEB26159, sample SAMN06265151) | marine metagenome | isolation source: Helgoland LTER site | place: Germany:Helgoland, sampling... | reverse complement strand
TTTTTCTTTCCCTTTTGTCTTGTATGTTTTTCTCTCTTTTTCCTTTCTCTTTGCTCATATCTTCACAGTTTTTTCTTTAGCAATTTTCCACTGCTTCAGTTACAAATTGGGGGGTTGTGTCAGCCCCGATATCCTGTTACATCCGGCCACATACCAATGCACCGGCATGTACCAGCATAGCGGCGCTCTCCTGCAAAGACAAAGAAACGAGCTGCTTAGTGTCCCTTCGGTTTCTTACCAAAAAGTAAACTCTTAGACATAGTTTAGCATACTAGCCAATAGCATAGCGACCTTTTTGGTTTTCGGCAGTACAAGTGATTTGACTTCGGTCTTATCATCCCTCATCCTGTACATCACTTGTTTCCCGTGGACCGTTAGGGTGCCCACTTTCATTCTTTCTTTCTTCCTCCCACTCCATTACCTCCTATAATACATTCCTATTCTAGTTCCTCCATTCCATTCCTTTCTTCTTCTTCCACGCGGTTCCTCCGCTTCTTCCGGGTGCATACCTAGTAGTACGGTCCTGTCAAACATAGATTTTCTCAGCCGTTTCAAGTGCTAATTGGCTGAAAGTTTGATAGCTTTTTTTTTCACGGCAACCTCCGTTGGTTCACACGGCAAGTGTCTCGCCTTCGAAGTCCTTCATGGGTTTGTAGGGGAGCTAATAGTGGACCATTCCTTAGTGCCTGGTTCAGATCATACAATTTGGCAGTTAAGAAAAAACCAAGAAATATTTCGATTTGAAATCTGGTCAGCATTTTATTTCCACCGCAGTAGACGCCCCCGGGTGTTGGTGCCCTCGGCGCCTTTTTTCATTTTTGGTTTATGATTCCCCATTGCCCGCCCACCGCGTGCGCCCAGTTAACTATAATATATATATATAAGATGGCTGGATTTCATACAAAAACATTTTTAAAGCACGATGATTATATGACACCAAAATCAGCATGGGAGAACATAAAACAATATATCCCCGAAGATAAAATTATATGGGAAGCGTTTATGGGCGACGGAAAATCGGGTGAATATTTAAAAGAACTTGGATATAATGTAATTCATAATGATAATGATTTCTTTTTGAGTAATGAAGGAGATGTATTAGTATCAAATCCACCATTTAGTAAATCAAAAGAAATAATGTATAGATTAAAAGAACTTGATAAACCATTTATATTAATATTACCTTGTAGTAAAATAAGCACTCAATATTTTAGAGAGAATTTTAAAGATACAGATAATCCATTACAAATTATTATTCCAAGAAAAAGAATTCAATTTGTTAAAAATGGAAATGAGACACAGAACAAATGCAATTTCGATTGTTTCTATTATTGTTATAAAATGAATTTACCAAGAGATATTATTTGGTTAGAATAAAATATTAATGATAAGATGTTAAAATAAAAATAAAAAAAAATAAAAATAAATAATTATATATATTTTTTAATTTGAAAAAGAATTTAAGTTTAAATTTAAATAAAAAATTATATAAGTATAATATATAATAACAAAATGATTAATTTAGAAGAGATGATTAAATTCGTGAAAGACCACCAACCCAATCGCCCACCAATCTCCAAAAATACCCTTAGACAATATATGTCGGGATTAACTAAATTGCATAGATTTATAACTGGACGAGATGATATCACAACAATGGATTGGATATATCAAACAGATAAAGTATTAGAATACATGGAAAAAAATCCATCAAATGATAAACCAAGATCACCAGCAACTAAAAGGAATAACTTAAGTTATGTTATTACAATATTTAAAGCACTAAAAGATGATAAGAATGTAGAATACTATAATAAATTATATATTGATCAGTATAATATTGTAAATAAAATTGTTAAATCAAATGAAAGTTCAAGTCAAAAACAAAGTGAAAAGATTATTAGCATGGAAGAATATAATAATATGTTGGATAGATTTAAAAAAGATGGATTAGAAACTGATTATATGATTTTTAAATTATTAAAAACATTCGGTATGAGAAATGAAGTTTCAACATTAGTATTGATTGATTTAAAGTCATATAATAAACTAAAAAAACAAAATAAATTAGATAAAAATTATTTAGTTCTTGGAAAAACTAAAATGATGATATCTAGATCTGATTATAAAACTTTTAAAACTTATGGATTAAAAGAAAATATTATTAATGATAAAGTGTTAAAAAAAGAATTATTAAATTATATTTCTGAAATTAAAGATGGAGAACAAGTATTTAAATCCACTGATGGAAAACCATATACTAATCAGGCATTAAGTTCTAGATTAACATTTATATCTGAAAAATATATCAAGATTCCTTTATCTTCAAGTTCTATATTTAAAATTGTTTTAGCAGACTTTAAGGGAAATATGAAACAAACAAAGGACTTTATCATTATGAAATCACTTGAAAGGGGGACGGATCCAACAACGATTCTTGATAATTATGTTTATGATAAAGTTGATAAATAAAATAAATAAAAATATATTATAATAATATATAAATGGATATACATAAATCGCATTCTAGAAATGATTTAATTGATTTAATAAATACTCTCAATATACCCATAATATTTAGTCATTGTGATAATAAAAAAGATTTACTGAATAAATTTCAGGATTTTTTTGATAGTGATAAAGATGTAGATTTAAAAAATGATAATGTTTATAAATTAAAAAATAAAAGAGATATTCAGATTTTTTTAAAAAATCAAAATATAAAAAAAACTTTAACCATGAAAGAAAAAAATGCTGTTATGTCTATATGTAAAAACATCATACAATATTGCACTAATGGATATATGATTGAAAATAGTACATTTTATAAAGATGAACAAACTATACATGATGATATGTTATATGTTCTTCAGTTTGGGGATATACCATCGGTTCGCCGTTCTGTTAAATTAATGAATAGAAATTTAAAAAGTAAAGAAATATATAAACCAATTATATCACCACAAATGGAAAAAAAAATATCTGATAAACAAATATCTAAACATTGTGTATATTCTAGTCTAATTGTTAAGACTGGAGAATTTATTTTAAAATTCGATTAAACTTCATCACCACCAACTAATGGAACAGATCCACCTTCTTGAATTAGTTTTTTCTTTGCTACTTTTTTTCTTGTTACTCGATTTGGTTTCGGATTTGCTTTTGTATCTTGTTTGATTAAAGTTGCCTTTTTACTCGGTAGTTTTACTATTCTTTTTTTAGCATGATCAACCGCATAACCCATATTTTTAATCTCTAATAGTAATGCTTTACGGGGTTTTTTATCTATTCCTTTAATCTCACTTACCCGATTGTGCTGTCTAGCAAGATTTCTAATTTCTGATACCTTCATTTCTCCTTTTGGTATTTTCGGCATTTTGTTATATATATATATATATTATATATTTAATTTGAAAACATTTTATTAATTTATCATTAAAAAAATTATATATATAATATTATAAAGAAGGATGCCTTACAAGAACGGAAAATTAAAAGGAGAATTGACTATATCAGAAATAAGGAAACTAATTTCTGCACATAATAAATTAACTGATATTAAAATTAAAAAGGGTTCAACACGAGATGATATAATTAAATTATTAAAAAATAATGGTTATGCGGTTGACCATGGAAAACAATCTTTAATTCCAACTGATAGACCCCGCAAGAAACCGATTACTTTAACACAAGCAAAAGAAGTAACTAAACCAAAACCGAAAACCGAATTACAAAAACAAAAATCAAAAGAGAAAAAAGAAGAAAAAGAAGTTCAGAAGAAAAAAGAAGTTCGTGAAATCAAAAAGAAAGTAATTGAAGAACAGAAATCTATTCCAATGAAAAAGGTTATATCTAAACCAGTAATGAAACAGAAAGATGTTGGAACACAATATTCACCACCGAAATTCATACCACCACCCAAATCTGTTAAAGATAAAGTTAAAGCAATTGAAAAGAAATCAACACCAAAACCAGTTGAAGAACCTTCCAAACCACCACCGAAAGAATTAACCACAAAAGAAAGAAATATAATATTATTAAAAAGTTATAATTTACCAACATATAAAGATTATGATGATTTTGTTAATAAAATAAGCACAAAGAAAGACGGAAAGAAAAAAATGCCGAGTGAATTAACTAAAAAAGAAAGAGATACGATTTATGAATTCCAAGTAAAAATATTAAAAGAACTGAATAAATATCAAGGGAAAACAGATGGAAAAGCGAATTTCAACCCATTACAAGCAAATCCAACAACAAAACAAGATACAGATGGAATTAGTGATTTTGATAGAAATTTTGATCATGTTGTGGGATATTTACAAAAATATAAACCAGCAAAGAAATAAATAATAAAATAAATAAAAAATAATAATAATAATATTATTTTTTTTAGTAGTTTAATATTTAAATAATTTATAATATTAAGTATATATATTAATTATGAAGAAAATTAAAACTAACTATAATTTATATTTATTTTATAATGATACATATATATGTAGTAATCAAACAGTTGGAGATGATTGGGAACGGGTTTATAATCAAATGAGTTTAAAAGTTATTAAAGATTGTATGCAAATTAATAAATTTAAAGATGTAATTAAAACTTGTACATCTTTTTGTAATAGAATTGAAAAACAAAAAAGACATTGTGAAAAGATACGACGAACGGATTTCTTCATGTTTATATCTTGTTATTTTATTTTAGTAAAATTTAATATAATTGATTCGTCTAATTTTATGTTTTTAAAAAGAAAAAATAAAAAACGCGTTTATAATAAAATTTAAATATAAGTATAAGTATTAAATGAGAGATATTAAAAAAGATGTTATTTATGGAAAAAAACATGAAAATAAAATTAAACCCACCATTGATAAAATATTTGGTGAATTAACTTTATCTGAAGATCAATTTGCTAATTTTGATTTCTATAATAATGACTATTATGTAGAACATAAAAAAAGAAGTATTGTCAGTGATAAATATGAAAGTTTATATTTTGATAAAGTTAAGTATGATAAATATTTAGAATTGAAAGAAGAAAATCCAAAATTAAGATTTTTTATTATTTGGACTTGTTTTGATGGAAGTTTTGTTTGGGAATTCAGATCACAGGTGAAACCTTGTGGTGAATGTTGTTATTATGAAACAACACAGAGAAATCAAGATCGGGGAAAGGGATATTTACAAAATACCCGCATGATAAATGTTTGGAATTGTGAAATCCAAAAGTTAAAAGATTTTAAACTTTAATAAAAAATAATCCAGTAAATATTATTTCATATCTATTTATATCATTACAAGCTTCTTTATAAGTATTATATCCAAATCTCTTTTTATTTATTATCTTTATCCACATAATATATTAATGATATATTATTTTAATTTATTTTCCGCAATCTTAAAATATTCAGGTTCTAATTCAATTCCAATATAATCACAATCAAGTTCTTTACAAGCCATACCAATTGAACCAGTTCCCATAAAAGGGTCTAAAACAACTCTATTTTCTCCAATAATATTTTGAAGTATATGTTTATGAATATCAATTGGTTTTTCAGCTGGATGGTCTTTTTCTTTCGCCTTAACTACTTTATATTTAAATATATCACCAGTTCCACATTTAATACATTTCATATTCATTCTTTCTCCACATATTACCATTTCATGTTGGTGTCTAAATGTATAACCCAAACTACAACTAATTTTATCCCATATAAAACATCTCATCTTTTTAACATAAGGATATAGATGAATATAAAACATTGGATATGAATCACAATTACAATAGATAATTATAATTCCATCATCTTTTAATACTCTATCCACTTTTTCAATAAATCGTTTATAAAAGTTTTCTAATATCCCCATTTCTGATAATGACTTTTTATATTTTGTTAATGTGGATGAGTGTTGGGGTGGTATATAAGGTGGATCAGTATATAATATATCCACACTATTATCTTCTAAATCATCAAGTAAATCTAAACAATCTCCATTTAATAACTTTATCATATATTATATAATATATTTTAATTTAATTATTTATGCATGATAAATTATATTATTTATAAATTGTTCTTTATAAATAATTGCTTCTTCAAGTGTTTTAAATCTTTTGGAATATATTTTTCCTTTCATTTCCTTTTTAAATCTAAAACTATCTTTATCTTCATATATATTTTTATGACCAGTTGTAGTATTATTTTTATTACATTTTATATCTAATGGATTGATAAGATTACATTGATGACAAATAATATTTCTAAATTTACCAGTTTCATGTGAATGATCCATACACTTTTTATATTTTGAATAATCTTGATTACATAATTCACATTGAGATGAATTTAAATATCTATCATAGATAATATCCATTTCTTCTTTTGTAGCTTTTAAACCTTGAAATTTCCAACTTCTAATTTTTTCTGATTTTATATATGAAGGTTTTTTTCTATATTCTTTATTGTATTCATGATATCTGGGTCTTGATTTATTATAACAAGATTCACATTTATTTTTATATTTTTTAGTTTTATATTCTTTATTACAAATTTCACAAATCATAATTATAACTTTATCATTAATAAATTATTTAAATTTCAAATTATATTTAATAGTTAGTCTCAGGCGTTATAAAAAGAGAAGATTCCATCTTCAAGTACACCAATCCTTAAATATTCTGACCAGGTTCGCATAGTAGTTACATCCGCTTGAGAATCAAGAGTTAAATGAAGTTCTATTCCCCTTTCACCAACACGACCAGCACTTAGTCGGGTTGATACAAAGAAAAACTGACCACCAAGATCAGCATTCTGAATACTCCCTTCATAAGTATTAGTAGTCAGTAAATCACCTTCATTAGAATATTCTTCACGAACAACAGAAGGAACACCTTCCGCTTGCTGTGATAGAGTGAATAATTGTGCTGGGTTAGTGACATTCGAACTATATTCAAATCTATCATTGTATCGAATATTATATTCAATACCACCAACAACACTATTACCATCTTTATTCATTGCTAGATTACCATATTTATTTAGAATAGATACATCAGTTCCAGCATCATTTTGGAATGTAGTTACAATACGATTTACCATACGATTCGCCATACCAATATTTCTAATTACAGAAGTATCAGTTGAAGCTATACTTGTAGTAGTTAATCGGTGATCTACAAAACTAAAAGTCTGAGATCGGTTCTGTTCCATGTATTTCTGAAAGTCATCTCCATTACCCCAAAAAATATAATCAGCACAGAATTTTAGTTCATTTCGGTCTATTGTATATACTGCTTTGGCCGCATCAACACCATTTTTGACACAAGCACGATTCTCTTCTTGCTGAGTTAAAGTTAATTCAATAGAAATATCTTGATTTATTTGTGCCAAAGGTAACTGATGGACTTTAAGGAAAGGGAATAGATCACTTAAATCAATAGAATAAGTTGGACTTTCACTCGAATTTAAATAACCCGAAGCATCAACAACACCATTCATACGAGCAAAAGGATGCTGACTTAGAGCAGTTCCAGTATATTCACGTCCATTCTCGAAACCAACATTAGAAGATTGACTATCATCACCAGCAGTATATATAAACTGGTGGGACATACCACGTCCAGTAGTGTATTGTTCACGCTCAACATTATTTTCATTAGAAATCATCATAGATTTAACACTATGAAAATTTCCCCATGACGAAATTTCATTTATTACTTGATTTCCGCACATAAGGCGGGCAGATTCGATGACTGCTCCAATCCCAACAGAAGGTGGAAAGAAACCATTACTGACCGTTGTCGGTGGTTTTAAAGCAAGTAATAATTTAGAATGACTATGGAGAATACCCTTTCGCTGAAGAGTAAATCTAACAAAACCAGTAGTAGTAGCAGAACCATCATTAAATACGACGGGTTCGAGTAGATCAGTTTCTAAGGATTGTTCGGTGTTTAGCGGAATAGTGCTTAGTTTCAGGAAGTTCATTTGTTCTGACATCTTTATATTATATATTAATAATAAATATAAAAAAAAAATAAAAAATAAAAAAATAAATTATAGTATATATATTAATTTAAGATAATATTTGGACCCCCGCACTATTCCACACCAATTTATTTACTGATTTAAAATATAAGAAGACAGAAATCGGATTATCACTTTCTAAACTTGTATCTAAACTAAGTCCCCACTGTTGGGACGAAAAATCTTGACCGCTGTTATACTGACTGTATCTACATCCAAGACCAAACAGAGCACCCCCATCGGGAACATGTAAATATGTTTTACCCGAAGCCGCATCAGAACTTAAATCATAAAATCGGTTATTATTCATATTAGACATTGAAGATTTTCCAATAATACTTTCTGGAACAATTGATTCCATAAACATTCGGAGAACTTGTGGATCTACAACAGCGGTGTTAGAATCAAGTTTGTTATTGGGGACAATGTCGAATTCCTGAGGGTATTTCACACCGCCACGTAACATCTGAATTCTATTGAACACACCAAGGGTTTTATCTTGATTAGAAGGATAAGTTGTAGCCATACCATTTTGAGTTAGAGTATTCAGATGAGAAGAAGGACAGAAATTCATGAATACAGATTGAAGTTGTTTTAATCCGAGAGAATACTGAAGTTGGGCGTTGGTAGAATTGATAGAAGTGTATAGAGAAGTAATAGACATAAAATCCATTTCTCCACTGGTATCAGAACTCATTTGAGCAACATCTTCGGGAGCAATATCCATTACTTCACAAGTCAGCGATAAGTCAGATAAAACATAATGAGCATCACCAATTCCAGTAGTTACACCACCAGTTCCAAATAAAGCATTCGAGTCTGGTGTCAAATGAATTTCGCACTGAATCCCCCCGAATGAATTTTCCATTAGATTTACAAGGGAACCAGATTGCACAAATCCGCAGCTCAAATGAGCAGAGAAACTTGCTTTGCGGGGATTAGTTTTATCATTTTTAATTACTGTTTCATAGAATGCTGAAGAATTCGGCATAATTAAACAACTTTCACTTAGCGGAGACATTAACTGTTGTTTAGAAGAACCAACCCCCAACACAGATGTCATGTATCGTCCATAATTTCGAATGTGTTCGCAAATTTGTTTGGATTTGTTATGACGAATAATTACTTGGTCAAATACATTGTAAATTCCGAGACGATTATCCATAGTTGGTTCATTACCCGAATTACCGGGGGGATTGGGGTCAGCAATATTATCACGGAATACTTTAAGATCACCATTAATACGAATTGTTTTGGGGTCTAGCATACCATTTTGAGATTGAATAGTAAAGGATAGAACGGGGAATCCATTTTTGAAGGATACTTTTCCCGAACTGGGAATATTGTCAGGGCGAATCGAAAGAGTTCTTGAAGTCATTATTAATAATATATTATAGTATTATATTTTAAAAAAAAAAATAAAAAAAATAAAAAAAAATTATAATTCATTTGAATAATGATATTCAGAATGATTTTGTATATTATCATTTTGTAAATTATCATACATATTTTGCATCAACTTATTTGTATAATATATCATAGTATTTAAAAAGATTTCTTCATCTTTAATATTATTAAAATTATCTCCAATATGTATAATCTCTTCTTCTGTAAATTCTATTTTTAATATATCTTTCATAATTAAAATACATGATAGATATTCATTTTTTTGATATTCTAAACTTGTGATATGATCATTGATATAATTAATATCCTTTTCACTCATTATATATTAATAATATATATTATTATTTTTTTAAATTAAATTACATAATAATCTCAACGGCTCCATTACCTCGAAGCATCAGACGACGGATGTGGAATACAAACGAGTTGATGATTTTCGGTTTAGTTGGTGCTCTCGGTTCTACAACTGTGTCTTTAGTAATTTGGGGCATATCGTATCTCAAATTCACAGCAAGATCTTTTGACCTTAAATCAGTAGCACCACCGAGAACAGAAAATCCACGAGATACAATAAAGTTATTCATAAAGTCAGCAAAGGATCGGGGAGTAATTCCAGCATTGTCTAAACTTTTTTCTACTTCATATAAATGGAAGGCATCAATAGATTCACGAGTAGCAATCTTACGGGTGGGGACGGGACGAGAAGGAACTAATTTCCCATCAATGAGCATTTGATACGATGCAAGGAAATCGCACATTCCAGTGTATCCCGAACGATTACTATTTAGTTTAACATCCATAGCATCTTTAGTTATTTCATACGTTCCATTAGAAGAAATAAGTTGTGCAGAAGTATATACAGAACTATCACTTGGAGAACAAATTAAACTTTTCGCTTTAGAATTATTCGCATGTAAATGGAAAGTTGTTTGTCTATCAGATGCTAATAGTGAATTTTTGTAATTAGTTACACTTGTAATATCAAATTCAATTGCTTTTCCTTCCATTGCTTTTTGGAGCATACCATTTTTAAATGCTGGATCAAGAATGATTTCATGACATACTAAGTTAAAATTAGATACAGTGTATTCAGCATCATAACTGGTTTCATCAACAACCGCTTTAGAATATAACGAATACTGACCCGATACGATATCGATTCCAGTGCTATTCTGTGTATTAGCAAATCCAACAACTATGAAATTATTAGATAAACCAACACTTGTAATGGTTACAGATAATCCATCTTGAAGAGCAGCTTCTTCAGTCCCATCACTTTTGATGAAGCCAATTGTTTCACCCACAAGAAATGGGAACTTCGCTTTAGCAAAATCACCAGTTAAATTATTATCTTTGGATATAAAAAATTCTGTTAGAGCAGAACCATCACCCGCCCAATCAACAGCGGTCGGGGCAGTCTCACCCACATAAATCGGATTGAGTGGAAGACGTCTATCTTTTAATACACTATCAAGTTGTTTAATAACACGTGGGGCTGGTTCAAGGTCGAATTCCAAATATAAACCCGAACTCATAAGAACTGGAAATACCGATCCCGAAAAAATTCCGGAATGTATTGGAACAGTGCATTTAGCAGTTGTGAATAAATCAGTTGGAGCATTTGCTTCCGTAATAAGTGCTGGAGTATCAATCCTTTTAAAATAAGGATTAGTTAGAGTATCAGCATATGCCGTTTTCGAAGACCCTTTAGTTCCACGATTGTTCTGATTGTAAGAAGTTCCACCTTCTTCCATTGCCCTTACAGACCTTAGAGATTCATCAGCATCATACGAATATTTAAGTGCTACTAGAGAAGAATATTCATTTAATTCTTCTAACAAATTTCCACGAGTTCCATCATAAATCCTTAGATTTTTGAAGATTATTCCGCCACCAACTTCATCAAGTTGAAGACGAGTTGGAGTCTTCCCCGCAGGAAGACTTATTTTTAAATCAAAATTAAGGTATGAAGATTTACCATCCATGACTTCAACCGAAGGGGGAATAAATAAACTAATTTTTTGACCCGAAGTGTATGATAAACCATTTTCACTTGGGATTTCAATCTGTCTTTCACCGATTTGTTCCACATCATCAACTTTCCAATAACTGGTCGCCATTATTATATATATATTATAATAATATATTTTAAATAAAAAAAAATAATAAAAAAAAAATATTCTAAATAAATATATTTATTATATAATAAATAAAATATATGGGAGAATTAGCAAATTTCACAATTGATCAACTCGGTGGAACTTTAGCACTTGTATTGGGTTCTCTTGGTGGTTTGTGTTTAATATTATTTAAATCAAGATGTACAGAAATATCCATTTGTTGGGGATTATGGTCTTGTGATAGAAAAGTATCAGATGAAGATAAAGAAGATGATGATAAAAAAGAAGATGATAAAAAAGATGAAAGTATATTACCGACACCAACACCGACACCAACAGCAACTCCATTATCTACTTCTAGTGTTCCACAATTATCAATTAATAATCCTTAATCTTGGAGATGATGGTGGTGTTATGGGGGGATCATATCTCTTCTTTATAATTTCCCATTCACACCAAAAACAATGTGTTTGTCGTAAATTAGTCCATGGTAATATTCTTTTTATATGTTTACATTTAATGATATCTTGATTAATTATATTTTTAGATTTCAAAGATATCATTAATAATAAATAACATAGATTTAAAAAATAATTTAATTATGATTTAAATACTTAATATTTATAATATAGTATAAATAAAATGATAAAAAATATGATATTAAAAATTATGATATATTTGAGATTATTAAAATTAATATATTTAATTATGAATTAATAATTTATAAATATCCTTTTAATTTAGATTTATTCTTTTCATAATATTTTTTATTTTGTTCTTTCTTTTTTAATCGTAATTGTTCTTCTAATGTATTTGATAATTCCATGTCTCTATCCAATTTTTTCATATATTCTTCTTCTCTAGCCATAATTAATTGATCTTTAAGATTTTGAATTTCAATATCTTTTTCATCATCGGGTTTCATATTATTTATATAATGTCTTTTATCCATATTTAATCTTGTTATGATATTGTTTCTATCATCTAAATCATCTTGATTAAATTTTAATTCTTCTTTTAATTTATTATTTTTTTGATGTAATCCATCAATGATATCTTTATAATAATCTTCATCATATTCAGAAATGATATTAGTTGTAATGACTTGACTATCTCTTAATTTTTGATTCATATTTCTTAATGTTTCAATTTGACTTTGCAGTTTATCATTTTCATTTTTATAATCTTCTAATTGTTTTTCTAGTTTTTTATAATCTCTTTGTAATTGTAAATTATCGGGTGATTGTTGTATCTTTACTTCTTTATAAACAATAGAATCATTTAAAGCCATACATATTTGATAATCAATATCATCTTTATCTTTATCATCACATTTCTTCATTTTCCGCTTAAATGCTTCTTTTCTATTATAAACTTTTTTTTTATATCTTTCATTAGATAAACCTTCTACATTTTCAAAATCAAATCTGATTATATCATTAATGTTTTTCAATACTTCTTCCATATATATATACAATTATTTTAATTTTAAATAATTAAACTTAATAATTAATTACTTTAACTTAAATAATCAATAAATAGATATTAAATATAAAAACTTGGCTATTCGTTTATTGATTGTCTTTTCACGTTCATAATTCCTTTGATATTCATTTCTTTTCTTTCTATAAGCATCATGTATTTTCTGACTAAAATACTTTAATGTTACTTCCCCATTATCATCAAACGATAATGTAAAAACCATACTTAATATAATATAATATATAATTCAATATTTAAGTTATTATAACTTAAAATAAAAGTAATCAATAAATCTCCTTCTTGAGATAAAGTATATATTAAGCATTCAAACACTTAATATATACTTGTTGCTGGGAAGCAATAAATACAATATCTAAAATAATAAGTAAATATAACTTAAATAATCAACTTTATAAATAATATAAAAATAATGAATAATATGATAAATATGTATATTAATGAATAAACAATAAATTGAATAATCAAAATCATGAATCAATATGCTGTTTTCTTCTTTGTTTTAACATTTGCTTTGGTTGTTGGATGCTTATCGCCTTTCATTAACTCACCCGACTTCATGCGGTGATAACCCTTGGGTGTTTTCTTTTTCTTCTTTTTGTCTGCTGGTTTATTACTATTCATTTCAAATATTTCTTTACTATTTATTTTTTTTCTTTCATTAACAGATTTATATTCAACATTTCTTGCATAAGATGGGGTTTCTCCGTTCATTGGTTTCTTCACAACCGATTTCATTTTTTTCGGCATACTTTTAAATATATTTATTACTAATATTTTTTTTAAATTAAATAAAAAAATATAATATATATTATATATATATAATAATGAGTTTAGTGATCTGTTCAAATCAACCCGATGATGATTTAATCTCAACTGAAAGTTCTGTTTTCCAACCTTGGAGTTTTAGAAATAGTTTATCATCAACTTATCAAGTACCAAAAGATGCCCAAGTAGCACTTCAATCATGTAAATATAATCTTGATGGAAGTGTTGATCTAGCAAAAAATAGTGAAGTTTATTATCAATATACTGGTGAAAATCTCGGGCTTGATGAAACTATGGATAAATCAACAGCTTTACCAATTAAAACAATTCTCCAAACTGGGACTAGTGTATCTGAATTATCAATCGAACAATTAGCTTCTAAAATAGAAGAAAGTATGAATGAAAAAGTTTATCATCCAATGTTAAGGGATTTATGTGAATGTTCGGTTTCTAGAGATGCTACAACTTCCGCATTTGAAGGATACACTTTTAAATATAAAAATAATGAAACTTTAACTAGTGTTGTCCCTGCTGACAATAAAGCACTAGATGGTTTATATTTAGATAATCGCCTTGGATTACCACTTGGAAGCGATCCACTATGGACTTATACAAATGGACGTTTTTCTACGGTAGATGCGATGCCTTTTGTCCAATCTGTAATCCTTGCTGATAAACCAGTATCAACCTTCACGGGTAAAATGAAATTTAGTATTGATGCTATTAATAAACCAGTTAATTTTTGGGGTGTTGGAGCAACTAGATTTGTATATAAGGCTGATTCTGCTGGTGATCATTGTGTTCCAGAATATTTTAATGGTGATACTTTATGGCCCAAAGATAGTGAGTCCCAAGATCAAGATTTTATGTGCGATTTCTTTGTATATCAAGATCCAGTTACGGGTGAATTAAAATTAGCACATGCGGTTGCTGACAGCACCCTTGAAGTATTAAAAACATCTATGAGAGATGTTGATTATACAGATAATATTAATTCTGATTATTATGGTATTCCAAGATATGATATTGCTACTAATGCTGATAGATTTACAAGTGTGAGTATAGAATTTGTAAATCAAAGGGTCAATGTATATTTAGATAAAACGGGAACAAGAAAAATTGTATTGGAATATGAAGCAGATAATAAAGAATCTAATTTTAAACCAATTAATCAATCTTGTTGGGACTTATTTCCATTTATGTTTTTAAATACAGAAGATACTTCATTTACTAATTCTATTACTTTTGATGGTGTTGATCAGTGTTTTTGGATTAAAGATTATTATGATTTTGATATGTTTAAAGACCCAACTAATGGTTCATGGTATAATCTAATGGAAACTATTGGTGAAGAAGAAGATTCATTACTTATAGAAACAAGACCTTGGAATGATTATGGAACAGCAATAGTTATAACTCATAAGGGTTTAATAGCTTCTCCAAATAAATTCCTTCATATAACAAATGCTTTAATTGTATCTCCTTCTACACAATATAGTTTAAGTGATGATGCGAACACAGCAAAATTGTTTGGATTTTCTAATCAATCAGTAGTCATATTTCCTGATGCTTCTCCTGATTTAAGTAAATCAACAACTTCAGATAACGTTCCAACTTTATTAGCACAGAAAACTATGTTTGTAAGATTAGAAAACTTTACTCAACAAACTACAAATGCCTTCCAAGGTAATCGTTCAAGTATTATTGCACACATCCCAAGATTCGATGGTCAAGTACAGACTGGAAGAATTTATCATGAACCGAAAAATTTAATATTCCTTGATTTAAATAACACCGAAGAATTAAATATTAATAGTTTTGATATTTCATTTTGTTATAGTAATGAAACATACGTGCAGTCCTTAACCGGCCAATCAGTAGTGGTTTTATATATAAGAGCACGTCCCCAAGAAAGAGTAGAAGTTTAAAATTTATTATTAATGATATTAAGTTTGATTTTTATCAAAAATAAATTAAAAATTAAAAAATAATATATATATTATAATATATATAAATGTTAAAAGCAGTTTCATTTAATTATACTGAAGATAAAGTTGAATCGACTATTGATGATATAGTCAATGATGAAACTGGAGAAAGTAATCCCAATTTTGTTTATAGTGATGAAGATGATTATGTTGGTTTAGAATTACCAAATATTGAAAAAAAAGAAATTGTTAAAGAAGATATTTTTGATGAACCTGAAGTCAAAGAAGTCAAACCTTTAAAATTAGAATTAAAAGATGATATAGAAATGGATATTGTAGAAGAAGAAGTAATACCTTTAACTAAAATTGGAAGACCCATGAGTTTAAATAAAAACGGACAACCCCGAAAAACACGTAAACCGATGAGTGAAGAACAGAAAAAAGTTTGTGCTGAAAATCTAAGACGTGGAAGGGAAAAGAAAAAACTAAACTCTGAAGAAAATGGTGATAAATTAAAAATAAATAGAGATAGAATGTTAAGACGTAAAGAATTAATAGAAAAAAAAAAAGAATTAGAATTACAAAAATTAGAAAATGCTGTTAATGGATTAGAAGAAGTTGTGGAACATACTAAACCCAAACCAAGACGTAAAAAAGAAGAAGAACCACCAACACCGAGACAATCTACTACATCTAATTTATCAAGTGATTCAATTAAACAAATACAATTGGATGCTATTTTAGAATATGATGCATTAAGAAAAGAACGGAAGAAAATTAAAAAACAAAATCAATTAGTAGAAAATGAAAAACAAAAACTACGTGATTCATTAACTAAGGAAATGTCATCCATACCGAAATGGAAACAAGCAGCTGGAAAATGGGCCAATTATTATTAATGATAAGTTGTCATTTTATAAAATAATAATAAAAAATAATATATATTATATATTATATAATAAACATATTATGGATAAACCAGCACCACAAATATACAAGGTTCGTGACGAAATCGATGATGGTTCCTTCGACGGACTACACCCCAATATTCCTGCTATGCCTTCTCTTTGTTTAATCATTGGAAGTGTAAGATCGGGTAAATCAAATTTATTAGTTAATTTTTTTTGTTCAGAACAATTTTATAAGGATAGATTTGATGTAGTTAGAATTGTATCAACTACTATGCATTCAGATAATAAGGGTAAAATATTATCAAAATATTTTGATTGTTCAGATCATTATGATGATAAAATTATTACTGATATTAAAGCAAGTCAAGGAGCATATAAGGAAAAAGTAGATCGACCCAAATATGCTTTAGTTTTAGATGATGTATTAACAAAAGACTTTTCAAAAAATAATGAAGTTAGTTTTTTTAGTACAAGATTTAGACACTACATAGATATGTATGTGATTGCTACTCAAACATTTCGAGCTGTCTCAGGGCTAATTCGCAATAACGCAACAGACATAATTATATGTAGACAGCAGAATGACATGGAAAAAAATAAGATTGCTGAAGAATATTCGGGATTAGTGGGTGGATTAGAAAATTTCTTCCGTTTATATAATCAATGTCATAGCGAACAATATCAGATTATGTATTTGAAAGCATCAGAGAATCCTTGTCAGTGCTTTAAAAACTTTTCTGAACGGATTTATTAATTAATTATTTTTATTTTTTATTTTTAATATTTATTATAATATATATATAACATCAATGGACGTTTATCAATCCGATTCGGGGGGATATGAAAATGGTAACATGAGAAAATCTGAAGGTGAAAATAAATTAAGAGCGATGGCGGAATATAATTCTAATTTAGTTAAAACTAATTTAGATGAACAAAAAAAATTAAAGGGTAAAATATTAACAGATCAAAGTGAAGCGATGACGAGTATCGGTGCAAAAATAGCACAAATATCTGTGTCAACGGCGGGAGATATTGGAAATCTACCAGCAAGATTAGAAAAATATCAAGAATACGTTAAGGCAAAAGCAGCTGGAGCATCTGATGAAGCGGTTAAAGCAATAAAAAAAGGAAGTGTTGATCCAGTAAAAGCATCAACCGAAAATATGTCTTTTGAAGAAAAACAAGCCGCACATAATCCATTAGCAAAACCACCACCAAGACCAACTAATGCTCCACCCGAACCCGCTCCGACAGAACCAAGGGCAGAAGGAACACCAGCAAGTTCTAGTGGAAGTATGAGTGATTCCCATGCTGTAACTGCTGGTGCTAAAGATCTCGGTGAAGGTGAAAGTTTATTAGCAAAAGGCGGAAAATTGGCGGGTTCAGCGGTAAGGGGTTTATCTACTGCTGGAGATATAGCTCAAGGGGGTTTAGATCTATATGCTGATATTAAAAGTGGTGGTATTGCGGGTAATAATGGTTTTGAAAAAGCGGGTAATGTATTCCAAATTGGTGCGGGTCTAGCAGATACAGTTGGTTTAGTATTTCCACCTGCAGAATTACTTGGTGGATTATTTGGTGCTGTCGGTGGATTATTTAGTGGTGTGGGAGAAGGTGAAGAAGCACTTAATAGTAATAAGAAAGTAGCAGCTGCAGATACAAAAGCAGCAGATATTAAACCAGTTCAAGAAACGGGTTCTACGGCAGCTGTATCTTCGAGTGTTGTAGCAACAGCAAGGGATGAATAATTAAATAATTATTTTTTTATAAATGATAACTTCATATTGTTCTCCATGTAAATTATAATATAAGATGGTTTTTCTACATATTGGACAACTTATTTTATTTTTTTGAAACCATCTATGTAAGCATAATTTACAGAATTTATGATTACAACTTGTTATACATTTTAACATAAATGGTTCAAAACAAATAGAACATTCATAATCCATTTTATAATTATATCAGATTTTTTTATTTTATTTTTTTTTTAATTTATCATATTATTATGACAAATAGTCAGTTAGATTGTTTATGGATTTCTATGTGTTTATTATATTTGGTGGGTTGGGGATTATTATTATATTCAATCTCATAATAAAAAAATATATGATATTAATATATATATAAATGGTTAAAGTTGTTATAACCAAATCAACTGTTAAGGGTAAGAAATACACTGCTATATTTTATGATAAAGATAAAAAAATCAAAACAACTCATTTTGGACAAGATGGTGCTGATGATTACACTTTATCAAAAGATAAAGAACAAAGAACTAGATATAGAAATAGACATGAAAAAGATTTAAAAACTCGTGATTACAAAAGAGCGGGATTTCTAAGTTATTATATATTGTGGGGAGAATCAACAAGTATTAAACAAAATATTAAATCATATAAATCTAGATTTAATTTAAGTTAATTTAAATATATCATTAATATTATAAGTTAATAATATATAAATGAGTTTTGTAAAAGATAAAGATAGTGATAATTATATTACAAATAAAGAAGATTGGGAAAAAATAAAAGAATATA
>ENA-OQVM01002908-OQVM01002908.1-marine-metagenome-genome-assembly--contig:-NODE-2908-length-19228-cov-3.993525_pt1 | contig 19228 bp, 19 predicted proteins | sample MGYA00237776_ERZ505498 | MGnify/ENA primary metagenome ERZ505498 (study PRJEB26159, sample SAMN06265151) | marine metagenome | isolation source: Helgoland LTER site | place: Germany:Helgoland, sampling... | reverse complement strand
TGTAAAATTTTAAATGACGTCAGAAGGCTCAATAGAGCGTAATGAGATATTGCATTTAGCCACAAAGCCTATAAAATGGCGTTTCAGACACAGGAGGGATGGCAGAGTCTGGTTTATTGTAACGGTCTTGAAACGTCAAATCTATCCATTTACTACTTCTTATTACTCTTTAGATACCTAATTTATAAGCTTCATAACGAACGCTAAATCGTCTTAAAGTGTAATAAAAGATAAATCTACGCGTAATCTACGCATTTTCTACGCATTGTTGAAATTACCTTAATCAAATATACAACTAACTAAGAATAGCTTGTCATTTCTAATTACCCATAGTCTATCTTGGCAAAGAACCTAGATGCTCTGAAGCTCTTGTTTATATAGTATAGGTTCTTCTGGAGTAATGCACTGAGCAGGTTGGATACTGCTTTCTTGTTGTAGAGCCAGAGGTTTGCTATTCGCCGTATTTACGAGTTTTAGTCTTCTAGAGGTGGTAACTATTCCTACCTTATCGAAGAGTAGGCAAGAGATTTGCCAATGCATCAAATGCGGAGTTCTTATATTTCGGATTAAATCCAACCATAACTTCTCCTTTAACAGCGCAACTCCTATAGGCGGATACTCTAGCCGCTGGATCAGAAAACTTTAAGTTAATATTATTTGGATCATAAACTTTCTTGGTCACAGCGTTGAGTTTAAATTTACAATTATTCCAGCTATATGCATCCGGATTCAGACGCAATGGATTGGGTCCATCAAATGAATGAAAAGAGCGAGGATAGAGTGTAATGTTAGCATTCCCACCACCACTATTAATCTCAGATACTAGTTCAACACAAGGTTCTGGTGGCACATAGTTATCCTCCTCCCCCATGTAAATTTGAAAGACATCACTGTCCCAGTCATTATTATCAGGCAAAGCTAAGCATCCTGGGTACCATAAGAGATAGCCTGCATATGAAGCCCCTGGTTTATTTAAAGCTTGTTGCAGCGGCACCCATGCATTGAAAAGAGCTGCTGTGCCACCCAAGCTCCAGCCTGCAGAATAAATTTTGGTGTTATCAAACCTTGGGTCATCCCATAATAGATTTAATGACATAGCCATTTCGTAAATCATTGTTTCGCTAGTAACATTCATCTGATTGCCGACTGTGCTATTGACTCCCCTAGAGTCAAAAGGATGCATAGCAAAAACTATAAAATCAGCTTGTCGCATTTGCTCGATGTACTGTAAATGATGCTCTCTCCAATTTGATGATCCGTGAGAGGCAACAATTACAGGATAAGCCTGAGCTGCATTATAGTTATTGGGGAAATGTAGGACGCCAAAAACTTCTAAACTTTCTTGCTTGTTAAGATCATCATTAAAAAGATTTTCAATCCCTAAAATATTCTTTGAAGGGAACGAAATAGTTTCTTTTAGATATGATGTTGCATCCGCAGTTAGCCCTGAGCAACCAATAATTAAAAGGGGGATAAGTAATAGTTTTTTCATAATGTCTCCCATGGAAGCAATTTGCATTTACCTACCAACAAAACTCTAAACATCCAGCCAATAAGAATTGGAAAACTAGATGCAATTAGATGAATAATTAACTCATCCTGACTTTGGTCTAAAAAAGAAAAAACAAGCATAAAACAAGTTGCAATTAATCCAATCCAATGAATAACTAATCCAAGTCTACCCATAAATCCTGACATAACTCCTACTTATAAATACGGTTGACTTATCTTGCCATAATCTAGAAACAAAAAGAAATCGCAGCCATCGATTGTTGTAGGTATGGCAAATAATCTACGCATTTTCTACGCACCACCTATTTTGACCCTTTTCAAACGATTGTTGAAAACCTTTGAAAACTATATACAATAAGCGTTCGCAATCAGGAGGGATGGCAGAGTCTGGTTTATTGTAACGGTCTTGAAAACCGTCGTGCCTTCATCGGCACCGTGGGTTCGAATCCCACTCCCTCCGCCAATTGGTAATTATTATGTCTAATCCAACTAAAGATATTTCTAAACATTTTAGAGAAATTCCTCCTTTCCTTAAGGTATTTGGTTTAACTAGCGCATATCCAAATGATGATGAGACATTTACCTGCGAATTTAATCCGTCAGAAGAACTTACGCATTCAAATGGCATGGTGGTGCAGGGTGGATTTGTAACAGGGATGCTAGATTGCTGTATGGCTCAATTTTTAATATACAAAGCTGAAGGCAAACAAATTCCATTAACCTTAGATATAGATGTAAAGTTTTATAAACCATGTGCACCTGGACCAGTCAAAGTTATTTCTAAGATTGTAAAAGAGGGTAAATCTATATGTTTTACTGAGGCATTCCTTTACCAAAATGATGTTTTGATTGCTGGATCGACCGCTACAAATAAAATAGTTGATAGTCCCTTTTAAGATATACTTTTCAATATGGATGATGAAAAGTTATATAAATTATTAGAATATATAAAACCGATAAACTCGTTTGATAGCTCCAAACATCCCTTAACTCCAGACTATTCAGATTTAAATAATTGGGCAGCTTATCCAAATAAAGATGCGCAACAATTCTATGTTCCTGATTCAAATCACATAGTTAATAAAACTAACAATGATGTAGACGTTTTTTATATTCATCCAACAGGATATTTTGAAAAATCTTGGAATTCATTCATGGAAAAAGATCGAGCAGCTTATGAAAGAACTGAAATGATGCTTGGCAATCAAGTTTCTGCATTTAATGAGAGCTGTAATATTTATGCACCTGAATACAGGCAAGCCACATATTATTCTTATTTCTCTAAAGACTCAGACGGTATGAAAGCTCATGACTTAGCTTTCGAGGATGTTTTAAATTCTTTTAATTACTTTATTGAAAATTTTAATGACAATAAACCCTTTATCATAATGAGTCACAGTCAAGGAGCGCTTCATGCTCATAGACTCATTTCTAAATATATTCAAAATACTAAGCTGCAACAGAGAATGATTTGCGCATATGTTATTGGTTATATTATTCCAGATAAACATTATGATGACCTCTTTCCCTTAATACCTAGATCGACATCTGCAACTGATACTAACTGCATTATTTCATGGTCAACAGTTACAGAAGGCTTTAAAAGGCAAAGAGAAAGGACAATATTCTGGAAACCTGATGGATGGACAGTTGAATATATGGATCAAAAGATTTTTTCTACAAATCCTTATTCATGGACGAATGATTCAAATTGGTATGATCCTCCAGAATATCATGGTTCTGTTATTACAAAATCTCCTAATTATGATTTTGCTGACAGGCTTACCATAAAACATTCAGGTGCTAAGAAAAGCTTAAGATTTAGCAGCGAACAGGAGTTTTCAGTATCTATTAATAAGACAAATGGTTTGCTTGAAGCTCGAGGACCTTTAGTAGATAAGATAAAAAAAATGCAACATTTTACCGGCGACTTACATAGTTATGATGTCATGTTATTTTGGGGTTGTTTAAGGAAGAATATAAAGGATAGAATAGGTGCATATCTATAAATTCCTATTTCTTTTAATGTTTACATCACCATTTCTACATTCTTTCGAAGAAGGTTTTATATCAAATAATGGTGTAGATATTGCTTACAGGGTCTATGGCTCAGAAAATAATAAACCTATTCTCTTAGTTCAAGGTCTTGGCGGCCAACTCATTAATTGGCCAGAACACCTAATAGACTTTTTAATTGAAAATAATTTCAGGCCGATAGTTTTTGATAATAGAGATACTGGACTTTCATCAAGATTTACAGATGATCGTTTTACTGAAGGAAATAGATCTAAAACAATCAATTCAACGTACTTAAAATACTACCTAAGATTACCAATCAATCCACCCTATACATTAGATGATATGGCAACAGACGCAATCAAGATATTAGATAAGTTAAACATTGATAAAGCTCATTTATTGGGAATATCAATGGGAGGTATGATTGCTCAAATAATAGCAGCAAATCATTCAGATAGAATTAATACATTCACACTCATAGCATCATCAATTTCTGCTCCCAGTCCATTAAATGGCCCTACAAGAGATGTAAGAAGGCTTTTAATGAAAAGATCTGCAAACCCTTATTCAACCAACGAAGAAAGAATTGAAAGAAGTAAAAAAATATTTAAATTAATAGGTCTAGAAGGCTATGACCTTGATACCGAGGAGTTTTATAACAAATCAATTGAATCTATTGAAAGAGCAGGTCCTGATGATACAGGCTTTAGTCGTCAAATTATGGCAATTCTAGGATCAAAAAATAGAATTAAGAAGGTTAAGTCTATTAAAGCTAAGACGCTTATCATTCATGGAAAAGAAGATCCTTTAATAAAAGTTAAAAATGCTTATAAAACTAATAAGTATATTAAGAACAGCAATCTTCTTATATTACCTAAAATGAGACATCTTATAGAGCCTCCTGTTTTTGATTTATTTAAACAAGATTTACTAACTCATCTAAATAATAACTAATGTTAAGCACAAAATTTAAATTTAATTATTCTGTTGGTGGAATAGCCAATGGTATCAAGACTGATACTTTTACATTTTTTTTATTGTTTTTTTATTCAAGAGTTATAGGCCTAGATCCCTTGCTTGCATCTTCAGCAATAGCATTAGCTTTATTGATTGATTCTTTTACAGATCCGATAATGGGCGTTATTTCTGACAGAACAAATACAAAATACGGAAGAAGACACCCATTTATGTTTTTTTCTTTTATTCCAATATCTATTTTTTATGTTCTTTTATTTACTCCTCAATCTGACTGGGAATTAACTCAAAATCAACTCTTCTGGTGGATGTTTTTATGCGCAACATTAACCAGAGTTGGTATGACTCTATTTGATGTTCCTCATAGGTCTTTCGGTGCTGAAATTTCAAAAGATTATGATGAGAGAACTAAGTTATTTTCATGGCGTGAGCTGTTTTCATGGGTTGCAGGCATTTCAAATGCATTTCTGGCTTATTTTATATTTTTTAGATCGACACCAGACTATCCATTAGGTCAATTAAATCCTGAAGCTTATTTTTCATTAGCTTTAACAGGTGGTTTTTTTATGGCCATTGCAGTTCTTTTTTCATCCCTTACTACAAGACACGAGATTAAAAATTTATCGGACTGGAAAGGATCAACAACCTTATCGGACATATTCAACGAACTTCTAGTTGCAATTACTAATAAATCATTTTTATTATTCTTTTTTGGAAATCTAACTCTTTCTGTATCCTGGGGTCTCTTAAATAACTTAACATTATTTATAAATACTGATTTTTGGGGCCTTAAAGGATCTCAGATTTCTATATTTTTATTTGTATATTTAGCAACTGCTTTTATTGCCTTTGCTTTAACTCCCAAACTAGTAGCTTTACTAGATAAAAGAAAATTGGTTATCCTTTGTGTGTTTGGGGTTGCAGTTGCCTGTCCTTTTGCATTTATTACCTATAACTTAGGTTTGACACCAGACAAAGGTTCAACTCAATTAGTATTATTCTTGTGCTTACCACTATTTTTTATATCTACATTATCGATTATGGGTAATATGACACGAGATTCTATGATTGGAGATATCGCTGATGAAGTTGAATTGCAAAGTGGAAAAAGGCAAGAAGGGGTTTTGTATTCTGCGGTTTCTTTTGTTCAAAAAGTTAATACTGCCATTGGAAGCATTACAGGCGGATTAGTCTTATCTTATCTCAACTATTCAACAGACAATCCTACCTATGAACAAACGTATTCTCTATTCTTTGTCCAGGGTGTAGTTGGCCCAGTCTTATTGATAGTGCCAATTTTTATTTTTTATTTTTATACCCTGGACAGAAAAAGACATTCAGAAATTTTATTAAAAATTAAAGAAAAAAGTTTTAATTAAGAAAGTAATTTTTCAATAGAAACAGATATACGTTTCCAAAGATTTTTTTCAGCAGTAGCCGGCTTTTTTGATATGTTGTTGAAAAAATGAACTATCAAATCATCTAATGAATCTAAGTTATTAGAAGATTTTTTAAATTTATTTGTTAGCATTTCAAGTTGAATATTTTGTCTTATGTCTGAATCTTTCTTTAAAGAATCAAGACCGGCCATAAGTTCTAACTTGATACATGCATATTGAAGATTATCTATATTAGACTTTGAGACTCCCTCGGTATTTATTTTATTTTTTATTGTAGAAGGAGTATTTGAATTCTCTATTTCACCTTTGGTATATAAATCTAATAAATTTAAGTATGAATCTATCTTTAATTTTTTTTGTTCAAGATTTTGTTCTTCTTTTTTCGAGAAAATTTCTTTTTTAAGAGAACTGAATTCCTTAGTTTTAGAAATATTTTTTAAGTTTTGTAGCTCATTATTTGCTTCATTAATTGTTATTTGATTATCTTTAAGTTTTGTCATTAATTCGTTAGCCGATGATATTTCAGAATCAATAACCTCTTTTTTTGCTGTGAAAAATCTATCGGCAGATTTATTAAACTTTTCCCATAATTTATTATCAGTTTTTCTACCAGCTGAGCCTGCATTTTTCCATTCATTTTTTAAATCATTAAATTGTTTAATACATATATCATTATCTTCATTAGAAATCGCATTAACTTTTGCTATAAGTCCTTCTTTAATGTTAATGACAACTTGTTCTTGTTTTTTAATAGCATCATTTATGGGTTTTTTAGCCTCTGCGTATGCCATTCTTAGCTTGTTTAGATCTTTATCTAACACCGGTGCAAATTCCTGCCATCTATCAAATGTACTTCTTAAATATTGAATTAGAAATTTTGCTTGAGGCCATTTTGATGAATTAGTTAAAACATATTCATTAATTTCTAAAATTATTGACTCTCTCTGCTTAGCATTATTAATTTTTATCTCTTTAAGTTCATCGAAGTACTCGCCACATGGCTCCCATGCCTTGTTAGTTAACTCATTAAATGTATTCCATTGATCTCTAGATGCAGGTCTACTTGATAGGTCTAATAATTGCCATTTTGTTTGTATGTCATGAATTAGATGTGCTTGTTTCTTTGGGCTATCTAAGGGATCTTTAATTACTTTGTTGATTTCAGTAATAAGTTCTTCTCTTTTAGGGTTTGTTGCAAAAGAAGACATTTCATCAAAATATCTAGACTGACCAATGGCAAAATTTAATTTATGTCTTAATTTGTTGGGTATTTTACCAATACCTTTTGTTTTAGACATAACATCTCTAACCTTTTTTTGAGCACTTTTAATTGAACCTTTACTAAATAGAGCTTCGGCCTCATCTAATTGTTTGAATAAATCTTGACTAGTTTCCACAATAATCTCTTTTGATGTTTATAATTATAACAAATGAAAAAGCGAATTCTAACAGGTATTACGACAACTGGTACTCCTCATATAGGAAATTATTTGGGTGCCATTAAACCAGCCCTTGAATTGGCAAAAAATTACGATGAATCTTTTTATTTTTTAGCTGATTATCACGCAATTATAAAAAATTCTAAAAACTTAGAAGTTTCAGAGTCAGTTAAAAATGTAGCTCTCGCTTGGCTTGCATCAGGTCTTGATCCAAATAAATCATTTTTTTATAGACAATCAGATATACCTGAAATATTAGAACTTAGTTGGATATTGAATTGCGTTACTGCAAAAGGATTAATGAATCGCTCTCATGCATATAAGTCAGCAACTAGTTTAAATACAGATGATGAAGATAAAGGTATCACAATGGGGCTATTTTCGTATCCTGTATTAATGGCTGCTGACATTTTAATGTTTAATGCAACCCATGTTCCGGTTGGAGCAGATCAAATACAACATATTGAAATGACAAGAGATATTGCTGGAAGATTTAATCATCTGTATAAAAAAACTTTTATCCTTCCTGAGGCTATTATTCAGTCCTCAAAAGAGACTGTTCCGGGAATAGATGGTCAAAAAATGTCTAAATCTTATGGAAATATTATTCCTTTATTGTCTAGTGAAAAACAACTAAAGAAATCTATTGCTAAGATTATTACAAACTCTCTAGAACCAGGAGATCCAAAAGATCATTCAAATTGCACAGTTTTTGCTCTATATAAATATTTTGCTTCAAAGAAAATGATTGAAGAGCTTAAGGATGATTATATAAATGGTATTGGCTGGGGGGATGCTAAAAATAAACTGTTTGAAATTGTAAACAAGGATATAGAGCCTGTAAGAAACAGATACGAAGAATTACTTAATGATAAAGATTTAATTAATGATCTTCTAAGCGATGGAGCAAAAAAAGTAAGGCCTATAGCCAAGGAAATGATTGATTCAATTAGAAGTTCAATAGGCATTAATAAAATTTCTTAATGAAGTCATCTGGTTCATCATGGCTTAAATTCGGCTTATTTACTGTTGGTCTAGGCCAATCATTTGTTTTTGTTATTGTTCCTCCACTAGCAAGAGATTTAGGCTTAACAGAAGTTCAAACCTCACTTGTATTTGCTTTCTCAGCAATAGCATGGGCTTTAACAAGTGCTGCATGGGGAAGGGCAAGTGATAAATACGGTAGGCGTAATATCGCAGTCCTTGGTCTTGTAGGCTATTCAGCATCACTTATAGCAATGATTACACCTTTATTTTTAGTTGAAAAAAACCTACTTGATATTGTTTTTTTATTTCCGTTATTAGTATTTGGAAGAATGCTAAATGGTTTGATAGGTTCAGCAACAAGACCTGCAGCATTTGCTTATGTAGCAGACACATCAACAAGAGATAGAAGAACTGTAAAATTTGCTAGATTAGAGTCGAGTTTTCTTGTTGGAACAGTTGCGGGACCGCTGATTGGAGGATTTTTAATATTAATTACTAAAGAGACCCCATTTTATGTATTTAGTATCCTAGCTCTAATATCTTCTGTTGGTATTTATAGAAATGTAGAAAACACATCTAAAGATAGAGATATAGGTGAAAGTACAGAAAAAATTTCTTGGAAATCAAATACTGTTTGGCCATTCTTATTGTTAGCATCAATTTCTAGTTTATGCCTTGCTTCATTGATTCAAACAATAGGGTTTTATCTATTTGATGTATTTCCAGACGTTGATGATTTACCAATTATTATAAGTATGACTTTTGCTCTTTTATCTATTTCTACAATAGTCAGTCAATATCTCTTTACAGATTCATTTCCTCTATCAAATAATAAACTATTGATATTCGGTATTTTTTTACTATTATTTTCATACCTAACCATGGCTTTATTTCAAAAAATTTCAATATATTACCTATCAATAATAATAAATGGTTTCGGTGGTGGTATGTTAAGACCAGCCATTTCCTCTTCCTTATCATTATCGCAAACTCCTGAACATCAAGGCTCTGCAGCAGGATATTTGGGGTCTGTATACCCGATAGGACATATATTAACTCCATTAATAGCTATGCCTATCTATGCAATCAATCCATCATATTTATATTATTTCTCATCTATGCTGTGCCTAATCTGTTTTATATTTATAATAAGTCATCCTATTTTTAGGAAAGAATCTACAATATGAAAAAAAGTTTATTAATAATTAATCTTGGTACTCCTGACAGTCCATCATATTTTGATGTATTTAAATATCTAAGAGAGTTCCTGTCAGATGAGAAAGTTTTGAATATAAACCCTGTATTAAGATTTTTTCTTGTTAATTTTATTATCTGCCCGTTTAGGTCTTTTAGTTCATCAAAAATCTATAAAAAAGTTTGGCATAAAGACTACGGATCCCCTTTATTACATAATACGAAAGAACTTACTAAGCTTCTGTCTGTAAAATTACCCCATGTTGATGTGCAATTTGCAATGCGTTATCAATCGCCATCTATTTCATCAGTTATTGATAGTATGCTTGAGCAAAATCCAGATGAATTAATTGTCTTACCATTATTTCCTCATTACGCAGCTGCAACAACCGGGTCTGTTTATAAAGAAGTATCAAGGTGTTTGGCTGATAAGTGGGTAGTACCAAAAATTACTTTTATCAATCAATTTTATGATAATAAGTCTTTTATTGATGCTTGGATAACAAAGGCTGCTAAATTTGATGTTCATTCCTACGATAAAGTTATTTTTAGCTACCATGGTGTACCTAATAGCCACGTTGATAATGTTTATCCAGATTCACTATGTAGTGATAATGATTGTGAGCTAGGTATAACAGAGGCTAATAAATTTTGCTATAAAGCTACTGTATATGAGACCACTAAGCTTATAGCAGATAGATTAAATTTAGATAGTTCTCAATATATAGTGTCTTTTCAATCTAGATTAACAAACAAATGGTTAGATCCTTTTACTGATGATGTTTTAGAAAAATTACCAACTCAAAATCATAAAAAAGTTTTAGTTTTTTCACCTGCATTTACAGCTGACTGTCTTGAAACAATTATAGAAATTGGAGATGAGTACCAAGAGCTATTCGTTGAAGCGGGTGGAGAAACTCTTGATTACGTTCCTTCTCTTAATTATTCTGATGAATGGGTTGATTCTATTATCAATATTACAAAATTGGATAAAGAAGATGTTTAAAGATGATTTATTAAAAGATAAAAATATATTAGTCACAGGTGGAGGAACAGGACTTGGTAAAGAGATGGCCTCTCACTATGCAAAACATGGAGCAAATATATTTATATGCGGAAGACGTGAGAATGTTCTTAAAGAAACTGCCAATGAGATCACAGATAAATATGGTACTTCAGTGTCATATGAAACATTAGATATCAGAGCTGCACAAGATGTTGATGATTATATTGATAGAATTTTTCAAAAGAGTCCTCTTGATGGTTTGGTAAATAACGCAGCCGGTAATTTTATTTCTCCTACAAAAGATCTATCAGCAAAAGGTTTTGATGCAATTGCAAATATCGTTTTTCATGGAACTTTTTATATGACTCATTCTGTAGGAAAAAGATGGATTGAAAGTGGTCATAAAGGCTCAATAATATCTATCTTAGCTACATGGGTATGGACCGGCTCGCCTTATGTGGTGCCATCGGCAATGTCTAAGTCAGGACTAAATGCAATGACTCAATCACTTGCTGCAGAGTGGGGCAAATATGGTATTAAGGTTAATGCTATAGCTCCAGGACCATTTCCAACAAAAGGAGCATGGGATAGGCTTAATCCAGGAGGTGATAATGATTCTGGATATATGGCCGATATTCCTTTGGGTAGAGTTGGCGAAATGTCTGAATTGCAAAATCTAGCAACTTTTTTGATGGCTGATGGTTGTGATTACCTCACAGGTCAGACCATAGCTATTGATGGTGCACAATATTTAACTGGGGGAGGAACCTTTTCTAAACTTGATAATCTAAGTGAAGAAGATTGGGAACAGATGAGAGCTATGATAAGGTCTTCTAATAACAAAGATAAAGCAGATAGAAACTAGTAGGGGTTAATATGGAAAATACAATAACAGAAATGCAAAGAGTTCTTGAATCTCAAAAGAACCATTTTATCAAGGAAGGTTCACCATCAATTGAATTAAGGGTTGATAGGTTAAATCGTTTGAAATCATTAATAATGGATAATAGATATGATTTAGTTGATGCATTGAATGAGGATTATGGAAATAGATCAAAAAATACATCAATAATGACAGATGCCTATAGCATTATTCCTGATATTAACAATGCCATTAAAAATATTAAGCAATGGACGAGGCCCAAAAAAAGATCGTCTAATTTTCCCTTTGGTCTTTTTGGTGCTAAATCTTATGTAAGGCATGAACCATTAGGGACTGTTGGCATGATTTCTCCATGGAACTTTCCTGTTAATCTTACTTTTAAGCCACTTGCAGCTATATTTGCAGCCGGCAATCAGGTTATGCATAAACCAAGTGAGCTTACACCTTTAACAGCATCATTAATAAAAGAGTTATGTGATAAATCCTATGATGAAAATGAATTTGCTACTTTTTTAGGTGGACCTGAGGTTGGTGAGGCTTTTACAAAACTACATTTTGATCATCTTTTATATACAGGATCTGGCAATATTGGTAAACATGTTATGCAGTCAGCATCACAAAATTTAGTTCCTGTTACTCTTGAGTTGGGTGGAAAATCACCTGTAGTTATTGGTAAATCAGCAGATATGAAAGTTTCTGCTAAAAGAATTATGTTTGGTAAAACTTTAAATGCAGGTCAAATTTGTCTAGCACCTGATTATGTTATTGTGCATAAAGATAAAAAGGAAGAATTTATCTCAGAAGTTGAGAATGCTGTTAAAGATTTTTATCCGTCTATCAAGGATAATGATGATTATTCTTCTATCATCAATGAACGTCACTTTAATAGAATTAATTCCTTAATCCAGGATGCAAAAGAGAAGGGTGCTCATATTAATGAAATCAACCCGTCAAATGAAGATTTCTCACAACAACAATTTTATAAAATACCTCCAACTATAGTTACAGATACTTCAGATGATATGAAAATAATGAATGAGGAAATATTTGGTCCTGTTCTTCCTGTAATAGGATTCGATGATTTAGATGAAGCTTTGTCTACTATTAATTCAAAGGATAGACCTTTAGGTCTATATTATTTTGGTACCGATAAATCTGAAGAATCTCAAATTATGAATAAAACTTCATCAGGTGGCGTTACTATCAATAATGTAGTTGGCCACATTCAGCAAAAAGATCTCCCTTTTGGTGGAGTTGGACCTTCAGGAATGGGCAGGTATCAATCCTATGATGGTTTTAAAAATTTCTCAAACCCTAGAGCATTTTATAAAGATGTTGGCTTTAAATTTGATAAATTATTTGATGGCATCAGACCTCCTTATACAAAAAGTATTGAGAGTCTTTTAAAAAGTCTATTAAAGTAATTTTGTGTTCAAACTTCCTCTTAGATTAGCGTTTAAGTATTTTAAATCTAATAAAGGTGGAGTATTTTCGTTTACATCATTTTTAGCTATTACTGGTCTTACTATAGGTGTTTCTAGCCTAATCATAGTGATGTCTGTTATGAACGGTTTTGAAAAAGAGCTTCAAGATAGGATTCTTGGTGTTGTGCCTCATGCAGTAATTTTTTCAGATGAACCAATCAACAATTATGAGAGTCTTATTGATCAATTAAAATTAGCTGATGGAGTTGAGGAGGCTGTCCCTTATATTTCATTTCAAGCATTAATTACCTCTAACTCTATAAGCAAGGGAGTTTCTGTTAATGGCATTGATGTAGATTATGAGGATAGAGTTTCAATACTTCCTGATTATATGCTTTATGGTTCTTTAGAAGATTTAAATAAAGATAATTCAATTGTAATAGGATCATGGCTTGCATCTTATCTTGGAATATTTGTAGGTGATTCAATTACGATTACAACCTCAGACATTAAAAGTTCAATCATTGGCTCATACCCAAGATCTATAAATTTACAGGTTGTAGGTATTTTTGAACTCAGAGCTGAAATCGATCAGTCTTTGGTATTGATATCTCATGAGCTTGCTCAAAAATTTAAATCACTAAATGATGAGACTCTGTCAATTAGACTAAAAACATCAAATCTATTTCTTGCGGATCAAATAGCTTATTTAGCAATACCAGACAATACTGGTTTGATGTCGTCATCATGGAAAGAGACACATGGAACTTTATTTGAGGCAATTCAATTTGAGAAGTTATTAATCAGCTTAATGTTATTTTTAATAGTAGCAGTAGCTTCGATACTTGTTTTATCAACAATAGTTATGACTGTTAAATCCAAAGAAAGAGAAGTCGGTATATTAAAAACTATTGGAGCTAACAACCAACAGCTTGTAATGATTTTTTTCTTTCAAGGCTTAATGGTTAGTTTTATTGGATTGTTGATGGGTTTATTGCTGGGTTTACTAGTTACTTTTAACATAAATAATTTTATTACTTTTTTGGAAGGTGTGATGGGAAGAAACCTATTAGAAGCCTACTTCATAAATTATTTTCCGTATTATATTGATTACGAGCAAATTGGTTTTATATGCTTGATATCACTTATTTTTAGTTTATTAGCATCTTTATTTCCTGCACTGCGAGTAACAAAGCTAAACCCAATAGAAATTCTTAGACATGAATAAGATAAGCTGCATAAACGTTTCAAAAACTTTTTTTATTGAAAATAATAGTATTAAGGTTTTAGATAATATCAGTCTGTCTATACAAAAAGGAGAACTTGTCGCTATTTCAGGGCAGTCAGGTGCTGGAAAGTCTACACTTCTTCACATAATGGCTTCATTAGATTCAGCTTCTTCTGGCAAGATTATTTACGATGATAATCCTATTGAAAATAATACAAATGCAACACTAAGTAATATCCGCCTTAATAATTTTGGTTTTGTTTATCAATTTCATCACTTACTGGAAGATCTTACAGTCCTTGAAAATATTATGATTCCTGCTCAACTAGCAAACAACGATAATCACATGAATGCATACGATATTATCGAAGAAGTTGGTCTTTCATCCAGAATAAATCATTTACCTTGGAAACTGTCTGGCGGTGAAAAACAAAGAGTCGCTATAGCAAGAGCTTTGATAAACAATCCTGATTTCATTTTCCTTGATGAGCCAACAGGCAACTTAGATGATGAGAATGCTTTAATTATTCAAAATTTATTATTAGATGTTTCTAAAAGAAATAATATTGCTTTAGTGACAGCTACTCATGATAATACCTTTATAAAAAGTTTTGATAAGATTTATTATTTAAAAGACTTTAAATTAATAGAGGCCTAAATGACTGAATTTATAATAGCTGGTGGACCATTTATGTGGCCATTATTAGCTTGCAGTATTCTAATTATCACTATTTCTATAGAGAGGGTGTGGTTTCTTCAAAATAGGCTTGTATCCCCTAAAGGTTTAACCAATCAAATTGTAAATCTTTATAACAAAGGATTAATAAATAACAAACAAGCTGATGAGATATCTGAATTATCTTCTCTTGGTTTTTTATTAATTTCATGCCTTCAATATAAAGACCTACCTAGAGAAAATTTAGAATCTAAGATTGAGGAAAAAGCTATAGAAGTTAAGTTTTTTCTTGAACGTAATCTAAATATGCTGGGAACAATTGCAACAATAAGTCCACTTCTTGGATTGCTTGGAACAGTAATAGGAATGATTACAGCATTTACAGGACTTAGTGAAGTTACAGGAGCTAATCCTGACGCCCTCGCTGCAGGTATTTCTCAAGCTTTAATTACAACAGCTTTTGGATTATTTATAGCGGTACCTGGCTTAGTTTTGCATAAATATTTTGAGCAAAAAGTCTCATTTTTATTAATTACACTTCAGATTGAAGTATCTCGATTTATTGATGTAATAAATAAATGAAGTTTATAAACAATCAAAAATCTTCTTTTTCAATAGAAATAACTCCTTTGATAGATATCGTTTTTTTATTAGTTATATTTTTTGTGGTTACTTCGAAGGTGGGAGATTCTCAATTTCTTTCATTAGATCTTCCTAAAACTGAATCTTTTGAGTATAGCGTTGTCGAATCTATGAATGAAATATCTGTAATAGCTGATGGAAGTGTCTATATAAATGACGTTATCTACAACATAAATGATGTTAAGGAGATAGAACAAGCAATTTTTGAGTTAAATAATTCTGATAATTCAATTATTTTAAGTGCTGAAGCTGCCTCTCTTCATATCTGGATTGTAGGTATAATGGATATTCTTAATAAAAATGGGTTTAATGAGGTTCAGATAAGAACTATAGAAAAATGAAATCAGGTAGTTTAAGAAGAATATTAGGCTACACCTATAGATATAGGTGGTCATTTTTAATCAGTGTTTTTGGTTTTATTGCATTTGCAGCTGCTGATATTGCAGCAGTTGAGTGGATAAGAAGAATAATAAGCTACATAGATTCAAATGACGAAAGCCTGAATACTCTTCTAGCAATGTCTTTAATATTTATTGCTATAGGAAGGGGTTTTGGTTTTTTTATTGGTAACTATTTTATGTCGCGTGTTGGTTTTGGAATAGTTCATGATTTAAGAGCTGAATTATTCCAAAAACTTCACGATCTTCCTAAATCCTATTTTGACGCCAATCAATCTGGCCAACTGATAAATAGAATTACATTTACCACAACACAGGTTTCTGGAGCAGCTTCTAATGCTGTAAAAACATTTGTTAGAGAGGGTTTTTTATTAGTTGGTTTATTTGTATACCTGTCTATATTAAATTTTAAATTAACACTGCTTTTAGTAGGAACAGCACCGCTAATAGCAGTTATAGTGTATGTAGCTGGCAAGAGACTTAAAAAACTAGCTACTAAAATCCAAACAGCCATGGGTGATGTTACTCATATTGCATCTGAGGCTGTTGACGGTCACGTAGAAATAAAAAGTTTTAATGCAGAAGATTATGAAAATAACAGATTTTTTAAAGCCAATACTTCTAATAAAAATCAGAATTTAAAATTAGAAGCTACAGGAAATCTTGCAACCCCAATAATACAAATTCTTGTTTCAATTTCATTATCACTAGTGGCATATTTTGCATTAGGTTCTCAGCTTGGTATAACACTTGATGCTCAAACTTTTGTTGCATTTTTTACTGCAGCAGGTCTGATGGCAAAACCAATTAGGCAGCTATCTAATATAAATATCATTGTTCAAAAAGGTTTGGCTGCAGCTAATGAAATATTTGATCAGCTAGATCAACAGAATGAAAATAATTCTGGAGATATAGATGCACCAATTTCTGGTGATATTGATTTTAATAATGTTTCATTTTCATATAATACTGGCGGTTTAATTATTGATAATATTTCCTTTTCAATAGCTAAAAATGAAACTATCGCAATAGTTGGTAAATCAGGTTCTGGTAAATCAACTATTGCTAATTTAATACCACGCTTCTACAACCACACATCTGGTGATATTTTGATAGATGGTATTTCTGTTAATGACTATTCATTGAAACATCTTAGATCTTCTATTTCTATAGTTAACCAATCTCCTTCACTATTTAACGATACAATTGCAAAAAATATTGCTTACGGTGATGATGAAATAGATGTTGAGAAGCTTAAAGAATCTGCAAATCAAGCAGGCTGCACGGAATTTATTGAAAGTCTTCCTGAGGGCTTTGAGTCTGAAATTGGTGATGATGGGGTTCTTCTATCAGGAGGTCAAAGGCAAAGGTTGGCTATTGCTAGAGCATTTTATAAAGACTCACCAATCATCATACTAGATGAAGCCACATCCTCTTTAGATACTGAATCGGAACTCATTGTTCAAGAGGCTCTTGAGAAATTAATCACAAATAGAACAACTATTGTTATAGCTCATAGACTATCAACTATTGAGAATGCATCAAGGATAATTGTTCTTGATAACGGTGTTATTTCTGAAACGGGCACTCATGCTGAATTATTAAATAACGATGGCATTTATCAATCCCTCTATAAAAATAAATTTGAGGATTCACCAAAAGAAAAATTAAAAACCTCAAAATCAACACAACTTTATATACCAGAGTTTGAAGATGAATATAATTCAAGTCTTGTTGTAGATAGCTGGTATAAAAAAAGTTTATGGTTATATTTACTTTTGCCTTTCTCTTTAATATTTTCTTATATAACGAACAGAAGAAGAAGAAAGTTTGTTAAATCAAAAAAACTCAGTCACAAAACCTCAATACCTCTTATTGTTGTTGGTAACTTAACGATTGGTGGCACAGGTAAGACACCATTAGTTGCATATATTGCTTCTGAGCTCGCTAAGAAGGGCTATAAGCCTGGGTTAGTTAGCAGAGGCTATGGTGGTAAGTTTAGAGAAACTCTTCATGTAACATCTGACACGCCTGTTAGGCAAACTGGTGATGAGGCTCAAATATTATCTAAATTGAACCTACCATTTTACATAGACAAAAATAGAGTAAGAGCAGTGAAAACATTAGAAGAAAATCACGATTGTGATGTGATCATATCAGATGATGGTTTACAACATTATAATATGAATAGAGACATTGAAATTGTTGTTATAGATGGTAAGAGACGCTTTGGAAATAACTTAACATTTCCAGCAGGCCCATTAAGGGAAACGAAAACAAGACTAAATAGTGTTGATTTTATTGTTAATAATTCAGGTCCAACCCAAGAAAATGAATATTTAATGAATGTTAGCCCTGCTAAGTTTGTTCATTTAAAATCTGGTAAATCATACCCTATAAAAAAATGGCCTATGCACAAACAGGTTCATGCAGTAGCTGGTCTTGGTAATCCTGGTAGATTTTTTGATCTTCTAGCCAGACTTGGATTTGAGATTATTAGACATCCTTTTCCAGATCACCATAATTTTGATGAATCAGATATATTTTATCTAGATCATTTACCTATAATAATGACTGAGAAGGATGCATCTAAATGTAGACAATTCGACAATAATAAAATTTGGTATTTAACTATTGAAGCTGATGTATCTGATAGGTTTATTGAAGAGCTGGATACAAAATTAAAATCTTTAAATTAAATGAATAGTAATTTTGCAATTCTTATTCCAGCAAGAATTGGTTCGACAAGATTAAAGAATAAACCACTAATAGATATTAAGGGCATGTCCCTAATTGAAAGAGTTTTTAAAAATTCAATAACAATCACAGAGAATACTTACATCGCAACTGATTCTCAGGAAGTTTTACAACATGTCCAATCCTTTTCAACAAATATTGTTATGACCAGTGATGCACATATCTCAGGAACTGATAGGGTATTTGAAGCTGCTGAAAATCTTAAAATAAACGATGATACTCTTATAATAAATTTACAAGGTGATGAGCCTTTCATGCCCAAGGATTTAGTGATTCAGCTTGTAGAAGATTTTAACAATAACTCATGTGATGTTATAAGTGCCTGTCATCCAATAAATAACTCAGATGACTTAAAAAACCCTAATTGCGTTAAAGTTCATTGTGACTCAAACAATTATGCAAAATCTTTTCAAAGAATATTTTGGTAATATTGGTACATCTCAAGCCTTAGGACAAGCTTTGAAACTACTAAAAGGCGATCTATCCAATTCTCAAGAAAATGATCTTAAAGAAGAATACCAAAGGCGGTGTTTAGAAATTAAGGAATTACTCAATTAAAGAAACTTTTGTGGCTTTCATTTCTTTCAAAAAAGATTCTGAAAGCTTTGAAAGTTGTGTTGATGCATTCTTTGCATCATGGTAAATATTTAACCTGGCTACCCTTTGTAATGCAGAATTTTTTTAAAAA
>ENA-OQVM01002906-OQVM01002906.1-marine-metagenome-genome-assembly--contig:-NODE-2906-length-19239-cov-4.291567_pt1 | contig 19239 bp, 23 predicted proteins | sample MGYA00237776_ERZ505498 | MGnify/ENA primary metagenome ERZ505498 (study PRJEB26159, sample SAMN06265151) | marine metagenome | isolation source: Helgoland LTER site | place: Germany:Helgoland, sampling... | reverse complement strand
TTCCATAATGGAAAAAGATCGAAGCCGTTTCGAATAATTCGCGGTAATCAGCATCGATAAGTACTTGACCCCCTGACGCGTTTCAGTAGGGCGCTTAAAAGCCAAAACGTCAATTCTTGAATTTTGCTTTAGCCCGGCGCGAAAGGTTGGTCTGTACAACACGTCTGCAGGTTCCAATGCCCGCGCCGCTTTTTGCCATGTGGCATACGAATCTACAACTGCCTTAGCTGCAAATGAAGATGTTGGTACGACTACCCCTACCATCAGGACGGCAAGAACAATGCCGATCAATTGCTTAGCGCGTGTCAAAGAGTTCCCATCTTCGAAGTGAGCGGTCGCGAAAGTATATGCGCGACCTCGGATAAGTCGACAAGGTTAATCTGCTACTCGTTGATCTCCATTGCGAACGTCATGTCGACCTTGGGCAGTAACGGTGCCCAGTCAAATACAACTTCGGTCCTTAACACAATATCTTGTACCGATTTGTTCTTGCGGCTGATCAGCGCCCAGGCCAAGCCAAGGGCAAAAATCACCGACAGCAACGATCTCAGGGCCGCCAGCCCCAAGCCAAGATTGTTACCGCTCTGAGTTTGGACGCGCAGTCCCATCAACACATTTCCCAAGGAGCGACCACCCGTTGACCAACTCCACGTCCAGTAGATCCACATGACGAAATAGCCCAGGAGGAGCAGTGGGAAGCCCGTCACCGAAGGCAGATCATAGAACCCGCTCAAGACGTACCGGAGGGCTTCCCATCCGCCCCAAGCCCCCAGGACCAAGACGGCAACCAAGCCTATGTCGATAAACGTGGCAATTGCTCTGCTGGTAAACCCAGCACTCACTCCTTGAATTGACCGGGCCCGTTCTGGCAGCGCACTGAAATGAACTTGCGATCCCGGAACAAATGCGTCACGAAATTGGCTAAACGTCGTCATTGATCACTTACACCTCTCGCTCAGGAGCACGCTTTTCTCTGCGAAAAAATACCCGGTCTACAATTCCACTGACAAAATTGTCTGTGTGAATTGCTTGGAACCGAAGTGTGCTCAACAATCCGTCGGCGACACCGCCGGTACTTTCGCGGATCAAACTTGGCAAATCGATTTCCTCGATCACGTAGTCGGCAATCTCGGTTATGGGCACTCGATCAAGGATCGGAGCGAGCTCCGCTTGAGCGACAATTTCATTGACGTCGACATGGTCTTTAACGATTTCATTGATATCAATTCGCGAAACAACCGCGCTCACGGCTATAGGTACGACCGCGTCCAGTACTGCATTAGCGATCGCTTTAGTGGACTCTGATGCCAGGTAAACCGTTGTTTCAGTCGCAAAGCGGGTCGCACCAAGGGCCCCCGATGCAATGGAAGTTGCTGCGCTGACAACCGAATAGAGGGCGCCAGCCTCGATTGGGTCATCACCACCATTTTCCACAGGCACATCATGTCCTACCCGGTGCTGTTCGCACGTGGGGATACTCAAATCTTGGGCGATTGGTTTCCTGGCACTGATCACGGGCTTAGCGCTTTTTGTAACTGTCAGCGTCATAAGTTCGAACTTCGACACCGAATGACCCAGAACGACTTACAGCCCTTCTACACTCCCCCTTCACCCCTTTAGGGCGCTGCCGCGGGGACCTCCTTCGCGTTGAGTCCCTCGGTGTCGATGTGGATGGCGCCGAATCATTGCGCATTCTTTACCTCACGGAACTCGACAATGGGGATCTAGCTGCCGCGAGTGGGATGGCTTTCATCCCGACCGCTCCTGCGACGAGCGAACCTCGACCGATAGTGGCGTGGACACATGGAACTGTCGGGGAAGGCGACGCGTGTGCACCTTCTCGTCAAAAGGACCCAGCCTCACAACTCACCCAATTTTTGCCAAACATGATCCAACTTGGTTGGGCACTTGTAGCCACGGACTACACCGGGCTAGGCACACCCGGAGTCCAGGCGTACCTACTCAAAGATCAAGAAATTCGCGACACGGTGAACAGCGTCCGAGTATTTCAACAGAATCCACACGCAGATGATGGGTCGCGCTACACGGTACTCGGCCATTCCCAGGGTGGGCATACCGCTTTATGGACTGGACATTTGAGTAAGAAATTCGCACCCGAGTTAGAAGTAATGCGATCGTGGTCACTTCACTACCCCAACTTGCCCAATTGACACTCTTCATGTTATCGACAAGAAGGTTAACCAGACCCGCTTAAAACTAGATTTAGTGCTCCTCGTACACCATGAAGTCATCGTAAAACTCGACACCGCGCACTAGTCGGAATATCGGATCCGCCAAAGGAATCAAAGGTCCACCCGGATTCAATGGCAGCAAGATATCAAGGGACATGCTCCACCGAAGGCACGACCAGTTTCACTTTTACACCGAAACTTTCCGCATCAGAGCCAGAACAAAGTAGCTTGCCGTAACAAGAATTAAGGCTAAGAAGACCAGGAGCCAGGTGAGTGAGCCATCGGCATGCGAGGGCAACCGCAGCACCCAGACAAGAACACCAATGCCAACCAGTCCAAGTGCGAACACTGCGGCATTACTAAAACGTGCTGCACGTTCGGCAAACGATTCGTTGGTAAACACTAAGAGGCTAAATACAGCTGCTGAGAGGGCTATCCCACCAATCGCGTCACTCGGTCGGTGCCAGCCGGCAAGGACTACCGAACTTGCAATCACAAGTGTGAAACCAAGGCCAACTGCAGCCGCTATGTGTCGGTGACGCGAAGGTGACGTCGAAACGAGTACCAAGGCGAGGCCCATCGCAATTGTTGCGTGACCGCTAGGAAAAGTATTGAAGTCCTTGTTTACAAGGCTTGCTTCATAGAGAGCATCCAACTCTGGCCTGGGCAAGACCAACTTCAAAATTTCTGCAGAAACCACACACCCCAAGAACGCGGATATGGCTCGCAGCGGTGAAAGCCTGGAGCCTTCAAGGCGAGAGATCAGCCAAATACCGAGCAGGGCAATCGCGACCGAGGAGATGCCGATAAGACTGAGAACTCGGGAGGCGTCTTTTTTCGTTGCAGAACCAAAGTCACTGCGGGCGAGCAATGCTTGGTTATCGATTGACTGCCCAAAGGGAGTTAACACAAGAACCAAATAGGCAATGATGAAAACCATCAGTGCGGTTAGCCCGACTAATTTCGCCCGGTGTGCAAGCAATCTGAACCCTGTCCCTCATTTGAGTGGCCCTCGATGTCAAAGGCCACCCACGGCATGGAAAGGTTAGACCATGGCCGAATCTACGGGGGAAAACCCCACACACTTGAATAATCACCACTTAGACACCCTTTCCGTTATTTATTCCCACCCAGTGAGTCACAACATTCGTTGGGTTGACGTACTCCACCTCCTTGAAGCTGCAGGAACGGTAGAGGAAAAGCACGACGGAAAGTTCACGGTGACTCTGGGCCCGGAAACAGAAGTATTTGAGCGCCCTCACAACAAAGATATTGACACGCAAATGGTTGTTGACCTTCGCCGCATGTTCAAGAATGCTGGATTTGAGCCACGCGCCAAAGGCCAGGAGGTTTAACGTGGAGAACAAGACCGATGTTGTTGACCTGCACGGCAAAATCGCCGTAGCCGCCGTGGACTTTCACAGCACACGAACCTACGCACTTGATCAGGATTCACATGACCGTCCGGAGACCGTGATCGCTGAAGATCCAAGGAATCTTTATCACAATGTGTATCACCGAGCGGGAAACCCAGACGGCACCTACGAGGCCGACAACGACGCTTACTGGAAGTTACTGTGTGAGTCACTTCACGCTGCTGACGGAATCGTCCTTTTGACAAATGGAACCGGAAAAGCAAACGCCGGTCACCATTTCTCCGCTTACGCTGAAAAGCACTTCTCTTCAGTGTCGGACAAGATTCTGGGTGAAGTTCGCTGTGACATCAGTGATTTAACGGATCCGCAACTACTGCGAATCGGCCAAGACTTCATGGGGATCCACCCAAGGCGTAATCATGGTGACTCACGTCGAGGTGCACTATAAGACCTGCACCATCCAACATTTCCAGACGCACGTTTAGGTGTCGAGGAAATACTCAAGCCGCGGAATAGCGGTGACACCCGAAGACTCAACGATCGCCATCAATTCTGGGTTCTCCCAAAACGTGTGCGCTTGTTCTGACGTTTCGAATTGATGCACCACCATCAAGGTTTCTGGTGATCCTTCGAGTCGGTGCACACTGTGGGAAATCACATGACCGGCAGGCCGGAATGGCTCAGCATCGTCGTAGAACGCTCGCCAGACGTCGTAGTCGTTTACTTCGTGAATTGCAAATACGGTAACGCTCATTGAGCACCTCAATTATCTACTAAATCTATCGACTAATCGTGAAGAATCTATTGAGAGTCAGAGTAACTCGAGTTCGGTGTGAAACGACATTAGATGAATAGATGTACATCGAAGGCGTATACAAGTGTGTCAGCCTTGTGTTGCTCTGGGCCGTTGATCCCACCACCAGCCAACGGGCTCGGCATAGCGTGCAAGGACCGGTGCAATACCTGCTGTGATCAAGACGTATGCGGCGACGAACGCTTGAAACTGACCGGGAAGCACAGTCGAAACAGCCGCGATCCCGGCAATAACAACGCTGAACTCGCCTCTGGCGCTGAGTAGTGCACCTGCGCGCAGCCGCGAGATTGTTCCGCCACCAACAGTCCTACTTGCATACCAGCCGGTAACAAACTTCGTTGCAATCGTCACGATCGCGAGCAGGAAGGCGGGCAGAATTACACCAGGCAGGTCAGCTGGGTTGGTCGACAATCCGAAGTAGGCGAAGAACACTGCAGCGAGGAGTTCACGTAATGGGTCGAGCCTGCGCCTGGCAACTTCGGCCACTTCCCCTGTGAGCAAAAGACCAACAAGGAATGCGGCAACGGCAGGCGAGAAGGAGACCAGACCGGCAAGTCCTGCAGCTGCGACAGCCGCACCAAACACCACAAGGAGTACCCCAACAGGCTCAGAGGTTTTGAAAAATCTTTGCGCCCAGCCTTCACGGCGAACAGCGATAAGAATCACGACAGCGACAACTACTAAAGCGACACCGGTTGACACTAGACCGCTCACCAGACCTGCTCCGGTAAGAACGACGGTAAGAATTGGAAGATACGGCGCCATTACGAGGTCTTCAAGAACAAGAATGCTGACAACTGGTCGGGTTTCTGGGTTACGCCGCCAACGTAAGTCTCGGACAACTTGAGAAACAATTCCCGATGAAGAAATGTAAGTAACCCCACCAAGAGCTAGTGCTCCTACATAGCCCCAGCCAAGAATGAAAGCCATGGCAACACCAGGTGTTGCGTTGAGAACTAAGTCAATCACGCCGGACCGTGATTGGCGTCGGGCTGTTTCAACGAGCTGGGTGCCCGAGTACTCGAGCCCAAGAAGCAACAGGAGCAGCACAACGCCGAGTTCGGCGAGCGTAGGGACCAAAATTCCGCGCGGATCAATTCCGTATAAGCCCCCTTCACCCATAACCAAGCCGGCAAGGAGATAAAAAGGCACGGCTGAGAAACCAAAGCGCTGAGCCAGTCGAGCAATAATTCCAAGTCCAATGAGGAGCAGGCCGAATTCTAGAAAAAGTTGGGGCAGAGATGGATCCACAAATGAAGTCACAACCCGCACCCACCGATCATGTCACCTTTGGGTTAGGAAATTCACCCAGGTTAGGAATTGGCCCCACGTAAACCGACGAAAAATTTTTCGTAGAATTCAACGGTGAACGTTTTAGACGTCGTCTTTGTAATCGGAGGTTTGTCGCTGCTTGTAGGCGGCGGCGAAGCACTTGTTCGAGGCGCCTCAACTCTTGCCGTCCGCGCGGGAATCTCTCCCCTAGTGATCGGACTGGTTGTAGTCTCTTTTGCCACGTCAGCACCCGAACTTGCTGTCAGCGTTGGTGCGGTAATTAGTGGTGAACCAGACCTCGCCGTGGGAAACGTGGTTGGTAGCAATATTGCCAACATTCTTCTGGTTCTTGGAATTTCCGCTGTGATCTGTCCACTCGTAATTAAACGTCAACTTGTGAAATTTGATATTCCGGTCATGGTTGCGATCTCGGTTGTCTTCCTCCTTGTGAGTCTGGACGGTCGCATTAGTTTGATCGACGGAGTACTGCTGGTTGGTGTTCTCGTAATTCACGCCGTCATGAGCATCGTTTTGGGAAAGAAAGACGCGAGCGCCCCAAGTCTTGAAGAGAATTCACTGCCCTTTAACACCAAGCCCGTTCCCTTATGGCTTGCGGCGCTTTTACTTCTGGCAGGTATCGGTTTACTGGTCCTGGGTGCACAACTCTTGGTTACTGGAGCAGTTAGCATCGCAACAGCATTCGGTGTCAGCAGTTTGGTAATCGGACTCACCGTTGTCGCCATTGGGACGTCCCTACCAGAACTTGCAACCTCAATCGTTGCACTTCGTAAGGGGGAGACAGATATGGCCGTTGGGAATATTGTGGGGAGCAATATTTTCAATATTGGCCTGGTACTTGGTGTTCCAGCGATTATTTTCGGGGACGGCATCCCAGTCCCAGACGCCGCGATCGCGATTGACATCCCACTCATGCTCGCCGCGGCCATAGCGCTACTACCCATTGCTTTCACGGGTTTCATAGTTGCCCGCTGGGAAGGCGCACTTTTCGTGTCGCTCTACGTCGCCTACACGCTGTACCTGGTGCTGGACTCCACCCAGCATGACGCAACCGACGGCTTCACGACAATCATGTTGTGGTTCGTTTTGCCACTTGTAGGAATCATCTTGATCGCAATGGCATCCTATGAAGTGGGGATGCGTAAAAAGCGAAAGTCACAATTGCCAACGAACATTTAGGCATTCAAATGATGCCGAATCTGCAAACTGACCGCAGCACCTTCACCGACGGCTGAAGCAAGTTGCTTCGTTGACCCAGCCCGCACATCGCCTGCGGCGAACACACCTGGCACAGAAGTCTCCATGTTCCGATCGGTTGCAATAAATCCCCGATCATCAAGTTCCACGAGACCATTTAGCCAATCAGTATTCGGGTCAAGCCCAATAAAAACAAAAGCTGCATCAGCGCTGTGATCGTAGGTTTGACCATCTGGACCTGAAATTGTTAACGAATCAATCCGTGCGTCGGCATCGGCATTGAATGAGGTCACTTCAGAGTTCAAGCGCAATTCCATGTTGGGGTGTTCTGCAACCTTGTTTTGCAATATTTTGGAACCGGCAACTTTGTCACTCCGTTCGAATATGGTGACGTGCTTTCCGAACTTGGTCAGAAAGAGCCCTTCCTCCAAACCTGAGTTCCCCGCCCCAAGCACCACGAGTTCTTCGGCCTCCTTATAGAAAGGGCCGTCGCAGGTAGCGCAGAAATGCACACCCGCTCCAATCAGGTCTGCCTCACCAGGCGCGTTAGTTCTTCGGTAATTCGAACCGGTACTTATTACCACCGCTCCGGCGGAAATAATCTGCCCGGTGGAAAGAGTGATTTTCGATGAACCCTGAGATGACTCAATACCCGTTGCTCCGACAGCCGAAAGAAGCTCCACTCCATACTTCTGGGCTTGTTGCGCAATTCGGTCCGCGAGTTCAGCGCCTTCGATTCCGTCGGGAAAACCAGGGTAGTTATCGAGTCGTTCGGTTATTCCGGCTTGTCCACCTATTGCGGACTTTTCAACAACGAGCGTTGAGAGATCCTCGCGTGCTGCGTAGATTGCAGTGGTCAGACCTGTTGGCCCACCACCAATAATCACAACATCGTACGTACTACTTGCCGCATCTCGCGTTAGACCAAGTTTTTCGGCTAGTTCTTCGTTACTCGGTTCGGCAATATGTGTCCCGTCGGGAAAAACGATCGTTGGAATAATTTGTTTTCCGCCGTTGAGTTCCAGCACGGTAGCAATTTCTTCCGGTTTGGCTTCCAAGTCCACATACGTATAGGCGATCCGCTGGTCGCGTAGAAACGCCTTGCTCCGACGACAATCTGGGCACCATTGGGCACCGTACAAAGTGATCCCACCAGAAGTATCTTCAGAGTCCGTCATGGTTGGAGCCTGTCACCCTAAATCGCAACGGTCAAACAGATGGGACTGTCATGTTTTCAGCATGAGGAGCGTGGCACAAAGTGCAGTTAATTTGATTGACACTTTGGTGAAAAGCTGACTTATAAAAACACTGGTCAACCCATAATTTTTACGTGGACAATTCGCTAAACAGACGATGTGATTCGGCTTCACTGACTTTGATCCCAAATTCGTCGCGTAAGAGATTGTGGAGTTGGTGGGAGGTATTCACCGTGGTGACATCTTCACCGGCGGGGTGGATCCGAATAAACGTGCGATTGCGCAGTGAATGAATTTCGTCATCGAGTATTCGAGAGACAACAAGGTTGTTAACGAAAGTGGCATCGGGGTGGTGTTGTGAGTAAAAGTGAGCGATCTCGCAGTCACTTGGGCCGTATTGACCTAGATCGAACCGGTAAAGCGAATAAGGACCTTCAGGTTTGCGTGACTGCATGTGATATTCACCCTCACGGAACTCGTGGACACGATGTTTCCATTCTGAGTCTTCAGATTGTTCCTCAAAGAGCGGCACAGGCGTGGCTGGTCCATTAGGGCCGAATCCAACATCCACAACATAGGGCCGCTGATCCAATGTCACGATTGTGATTCGGTGGGTGAGGCCCGGTAGGTAGTCACGACCGTAAATCACTCTTGCCAATTTGATGTCAACGTCAAAGCCAAGTTCTTGGAGCACCTCAAAGAGCAATGCGTTTTGTTCAAAACAATAGCCACCACGCCGCTCAATCACGATTCGGTCAAAGATCGCGGGAAGGTCCAACGGCAGACTGTCTTGTAGCCGCACCCCGATACTGCTGAAGGAGAGTGTGGCGATGTGCTTGGTGATCAAGGTGGAAAGAAGTTCGAAACTTGCCGGAGCTGCTTCGACATTGAGTGCCTGAAGGTACCTCTCGGTCAAAGTTGTTCGGTGCACGCGGACTCCCTTCTTAGGCCGGACTTCAAGCTTTGGTCAAGCTATCTGCAGGAGGAGACTGCTGGTGCACAGGTAGTCAAGTGAGAAACGTCAGCATTCGTTGTTCCTCCCAAAGACCCCTTAATCTAGTTGGGCAACTTCGATCGATCCAGATTCGACCCCTGCGATCTCGGCCGGGTGGCTGGAAGGGGCGGTCACAATTAATAGTAACTTTAAATAGTAACTTTCCATCACTGCCTCCTAGAGCGCAGGAATAAGCGTTTTGTTGCGTGGTCACGGTCCGGGCCACTATCGAGGAAAACAATTCCGTTAGGGAAGCGAACGTCGTTGGTTGCCTCGTGGACACTGTGATCTTGGTCAACTCGAATCAAACATGTGTTACCAGCAGAGTTGTCTACCAAGATTTCTGGGATACGTTTGCATATTCGGTTAGTGAACTGCCGTCCCAGCGAAGGAGCCGGCGATCCGTCATACTCACAATGAGTAGTGAACCGTCGGGCAACCAACCCAAACCCGATGGCTGTCCCCGCGTGCCGGTAGAAGTCAGAGAACCACAACTTACCGTCGCGCGAACGGGGTCTTTCACAAAAACGAAGGCCACTGAGTAGCAAGTGAAAACAGGACGTTAAATGGTCATTCATCCACTGGCGCGATTGGCGTGATCGCTCTACGGTCGGCACATGACAACTTTCGCTCCCGTTCCACCCGATGACCTGCCCAGTGATCTGGCGGGATTGATGAAATCGGGTTACCAAGCTCGAAGCGTGAAAACCGAGATGCACATGAACCTGCTCACTCGATTGCGTGAGGGCCTCGTGACACTTCCCGGGATCGTTGGGTTCGAAGACACGGTGGGGCCGCAGGTTGAACGAGCAATACTTGCCGGACATGACTTTGTGTTGCTAGGGGAGCGCGGGCAAGGAAAGACTCGACTTATTCGCTCACTGATCGGGCTCCTCGACGAATGGATGCCGATCGTTGAAGGCTGCGAGATTAACGATGAACCAACAGCGCCGGTGTGCGCGAGGTGTCGCAGGTTGGCAACCGAGCTAGGCGAAGCTCTCCCCATTTCCTGGCGTCACCGAAGTGAGCGATATGGGGAAAAACTCGCAACACCGGACACCTCGGTGGGTGATCTTGTGGGAGATGTCGACCCGATCAAGGTCGCAGAGGGACGGACTCTCGGGGATCCTGAAACAATCCACTTTGGTCTAGTCCCACGTACCAACCGCGGGATTTTTGCCATTAACGAACTACCAGATTTGGTCGAGCGAATTCAAGTAGCGCTCCTTAACGTTCTAGAAGAACGCGATATTCAGGTGCGCGGTTATAACCTAAGACTACCCCTTGACATGCTGGTTGTGGCGAGCGCGAACCCGGAGGACTACACCAATCGCGGCCGAATTATTACGCCCCTCAAGGATCGCTTTGGCGCCGAAATCCGCACTCACTACCCACTTGATCTGGAACTTGAAATCGAACTGCTGGAACAAGAGGCGAATATTAAGGCAGTTATTCCGCGTCACCTACTTGACATTGTTGCCCGCTTTACCAGAGCGGTACGAGAATCACCGGCAATTGACCAGCGCAGTGGGGTGTCAGCGCGCTTTTCAATTGCTTGTGTTGAAGAACTGTCCGGTGCTGCACTGCGCCGAGCCGCAATAGCAGGGGATTCTGAACCCGTTGCTCGCGTCGGAGATCTCGTGGACGTTGTCCCTGCACTGCGCGGAAAGGTCGAGTTCGACGTCACCGAAGAAGGCTACGAGGAAGAAACATTGGTACTGCTCGCTCGTCAGGCGACCGCAGAGTCTTGGCGCACATTGCTTGGTGGACAAAGCACTCGTGCTTTCCTCACCAATTTGATCGAATGGTTTGATGCAGGTAATACCTTGGCAACATCAGATGTCATGAGTGGCAGTGAGATTTTGAACGCAATCGGTCCCATTGAAGGACTGGGTGCCGTCATCACAGCAGCAGAGGCCGGCATGAATGAATCGCCAGGTCTTGCGGCTGCCTGCGTTGAATTTGCGGCAGAAGGATTGTGGCTGACCCGCCGGATTGATAAAGATGCCACCGGTAGTGGCGCCACCTACGCGAGTTCTTCGCCCACGATTCACGGCAGTGATGACGAGATGAACAGTTGACTCGGGGCCGCCCATCCTTTTACGGCCGCTTCCACGGTGGCCCTGATCCGCTTGCACAAAGAGCTGACGCCGGCGCAGGTGTTGACGAAATTGGCAAACGGATTCTTGCCGGTGAATCCCTGCGTGATGCATTGCGTGACGTGTTGCGCTCGGGGAGTCAAGACCGCAAAGGACTAGCGGAAATGGCCCGCAAATTGCGTGAGCGCCGCAAGCAGTTACGCGAGTCAGGAAACATGAACGGACTGCTTGACGACCTGCGATCCATGTTGGAGTCCGCGGTTGACACCGAGCGCGCTGAACTTTTCCCGGATCCATCCGACGAAGCTCGGTTTGCCGAAGCGATCCTTGACGCTTTGCCCAATGACGTCCCGCGCGCAATGGCCGAGCTCAACAACTATTCGTGGAAGTCCCCAAAAGCGGCAGAGATTTTTAGTCAAATGCAAGAGCGCCTGCGCAAAGACGTAATTGACCAGCAGTTCAAAGGACTCAGCGATTCCGCGCAGAACCTGGCCGACCCGCAGGTGCAGGCGGCAATGGCAGCCATGATGGCCGACCTCAATAACCTTTTAGATTCACACCGTGCCGGGTCAGCCACCGACTCTGACTATCAGGAGTTCATCGAAAAACATAAAGAATTTTTCCCCGATCCACCGGAGACTTTAGAAGAATTTATCGATGAACTAGCACGGCAATCAGCCGCAATGGATCGCATGCTTGCCTCGATGACCCCTGAGCAACGCGCTGAACTTTCCCAAGCAATGCAGCAGGCCCTGAGCGACATGGGATTGCAAGAGGAGATGGCAAAATTGCAAGACAACTTGCAATCATTGCGTCCCGAGTTCTCCCGGCAGCGTGGTTCGAGCCTTAACGGTGAAACGTCACTTGGGTTGCCGGACGCAACCCGGGCGCTGGCTGAGCTCTCTGATGTTGAGTCGCTCATGTCGGAGTTGTCCGACGCCGAGGCCATGGGTGATCTGTCGCAGATTGATCTAGATGCGGTGGAAAGAACACTGGGACGTGGGATGCGCGACGACCTGCAGGCGTTGGATCAAATGCAACGCGACTTAGCAGAGCAGGGTTTCCTTGTTGGTGAAGGAGACACCTTGCGCTTGAGCCCTAAAGCCGTGCGCCGGATCGGTCAGTCGGCCCTACGTGAAGTCTTTGATCAAGTAAACGGTTCAGAGCGAGGGGATCACAACAACCGTCGCTCGGGTGCCGCAGGTGAACCAACGGGCACGCACCGCGAATGGAAATTCGGCGACGACGAAGCAATCGACGTGGTGCGTTCGGTACAAAACGCCAGTAATCGTCGCTTGGCAACCGGGTCCCAGGTATTGCTGGATCCTGAGGACTTCGCCGTCGCAGAAACCGAGAGTGTTACCCGCGCAGCCATCGCGCTGCTTGTTGACCAGTCGTTTTCAATGGTCATGAATGACACCTGGAGCGCTGCCAAAACCATGGCTTTGGCGCTGCAGTCATTAACCGCAACTAGTTATCCCCTTGACGCACTGCAGGTGATTGGTTTCGCGAACCTGGCGCGGGTTGTTGACCCAATGGAGATTCCAGATTTAGAGGCGAGCGAAATTCAAGGCACCAACTTGCAACACGCGCTCATGCTTGCCGGGCGTTTCCTGGACCGGCATCCTGGATCGCAACGGATCGTGATGGTCGTAACAGATGGCGAACCAACCGCTCACCTTTCAGAGGATGGTGGTTGGTGGTTTGACTGGCCACCCAGCCACGAAACGATTACTGAAACTGTTGCGCAAATTGATGCGATGACCCGCCGCAAAGTTGTGATTTCATGGTTCCGTCTGGGAGATGAACCTCGACTTGCGCGTTTCTTAGACGAAATGGCAAGACGCAATGGCGGCAAAGTTCTGGCGCCAGCGACTGATCGACTAGGTGACTACGTGATTAGTGACTTCATGCGTTCACGTAGCCGAGCGCACTGACTCCAAAAAGAAACAGATAAATCGCGCATCCAATTGCTATGGCATTCCACTTGACCGACTCAACACCAGAAACACCCTGAACCACTTTGTAGATTCCAATCCCCAAAAAGACAGCAGCGACTATTGCACCTTGAAGTGGCACCAGAAGAAGGTAGCCGTCAAACATGGGAAACACCCCCTCACCATTAAGCGGTAACCTGCGTGAGGTTATATCGGCACTAACAAAGGCGCATGGCGAGCAGGGAAGGAAATGATGTCCATAACTTTTAACTCGACTTCGTCTGTGTGGATGCTGGATTTGGGCGAGAACGAGAATCGTTTTACTCCCAGGTTTCTCACCGAAGTTGACCAAGCGCTGGACTTAATCTCGAACAGTTCTGAACCAGCAGCACTGATGATCACGGCCACCGGGAAGTTTTTCTCGAATGGGCTGGATTTGGAGTTATTACAACCCAGCGCTGGGGAGTGGGACTCGCATGTGTCAGCCGTGCAATCGATGTTTGCCCGAGTGCTCACGTTGCCGGTACCAACCGTGTGCGCGATCAACGGCCACTGTTTCGCGGCAGGTGCGATGCTCGCGTTGGCGTGTGACTACCGCGTGATGCGCACCAACCAAGGGTTCTTTTGTATCCCAGCGATTGACCTCAAAATCCCTCTTACCCACGGCATGACCTCGCTCATTAACGCGAAACTCACACCGCGCGCCGCACTCGATCTCATGACAACAGGATGGCGCTATGACGCACCAGCCGCGCGTGAGGCTGGAATCGTCGATGCAATCTGTGATGCGGAAGATTTACTTCACGTTGCTAGAGGAATGGTTGTTGACCTTGCCGACAAGGATCGTCAAACACTGGGCAAGATTAAATCCACCGTGTATGCAAGGGTTGTGACCGACTTAGTTGGACCGCTTTCCTGAAGGGACAGGTCTGTTTATGGCCTTGGAAGAGTTACAGGCTGTAATCCAGGCCGGCGGGGTGCTTGTCCTCAGTGGCGCCGGCATGTCAACGGGTTCTGGTATTCCGGATTACCGCGGGCCCAATGGCGCCTATTCGCGTGGGCACCAACCCATGACCTATCAGGACTTCCTTCGTAATGAAGGTGGTCGGCGGCGCTATTGGGCCCGCAGCCATGTCGGTTGGACAAGATTTTCACAAGCGCAGCCCAATGCGGCTCACACCGCGGTCGCACACATGGAGCAAGGCGGCTTTATTGATTCAGTCATTACCCAAAATGTTGATGGACTCCACCAAAGTGCCGGGTCCGATCGTGTTATTGACCTACACGGCCGATTAAATCGTGTCATTTGTCTGAGCTGTGGAGCGTTACAAGATCGCTCGGTCATTCATGAACGCCTAGTCGAAGTCAACCCTGATTTTTCAACCTATGTCGAGAGAATTAACCCAGACGGCGACTATGAAATCCCTGACGAACAGTTAGTTGATTTTGACATAGTTTCGTGCCTGGAATGCCAAGGAATTTTGAAACCGGATGTTGTGTACTTCGGGGAAAGCGTCCCAGTTGAACGCGTCAGCGTTGCATTTGAATTGGTAAACCAATCTTCAACTTTATTAGTGCTCGGTTCCTCACTCATGGTCTATTCAGGTCGCAGATTTGTCGAGCATGCTCACAAAAATGGCAAAACGGTTGTGATTATTAATCAAGGTGAAACGAGGTGTGACCACATTGCCGATATTCGACTGGATGCTGATGTGGTTGATGTAGCGCCGAATCTCATGGATCAGATCCGCTCTGCTTGCTAGGCAAGCAGTGATGCAACGCCGTAGTCGGCCATGACTTTGTCTCGAGTGACGAGGGTCATCCGTTCGGTGATTGCTTGAGCCACCAAGATTCGATCAAATGGATCTTGATGGTGCGGAGGAAGCGCTCCCGCTAAAACCGCATGGTCACCATCGATCGGTAACACATACATCTCTGCGCTCGTGATGCTTTCGAGGACATCTCCATCAAACTTCAACTTCCCCGAGGATCGCTTAATGGCGATTTCCCATACAGAGGCAGCCGAGACGTAGAGTTCGTTGCGCCCGTCGGCGATGGCCTCTTGCGCGGATACTTCAATGTGCATGTCCGCGAGCCACCAGAGCACGACATGAGTGTCGAGAAGTAATTTCACTCCTCGACACCCTCGAAAAGCTGTTGGATCTCGGCATCGATTTCAGTCTCATCGAAAAAAGTAATGCGACCCTTGAGCGCTCCCGGGGATCGTGTTGCTAAGGGTGCCGCTATCGGCACCAGCCGAACGAGTGGCCGGCCAGCCCTCGCGATGACGACTTCTTCACCCCTTTCAGCCTGTGAAACAAGTGCGGAGAGTTGAGCTTTCGCCTCATAGATGTTGACGATGGTCATAGTCCATTATGACTCTAAGTTGCTTGGTTAGTCAACCTAGTCAAGTTTGGATTGGCGATGAACCATATACCTAAATGGTTCGTTTTCTCCACGTTCTGCCCGTGCGATGAAGCAAGCAGCAGGGTGCTTTGACTAGACCGGTCAAATGGATCTCGATGGTGGCGACCGCAATAAATTTGATCGCCGGGCTGGTTACCTAGTCGCTAGGCTCATGAAATGTCCAAGCTGCGCCACCCCTTCGCGAGTGTGGTCGTTATTGCAGTAGCGGTTTTATGGACGATTCCGACCTTTGGCCTGCTTGTCACTTCCTTTCGACCACCTTGGGCTGACTTTGCTTCTGGTTGGTGGACCGTTTTCGCCCAGCCGAACCTGACGCTGGACAACTATGAAACTGTGCTCACGGGTGGTGACGTCTTACCGGGTGGCATTACCCCATATTTTTTCAATTCACTGGCAGTTGCGATACCTGCAACCATTTTCCCGATAATTTTGGCGGCGATGGCGGCCTACGCTTTGAATTGGATGCAGGTGCGGGGCGCAGTCATCATTCTGCTTGTGATCGTTTCCCTGCAGGTGGTCCCAATTCAAATGGCACTGATACCCATGTTGGAAATGTTGAACACCGGCTGGTCAATTGGACCAATCCCGATAGTTCCTACTTTTGTGGATCCCGAGACTGGTCGATCGTTGCTCGCCGGAAACTTTGCCAGTCTTTGGATAGCCCACACGATTTTCGCGCTCCCTTTCGCCACGTATCTACTTTTCGTTTTTGGATCGAAGGTGCCAAAGGAACTTATGGAGGCCGCCCGAGTTGACGGCGCAAGTCACGCTTATATCTTCCGTCGAATCTTTCTGCCGCTCACGATTCCTGCCCTGGCATCTGTTGCGATTTTTCAATTCATCTGGGTGTGGAATGACCTACTCATCGCAATCACCTTTGTCGGTGGTGGGCCGCAGGTGGCACCAATAACCGCCTACTTGTCCTATTTAAATGGCGGCTTTGGTCAGAATGAGCATTTGCTGACTGCCGCGGCATTCGTGGCAATCTTGGTTCCCCTGGTTATCTTTTTCACCTTACAAAGATTCTTCGTTCGGGGTCTGACCACGGGTGCGATTTCGTCATAAATCCAATTTGACAGGCAACGACGTGGCTGCCGGCCCCTAGATTGGAAGAAATATTTGATTGCCTGAGGCAACAAGGGTGGCCAGGGACGGGATCGAACCGTCGACCTTCCAATTTTCAGTCGGTCTGATCCCACCCCGCACGAGGGAAACCGAGCGCGCCTGACAACGGCCTCGCCAGTACGACGCCCCCGAGATGAGCCACCGCGAGGGGTGCCGAGGGGTTGGCCAACATCATTGTTCAACGAACGGGTCAAGCGGATAGCGCGTCTGAGGCGATGCGCCGGTCGAAATATCTCTGCTCGAAACTAGCCGATGAGGACGATCGTTCCGTCCGGTCGTTCTTCCACCTCGCGCGTACACACGGGTCCTCCGAGTCCGTCGTTGATCCACAACGCCCAAGACTTGCTCCATCCACCGATGGGAAAGCCTGGAAGATGTCCCACGTAATTCGGCACGTCGGAGCAGTCCCCGGAAAGCGGAATACCAACTTGCTGGAGGTAATCGTGTGCCTCAGGCGGATCCACAGGCTCGGAGACAACGGAGATGGAAAGAGAGCATCCGAAATTCAGAACGGCGTCCGATTGGTACGTCCCGAGAGTGGACAATGTCAGTTGGCTGCTTCTGTCGGTCCTCATGGGGACAAACAACTGGCCGGTCGGCCCGTCGAAGGCAAAGAAGGCGCTACTTGTCTGTGCGGGATTCGACCATGTGAGTGTGAGCGAATCGCCTGGATTCATCTGTACGGAGGATGCAGATGAGGTACACGACCATCCACCGTTGTACACGGTGTCGAAGTGCACGAGGGCAGGATTCGAGGCTGCGTGGGAGGGGCCTGCAATTGCGACGCTGCCGGCGAGAACGGCAAGCGACGCCATGGCAAGAACCTTCAGGCGCTTTACGGGGCTTGGATCATGCACGAGACCATCCTACCTCCCGTGTGGACGATGTACAAGATGACATTGGAAGTATTCCGGGATCGAGGCCGACGTCATACGAGAAGGAGCAGCGGCGAGGGGCTGCGAGGGGCCGCCTCTGGATAACCGGGGCTCTCAACCGAGCGAACCGGCGCGTTCCCCCCTCACAAATCTCTACAGTCTGAGGTGGCCAGGGACGGGATCGAACCGTCGACCTTCCGATTTTCAGTCGGGTTCAATCGGAAGGAAACCTGAGTGTTCCGTTACAGCCTGACCGAACACTCTCATCGATATTCTCAGAAGTCCGGTTGTGCATGCAAAGACGCAATTCGTTTTGGAACAGCCCCAGTTAAAATCAGCGTAGCGGGGCGCTGATGAGTACCAAGACAATAACCAAGACTCAAGCGCCCAGGGTTGATATCAGTTTACGGATTTTCGTGGGATCCCATGTCCAATTGTGAGGAGTCCAATTGTGAGGACTCGATGACTACACGGTCACAGTCCTGCTCAGTTAAACGTTGCTTTCCAACGATCACCCAGCGAATCCGTTAACAGATTTATGATTCGGATCTGCTTGGCAGTTATCTTCGGCGCAGAAACCCCTTCGCTTTGAACCTGAACCATCTGCAGGTATGAGCCGAAGTGGCGCACGGTTTTGTAATCATGCTCGACCAGTCCACCTGAGCCGGGGACAGTGGTGGTCGAGCGCACCCATAGGAACGGGTCACCGTCAGCGGCTTTCTTGGTGCCATTGGTCAAAGTCGTTGTCCCACCGATGGGATCGTTGCCAAGACCTTCATCGTCAGCAGGTTGGTGCTTACCCTCGCAACGCTTGATTTTTTTTGCGATGTCGTCATATGCACGCTTTGCTTGAGTTTCATTCGAATACACGTAAATTTCCTGGACGGCTTCAACCACGGACTGGCTCTTCTCAGACAAGAATTCCATGGTGACAATTTCCTCGCCACCCTTGCCTTCAACTTCAGCTGACCCGGTGAGATCACATAACCATGGCATATCGGCGGCCCCTGATTCAGCACTGACTACAGCGAACTGGCGCAGCATGTTCTTGCCACCAACGAGGGACTTGCCTTCGCTGTTGGTCATCATGATGGAATAGGCATTCGCCACGTCCTGACTGGCGAGGTTCTCTGCACTCGCAGGTACCACAGCGGTGATTGTCAATACACCACACGCAGCGGTAACTCCAATTAATCGTCGCATTCAATTACTCCTCAGGAAGATTTAATGGCCGAATGCACATTCACTTTGTTTGACTCTGCGGATCAGTCTAAATGTCGAGTGAATGCTTGCACAAGCATCAGGCCTGGCAATTAGCACGAAGAGCCGTTGCATCGGAAAATATTGTGGCCAGGGACGGGATCGAACCGTCGACCTTCCGATTTCTGTCAGGTGTTGACGTTATTCGTAGTGACTCCACATGGCAAGAACTCGAACGATTCGGTCAGATTCCAACACCTCGTAGACGAGGCGATGTTGAAGATTGATGCGCCGTGAGTAGCAGCCCCTGAGGTCTCCGACAAGCTTTTCGTACGGGGGTGGATTGCGAAATGGGTTGTCGGCAATAACGTCAAGGAGTCGTAGAGCTTGTGGCTGTAGCCCGCTGCTTGTGAGCTTCTTTGCGTCTTTTCGGGCACGAGTGGTGAAGGCCAGTTCGTAGGTCACCAGGTCAACGGGGTGGTATCGATAGGTTCGTCTCGCCCAGAGGTGATGTCTT
>ENA-OQVM01002901-OQVM01002901.1-marine-metagenome-genome-assembly--contig:-NODE-2901-length-19280-cov-6.651409_pt1 | contig 19280 bp, 20 predicted proteins | sample MGYA00237776_ERZ505498 | MGnify/ENA primary metagenome ERZ505498 (study PRJEB26159, sample SAMN06265151) | marine metagenome | isolation source: Helgoland LTER site | place: Germany:Helgoland, sampling... | reverse complement strand
TCAAATGGACAGCAGATCCACACAAAATCATCGCAGCAAGACATCGGGGGGTCCAAACGTTGGAATCAATCCAATAGTCAGTCTTGCACGCGGCCTGTGGTTGATCCGACAACGCCGCATTCGGGCTCATGCGATTCAAATGCAGGCGCTTTATCCACAGGCTTTGTTGGGATGGGCCTGTTCACCTTTCTTCCGGGACGTATGATGAGCCGCGTGTTGTTTACCCAAACCCCAACGATGGGGTTTGGGTGCGCTGTGTTTGTTTTTGGGGCGGTATATTGGTATTGGCGGCGCCGGATACTGCGCTTGGAGCTGTCCTAAAAACCGCATCAATTGTGGTTTAGCTGCGGCGCCGTCCGCCGCGCCGTCCACCACGGTTGCCGCTTGAGGCGGCCGCCGCTGCTTGTGCAGCCTCGGCAAAGCTTGCGCCTTCGGCCACGGCGTCAGTGACCCTGCTGAAGGCGATCCATGCGCTGCCATTGGCATCATTATTCATCAAAAAGTTCGCGGCCTTAATGGCTTCCATTTCAACCTGTCTCACTGGGTTCATGATTGCGCTGGTCATGCCTGCGCCGATCGCCATCGGCAGAAACGCCGCATTGATGCCGTGGCGTTGCGGCAAGCCGAAAGATATGTTTGAGGCGCCGCAGGTGGTGTTAACCCCAAGGTCTTCGCGCAAGCGGCGCACCAATGTGAACACCTGCTGTCCGGCGGTGCCCATTGCTCCCACCGGCATTACCAGCGGATCTACTACGATGTCATGGGCTGGAATGCCGAAATCAGCTGCGCGTTCGACGATTTTTTTAGCCACAGCAAAGCGCACCTCGGGATCTTCGGAAATGCCGGTATCATCATTTGAGATTGCCACAACGGGCACGTTGTATTTCTTGACCAACGGCAGGACAAATTCAAGCCGGTCCTCTTCGCCGGTGACCGAGTTTAGCAAAGGCCGCCCTTTTGCAGTTTGCAGACCCGCCTCGAGCGCTGCAGGAACAGAGCTGTCGATGCACAGCGGCGTGTCCGTCAACCCCTGAACCAGTTGCAGCATTTTGACCATGAGTGGGGGCTCGGTTTCATTTGGGTTTGGGTTTGAATTATATACCACACCAGCGTTTATATCGAGCACCATGGCGCCACATGCCACCTGTTCCAGGGCGTCTTTCTCGACCGTTGAAAAATCGCTGGCTTCCAGTTGTGCGGCCAATTTTTTGCGTCCTGTTGGATTGATCCGTTCGCCAATAACGCAAAACGGCTCGTCAAAGCCGATGGTCACAGTTTTGGTTTGCGATTCGATTACGGTGCGGGTCATGATCAGTCCTTAAGTGGCGTTGACAGCAGGGGTGGCAGAATTGCCACCGTTGCGGATCGCCCAATTGGCATTCGTCTTGATCCCGCCCAGTGGGAAAAAATGCACGTGAGAGATGTTGAAATCTGGGTTTTTGGCTTTGTACGCGGCCAGCTGTGTGATGATGTCGTTGGGTTCATAAGGCAACAGCAGCTTGGTGACATCCATCGCCCGTTTTTGCAGCACTTTTAATGAGGCACCAACCCCGCATGCGATGGCAAATCTAATCAGCGTTTGCAACTTGGCCGGACCCGCGATGCCGATATGGATGGGAATGTCCACGCCGGCGGCTTTGACCGCATTGGCCCAGTCTATGATAGGGCCGGCTTCAAAGGCAAACTGTGTCGCAAGTGCCATTTCGGCGTCGCTGCGTTCCGAGAACTTCTGCTTCCATCGCAAGGCTGCGTCAACATTTAGCGTTGTGCCATCGGGATCGATGTCTTTATTGCCTTCGGGATGCCCGGCGACATGCAGCCGGTTGAACCCGGCTTTGTCGAACAGACCACTTTCCAAAAGCTGTATCGAACTGTCAAAGCTACCATGAGGTTTTGTCACGCCACCCGCCAAGATAAGCGCCTGCGTTACGTTAGCCTCGCCTTGATAGCGGGCAATCCAGTCGCCAAGCGTGTCTTTGTCTTTGATGATACGGGCGGGAAAATGTGGCATCACGGTGTAACCTTCGGATGAGATTCGCTTTGCCGTCGCCACCATATCCTCAATCGGTGTGCCCTCGATATGGGCGATATACACCCTTGTACCGATCGGTAGCAGATCACGAAAGCTGGTGATTTTCTCGGCAGTTCGGGGCATAACTTCTATCGAATAGCCGTTCAGAAAGCCTTCCACTTCTGGCGATACAATCGCTTCGGCTGGGACGGATTTTTTAAAGTTTAGCAAAGCCATAAGGGTCTCCTTCCATGGGGTGGGGGTCACGCCCATCCGTCGTTGCTAATTAATAATTTAATGCGTTCACGGTCATATTCGGTTTCAAGCCGCGCGGCCTCTGATTTTACGATGTCGTCTTGTTCGCCATCAATTTGATAGGGCGCAGCTTTGCGCCACTCGGCTAGATAGGCATCCGTTTCGGCCGCGCCAATTTTCATCGCGACCCTGTCGATGGCCTGCTCGAACCGTTCGTTCAATTGTATTTTTGCGCCGCGCCGTCCCTTGCCAACAATTACTTGCGCAGGGATGTCGCGCCAATAGACGATGGTTACATCTGGCATAGCTTATTCCTCTTGATCGTTGCCTCACCAGTAAAGCAGCCTGTGCTTTGAACCCCGTCGGTTTTCGACAGATACAGAGCAATCTGCGACGTTGTCTGGCTATCGGGTTTTTGTTTTGATGGCCAGCTACCTTCTCTGTCAAAGGTTTCATGTAGATTATGAGCCCGGCACAATTGTCGACTGGAATTGCTTTTGCGTAAGTGATTTGACTTTTAGAGACATGGGGTGCTTGCGCCGTGTTGGCTGACCGCTTATCATGACGTTAACTTCGATCTAGAAAGGCGTTGAACAATGACGCCAAAGCGTCCCAAAGGTGCGGGCGCTATCCCGAACCCGGTCGATCGCGCCGCGCCGCGCCCGGATCCATCAGAGCTTTATGCGGCTCTGGATTTGGGTACAAATAGTTGCAGAATGCTTATTGCTCATCCTGTGGGCAGTGAGTTTCAAGTCTTGGACAGCTTTTCCAAATCGGTACAGCTGGGGCAGGGGTTGGAATCTTCGGGTTTGTTGTCAAACGCCTCAATGAAGCGCACGATACAAGCGCTTCGGATATGCCAGCAAAAACTCCAGCGGTATAAGGTGCGAAACATGCGACTGGTGGCCACCGAGGCCTGTCGTCGGGCCAGTAATTCCCAACAATTTATTGCGACAGTGCAGCAACAGACCGGTCTGCGCCTTGAGATTATCCAACCTGAGGAAGAGGCGCGCCTGGCAGTGATCTCTTGTGCGCCGCTTGTTAGTGCCAAAACCCAGCAACTTATGGTGGTAGATATTGGCGGCGGTTCAACTGAATTGGTGTGGATTGATTTGTCCGGAGTGCCGCGGCGTCAGCGCGGCCGGGCGATCATGCGATTGCATGCTGGGTTTAAGCAAAGCGGTACCCGTTCTCTAAACGCCAGCGGTGTGGATATTCCTGCGGCCAAAGTCGTGGATTGGATCAGTGTCCCGCTAGGGGTGGCGACCCTTCGCGACCAGTTTAGGGATGTGCGGGACGATTCAGCACGTTTCGCATTAATGAGCTGGTTTTTCGAGGAACATCTTGCAGAATTTACGCCCTATAAAAGCGAACACGCGAAAGAGGGCTTTCAAATCATTGGTACATCAGGCACCGTTACCACGGTGGCCGCCAGTCATCTTGGGCTCAAGCGCTATGATCGGGCCAAGGTTGACGGCCTGCGGATGACTTCGGACCAGATTGATAAGGTGATCCGTACCTATCTCGATCTTGGACCTGTGGGCCGGCGGCGTGATCCTCGTATCGGAATGGACCGACAGGTGTTAATTATGTCGGGTGCTGCAATTTTGCAGGCCTTGCTGCGGTGTTGGCCGACAGATCGGCTGTCTGTGGCGGATCGCGGATTGCGCGAGGGCTTGTTATACGCCCAGATGAGCGCTGCAGGCGTTTTAGATGAAGGTTGAAGATTGATGGCGACTAAGAAAACTTCGGGGCGAGGGCAAAGAGACCTGAAAGTTCAGGTGAAATCTGCCCGTGGTCGAACCGTTTCATCGACGCGTTGGCTCCAGCGGCAGCTGAATGATCCCTATGTTAAACGGGCGCAGGTTGAGGGATATCGGGGACGGGCGGCGTTTAAAATTCTTGAACTGGATGAGAAGTATCGTTTTCTTGTGCCAGGCGCCCGCATTGTGGATTTGGGCTGTGCTCCCGGTGGTTGGTGTCAGGTTGCGACGGCGCGTGTCAATGCGCAGGGCGAGCGGCGTGACAAGGCGGTTGGGACGGTGTTGGGGATTGACCTGCAAGAGGTTGAGCCAATTGCTGGCGTCGAATTGCACCAACTAGATTTTCTGCAAGAGGGGGCCGAAGCGCAGGTTGAGAGTTGGCTTGGAGGCGCTGCGGATGTGGTGATGTCTGACATGGCAGCATCCTCATCGGGGCATAAACAAACCGACCATTTACGCATTATCGCCCTGTGTGAAGCAGCGGCTTATTTTGCATTTGACGTTCTGGCACCGGGAGGCACATTCGTTGCGAAAGTTCTGGCAGGCGGGGCAGAAGGGGATTTGCAAAAAATTCTCAAACAACAGTTTACAAAGGTCGCCAACATCAAACCCCCTGCATCTCGCGCTGACAGCTCCGAGAAATTCGTGGTGGCAACTGGCTTTCGCGGCAATGTCAGAAACCCAGAAATCCAAACTTAGAACGGGGTTTTTGAGCGTAACGCAAAAGAGAGGCTTTGGCCTCTTCCAGCAGAATAGGCACAGTCTGCGCGGTGGGTTTTGTCGGTTTTTTCAGTGTCTTGAGGTGCGGTGAAACGGCGTCAAACAGATTTTTCTGAAGGGCGGGTCTTGCTTGTATCGACCGCCGTTGTATGCGCGGTTTTTGTGCATTAGTTTTCCCTAGCGCGGGCTGCAAAGAAGGTACTTGTTGGTCAGGTCTTAGCAGATATGGAGATGCATGAACCCGTTCCTGCTGGTGAAGCAATTTGAAAATTTGCGCCCGCCGGTGGGTTAAAAACGGTCGTTGGTTTGGTCTGGGGTGCACATTTTGCGTTTGCACGGTTGCCTTTCCTTTCTACATTTAAGCAGTGAGAGACCTCATTATTTCTAAACACGCTATCCAGGCTTGGTTAAAATGTCCCTAAGGTTTCGGCAAGACAGATAGCGGATATCTCTGGGCTTTACCGGGGCGACGGTTGTGGGAAATTGTTGGTGCGGCTCCATAGCGCGCCTTGAACGCCCGCGTAAACGCTGAGGGGTTGTCATAGCCACAGCGCAAGGAAATTTCCGCCACCGACAGTGTGGTGGTGTCGATCAATTGCGCGGCCTTTGATAGTCTAAGATGTCGGTATACTGTGCCGGGTGGTGCCTGCAGATTGTCTTTAAACCGCCGTTCTAATGTTTTTGGCGGGCAAGATAATAATCGCGCCAATTGCGGCAGCGAAAGTGGGGTCTCAATCGTGTCGCGCATCAATTTCAGCGCATCGCGGATCAAGCGGCTCGTGGGTTGGGCTCCGGTTTTTTGGACGCTGTCTGGCGCCCCCGTCTGCATGAATAAATGTGCAATATCGAGTCGCATTGCCTGGCCAAGGTGGTCTGCAATCAATTCCAATGTGAGGTCTAATGCCGACATTGCGCCGGCGCAGGTAATCCGGTTGGCGTCATACACCACGCTGCTCTGTTCAATGTTTAATGACAAAAAGGTTTCGGAAAAACTGTCTATTACATCCCAATGCACTGTTGCGCGCCGCCCTTCCAACAAACCCGCCGACGCCATCAGCCAAGGCGCGGTGTCCAAGCCCACGACAATGGTTGCGTTCAGCGCGGCTTGGCGCAGAGCCCGCCAGACCTTGGCGTTATCGTGATTTTGGTAGTCGTAACTGGCGAGCACAAAAAGATAGTCCCACCCGCCAGCGTCCAATAGGGCGGCTTTTGGTAAAACAGGCATGCCGCTTGAGGATACGACCGCCGCACCAGAAAGCGTCAGCAGCTCCCATTGATAAACCACGCAGCCAGAAAATGTATTGGCGGCGCGCAGAGGCTCGAGACAATTGGCCAGACATAGGTTTGAAAATTGATCAAATAGGACAAAGCCGATTTTTCGCGCTGCTGTGGGTGATTTTGTCCATTTATGCATGTTAATTGTCTTAAACCGCATGATATTATCTGGCAACACGCTTTTAAGCTTTCAGAAAAAAGGAAGGATGCCGATGCCACTTGCTATGAACCGCGAGGTATTTATCACCTGTGCTGTAACCGGCTCTGGTGCCACGCAGGATCGCAGCCCGCATGTGCCGCGCTCACCACAGCAGATTGCCGACAGTGCCATCGCCGCCGCGCGCGCCGGTGCAGCGGTGGTGCATTGCCATGTGCGCGATCCCGAGACCGGTGCACCAAGTCGTAGTCTGGCTTACTACCGTGAGGTGACCGATAGGATACGCGCCGCCGATATCGATATGGTGCTGAACCTGACCGCAGGCATGGGCGGTGATATTGTCTTTGGCAATGCCACGCAACCCTTGCCGCTTGCGGCGGGGACCGATATGGTTGGTGCCGCTGAACGGGTTGCGCACATTGCAGACTGTCTGCCCGAAATCTGCACGCTTGATTGTGGCACGATGAACTTTGCCGAGGCTGATTATGTGATGACCAACACCCCCGGTATGTTGCAGGCAATGGGGCAGATGATGACACAGCTGGGCGTGACGCCCGAGATAGAGGCCTTCGATACTGGCCATCTGTGGTACGCCAAACAACTGGTGGCCGATGGGGTTCTGGGCCCCGATGCATTAGTGCAGCTGTGCATGGGTGTGCCGTGGGGGGCACCCGATGACCTCAATACCTTTATGGCGATGGTGAATAACGTTCCGGACAACTGGATATTTAGCGGCTTTGGATTGGGACGCAACCAAATGGCCTATGTTGCGGCAAGTGTATTGGCCGGCGGCAATGTCCGGGTCGGGCTTGAGGATAATCTGTGGTTGGGCAAAGGCGTCCTTGCCACCAATGCGCAATTGGTCAGCCGTGCCCGCACCATCATTGAAAACATGGGTGCCCGGGTTATTGGCCCGGACGAGGTGCGCGCCAAGTTGGGCTTGACCAAGCGGAATCCGCGGTCGTGACGGCCGCGCAAAAAGTTGTTATCACCGGGGGTGCGTCGGGCATCGGGCTGACATTGGCGCGCCGGTTTCTGGCGCGTGGCGATCAGGTGGCGCTGTGTGATGCCGACCCTGGGGCGCTGGCGCAGGTTCGGCAAAGCTTTCCCGAGGTGATCGCTGTTCAGGCTGATGTGACAGATGAGGCTGCCATCGGGGCGTTTCTGGCCCAAATAGAGACCCAATGGGGGCAGGTTGATGTGGTCTGTTCGAACGCGGGCTCCAGCGGGCCTGCGGGCCCCATCGAAGATCTGGCGTTTGACGATTGGCAGGCTTGCATCGGGGTTAATCTGCATGGGGCATTTCTGACCTGTCGTTGGGCAGCGCGAATGATGAAGGCGCAGGGCGCGGGACTTATTTTGTTGACATCTTCCACCTCTGGGTTGTTTGGCTGTCCGCTGCGTTCTCCTTATGTCGCGGCCAAATGGGGCTTGATCGGGTTGACCAAGACTTTGGCGATGGAGTTGGGGCCATTTGGGGTGCGGGTCAATGCGATTTGTCCCGGCGCGGTTGAAGGCTCGCGTATGGACCGGGTGCTGGCGATTGAGGCTGAGGCGTCGGGTAAGACCCCCCAGCAAGTTCGTGCGCAATATACCGGTGGGGTGTCGCTGCGCAGTTTCGTGTCGGGGGATGATATTGCTGACACTGTGTTGTTTCTGGCTTCGCCCGCAGCTGCAAAAATCACAGGGCAGGCGATGACAATCGACGGGCACACCGAATCCATGGTGTGAACTGTCCACAGTCAGGTCGACATGTCGAACGTATGCAAAAGGATACAGATAATGAAAACAGCGGCAATAATTGGTGGCGGGGTGATTGGCGGTGGCTGGCTTGCGCGGTTCTTGCTTAATGGCTGGGATGTGCGTCTGTATGATCCTGATCCTGCATGTGTCCGCAAGATTGAGGCGGTTTTGGAAAATGCGCGTCACGCGCTGCCAATGCTGTATGATTTTGCGCTGCCTGACGAGGGTCGCCTGACCGTGTGCGCCACCCTTGTCGAGGCGGTTGCTGGCGCTGATTGGATACAAGAAAGTGTGCCAGAGCGTCTGGACGTTAAACATGCAATTTTTGCTGACATTCAGGCGTATTGTTCCGCTCAAACCATCATTGGATCATCAACTTCGGGCTTTAAACCGTCAGAACTCCAGCAAAACTCACAAAACCCACAGCAAATTATTGTGACCCATCCGTTCAACCCGGTCTATCTTTTACCCCTGATCGAATTGGTGCCATCACCCGTAAACAGTGAGGCGCTGATTGCCCGGGCGCAAGATTTGTTGCGTTCAGTCGGTCTTTATCCGCTGCGGGTTCGCAAAGAAATTGACGCCCATATTGCCGACCGGTTTCTTGAGGCTGTTTGGCGGGAAGGGCTGTGGTTGATCAAAGATGGAATTGCCACAACCGAAGAAATTGACGATGCGATCCGATATGGCTTTGGCTTGCGATGGGCGCAGATGGGGCTGTTTGAAACGTACCGCATTGCCGGCGGAGAGGCGGGTATGGCACATTTTATTGCCCAGTTCGGTCCGTGCCTGAAATGGCCTTGGACCAAATTGATGGATGTCCCTGAATTAACTGAAGAATTGACCGATAAAATTGCCGCGCAGTCGGACGCACAATCTGGCGATAAATCTATTCGCGAGCTTGAGCGCTTGCGAGACAACAATTTGATTGTGATGCTACGCGCGCTCAAACAACAAAATAGTGCGGCGGGGGCCTTGCTTAACCAACATGAGGCGGGCTTGCGCCCGACGCTGGATACAAACGGTCCGATGGTCACGGTGCGGCGGCATGTGCCGGTCGATTGGACCGATTATAACGGTCATATGAATGAGGGTCGCTATGGGCAGGTGTTTTCAGATGCGGCCGATGCGGTGATGGTGCATGTCGGTGCGGATGCCGCCTATATCAAGGCAGGGAAAAGTTATTTCACCGTTGAGACAGCGGTTAAATATCTGCAGGAAACCCATGCGGGATCGGTTGTCGAAGTACACAGTAAAGTCACTGTTGGGGCAGGTAAAAAACTGGGTCTTTTCCATGAAATGCGCCGGCTCGATGGTACGGTTTTGGCGACCTGCGATCAGCTGATGATTCATGTTGATCTTGAAACCCGTCGCTCCAGCCTGCCGACGGGGGACGTGCAAATAAAGGTCGAAGCGCTTGCTGAGGCCCTTAAGTCAGAGGACATGCTATGAATTTTGGATTGACGGTAGAGCAAGAAATGATCGTCTCGACGGTGCGCAGCTTTGTTGAAAACGAGATTTATCCCCATGAAGATCTGGTCGAGCGGAGCGGTGAGGTGCCGGTCGAGGTGGCAAATGAAATCAAACGCAAGACGCTAGAGTTGGGATTTTATGCCTGCAATTTTCCCGAAGAAGTGGGCGGCGCGGGGTTGAGCCATCTGGATTTTGCACTGGTCGAACGGGAATTGGGCCGGGGATCAATGGCGCTCAATCATTTCTTTGGGCGACCCCAGAACATCCTGATGGCATGCAAAGACGAACAGCGCGAACGTTACCTGCTGCCTGCGGTGCGCGGTGAAAGGATGGACGCATTGGCCATGACCGAACCCGAAGCTGGCTCGGATGTGCGTGGGATGAAATGTACGGCGGTGAGATCTGGTGGGGATTGGGTGGTCAATGGCACCAAACACTTTATCTCTGGCGCAGATCATGCTGATTTTGTGATTGTTTTTATTGCCACAGGGGAAGATGACACACCGCGCGGTCCTAAAAAACGCCTGACTGCGTTTTTGGTTGATCGCGGCACGCCTGGCTTTGTGATCCGCGACGGCTACCGCTCGGTCAGCCACCGTGGCTATAAAAACTGTATTTTGGATTTTGACGATTGCCGCCTTGCTGATGCGCAGGTTCTGGGCGCGGTTGACGGTGGGTTTGAAGTAATGAACGAATGGCTCTATGCCACCCGCATCACCGTGGCGACGATGAGTGTGGGGCGGGCGCGGCGGTGCTTTGAGTATGCGCTGAACCACGCCGCTGAACGCCGGCAATTTGGCCAGCAGATTGGCAAATTTCAGGGCGTCTCGTTTCAAATTGCCGATATGATTACCGAAATTGATGCCGCCGAATGGCTGACCCTTTCGGCGGCATGGCGGCTGGATCAAAAGTTGCCGGCAAACCGCGAGATCGCCAGCGCCAAGCTGTATGCGACTGAAATGCTAGCACGGATCACCGATGCTAGCTTGCAGGTTTTTGGCGGTATGGGGTTGATGGATGATTTCCCGATCGAGCGGTTTTGGCGTGATGCCCGCGTCGAGCGGATTTGGGACGGCACCAGCGAGATCCAGCGCCATATCATTTCGCGCGATCTGCTGCGACCGCTTGGGGCCTAGAGGGTGCGCGATCTGTCCCGTCTGCTGCGCCCGCGCAGTGTCGCGGTAATTGGTGGCGGTGTGTGGTGCGAAAACGTCGTGCAGCAGTGCCGCGCCATCGGTTTTCGTGGGGCAATTTGGCCGGTGCATCCCACACGCGCCGAGATAGCTGGCGTGCCGGTATTCGCGGGGCTTGCGGCGTTGCCGTCGGCACCTGATGCGGTGTTCATCGGGGTCAATCGCACCCTGACTGTGCAACTGGTGGCGCAACTGGCCGAGATGGGGGCGGGTGGGGCCACCTGCTTTGCCTCGGGCTTCCGCGAGGCACAGCTTGAAAATGCAGACGGTGCCGATTTACAAGAGCAATTGCTGTTGGCGGCCAAAGACATGCCGGTCCTTGGACCAAATTGTTATGGGTTTATCAATTATCTGGATGGTGTCGCGCTTTGGCCTGATCAGCACGGTGGCCTGCGGGTCGATCACGGGGTAGCGATTGTTACACAAAGTTCCAATGTTGCGATCAATCTGACCATGCAGCGCCGGGCATTACCTCTGGCCTATGTGGTGACAGTTGGCAATCAGGCCCAGATTGGTTTGGCCCAGATCGGTCAGGCGCTGCTGGATGACCCCCGCGTCACGGCGTTGGGATTTTATATCGAGGGTGTCGGCGATCTGCGGGCGTTTGAGGCGCTGGCCGCGCAAGCTCGCAACATGGGAAAGCCGATCGTCGCGCTCAAAACTGGGCGCTCGCCGCAAGCCCGCGCCGGTGCGGTGTCGCATACCGCCTCATTGGCGGGCAGTGGTGCAGGGGCTCGGGCGCTGTTGGCGCGCCTTGGTGTGGCCGAGGTAACGGGGCTTGAGGCATTCTTGGAAACGCTGATGCTGCTGCATGTCACCGGGGCTTTGCCATCAAGGCGCATTGCATCGCTGTCATGTTCCGGCGGGGAAGCAAGCCTCATGGCAGACAGCGCGCTGGATCTGAACCTCGAGTTCCCGTCGTTGACCAATGACCAGAAAACGGCATTGCGCGCGGCATTGGGTCCGATGGTGGCCCTGGCCAACCCGTTGGATTACCACACGTATATTTGGGGCGATGTGGAGGCGATGACCGCTACATTTGCGGCGCTGCTGGGCGGTGATCTGGCGCTGAGCTGTATTGTTGTGGATTTTCCACGTGCAGACCGGTGTAACCCGGCAGCTTGGGACTGTGTGGTCACAGCCGCTGTGGCGGCCAAGGCGGGCGCTGTGGCGGCCAAGGCGGGCGCTGGGGCCAGCGCCGGTGGGCATCTGGCGCTGATCTCAAGTTTGCCTGAAACAATGCCTGAAATTGTCGCACAAAACCTGATAGCACAGGGCATTGTACCGTTGCGCGGGATCGAAAGTGCATTAAAGGCCATTGAATGTGCGGTATTTATTGGAAAGACGCGACAGACATCTCCGCACCCTTTGCTTTTGCCGGGGCCTGTGCAAATCTCCCAAGAACCGCGCTACAGCCATATTTTGAACGAGCACACTGCCAAGGCGCGATTGCAGACACATGGCGTGCCAATCCCCGAGGGAATTTTTTGTGCCACGGCCAATATGGCCAATAAAAGCGCCGAAACTCTTGGTTTTCCGTTAGTTCTAAAAGGGCAGGGCCACGCCCATAAATCCGAAGCCGGTGCGGTGCACTTAAATGTGCGATCATCGCAGGCAGTTGCGCAGGTGATTGCGGATATGGACAGCGAGGGTTACCTGCTTGAGCAGATGATCAGCGACGGGGTGGCCGAGGTATTGGTGGCAGTGCTGCGTGATCCGGCGCATGGGTTTGTGTTGACGCTTGGGGCAGGCGGGGTGATGACGGAAATCCTGGAGGATGTGTCAACGCGTTTGGTGCCGGTCACTGCGCAGGACGTTCGCTCAGCGTTGGCAGAGTTGCGGATTTATCCAGTATTGTGCGGATACCGCGGCAGCCCTGGCGTCAATATTGACGCTTTGATACAGGCGGTGCTGGGTGTGCAGAGCTTCGTGCTGGAAACGGCCGCCTTTTTAGAAGAAGTTGAGATCAACCCGCTGATCTGCACCCCTGATCGTGCAGTTGCGGTGGACGCGCTTATCACACTGGGAGTGAGCAATGACCGAAACACCAATTAAAACAACCCGCCGTGGAGCGGTTTTCGAGGTGACGCTGGACCGGCCCAAAGCCAATGCCATCGATTTGATCACCAGTCGGGTTATGGGGCAAGTGTTTAAAGAATTTCGCGATGATCCGACGCTGCGTGTGGCGGTGCTGACAGGGCAGGGCGGGAAGTTTTTCTGTCCGGGTTGGGATCTTAAAGCGGCCGCAGACGGTGATGCGGTGGATGGCGATTATGGGGTCGGTGGCTTTGGTGGATTGCAGGAATTACGCGGCATGAACAAGCCGGTGATCGCAGCGGTAAACGGGATCTGCTGTGGCGGTGGGTTGGAACTGGCACTGTCCTGCGACCTGATATTGGCCGCCGAACACGCGACGTTTGCGCTGCCAGAAATCCGATCAGGTACGGTGGCGGATGCCGCCAGCGTCAAGTTGCCAAAACGTATTCCGTATCACATCGCAATGGAAATGCTGTTGACTGGGCGCTGGATGCAGGCCGAAGAAGCTGCCCGTTGGGGCTTGATCAATCGCATTCATCCTGCTGATACCTTGATGACCGAGGCCCATGCCTTGGCTGATTTGCTGGCGTCTGGCCCGCCGCTTGTCTATGCCGCAATCAAAGAGATCGTGCGTGAAACAGAGGATATGAAATTTCAAGATGCGCTGAACCGGATCACGCAAAGCCAGTTTGAGACGGTGGATGCCTTATACAATTCAGAAGACCAATTAGAGGGCGCTCGCGCCTTTGCCGAGAAGCGCGATCCGCTTTGGAAGGGCCGCTAGGACTTGCGATTTAAGTCCTAGCACGCCATAGCACCCTTGGGGTGGGTCAAGTCATGAAACAAGCCGTCAAAACGCTGCGTCTTAAAGTTCAGACGCACGCCAACAAAACTGGTGAGGCGCGCGGTGGGGTTGCTCTGGTCGCGCTATGGATGTCGGGGGCAATCGTGTCATTCAGCACGATGGCGATTGCCGGGCGTGCGGTAAGTGATGAATTGGATGCGGTTGAGATCTTGCTCTATCGCAGCATTTTCGGACTGGGGATTGTTCTGGCTGGGGCGTGGTTTGCAGGCACTTTGTCCCAAATCAACGCCCGACACCGGGGACTGCATTTGTCGCGGAATCTATGTCATTTTTCGGGGCAAGCGCTGTGGTTTTCGGCGCTTCCCTTGCTGCCTTTGGCGCAAATTTTTGCGCTTGAGTTCACCTCTCCTATTTGGGTGTTGGTGCTGTCGCCCTTGATCTTGGGCGAAAAATTGACGCGCCTGCGGGTTGGCGTGGCTCTGGTCGGCTTTGTTGGCATTTTGATTGTCGCACGCCCGGGTGTGGTAACTATGAATATTGGCGTTGTCGCGGCCGCATTATCGGCGGTGTGTTTTGCAGGATCAATTATTTTGACCAAGCGCCTGACGCGGACAGAAACGCTGACATGTATATTGTTTTACCTGACCGCAATGCAATTGGTTTTTGGGTTGGTTTGTGCCGGTTTTGACGGCCATATCACCCTGCCCTCGTTGATGGTATGGCCGTGGTTGGTCTTGATTGGATGCGCAGGTGTTTGTGCGCATTTTTGTTTGACCACGGCTTTGACGCTTGCACCGGCCACAGTGGTGGTGCCTTTTGATTTTATTAGATTGCCGGCGATTGCGGTGGTGGGTTTGGTGTTTTATGACGAGGCACTGGATATCTTTGTCTTGATAGGCGCCGTTGTGATCTTTGCTGCAAATTACGCAAACATCTGGGCTGAGACCCGTCAACCGCCATCAAACCGGTGAGCGCGCTTGCAAAATCGTGGCGTGACCGGGTCTGTAAAACTTTGGGCTTGAGAATAAGATTTGACCCTCCGGTGCAGGGCCAGTACCAATTACAGCGCAAAAAGGAGCCTGTTCATGCTATATCAATCTGCCAAAGACTGGCATGCGGCCTCGCATAAAAATGTCATGCTGTTCGGCATGTCGGGTCTAGGCAAGACCCATCTGTCCAATATGTTGCGTGCACAAGGGGGCTGGTTTCACTACTCCATAGATTACCGGATCGGAACACGGTATATGGGCGAGCATATCGCCGACAGTTTTAAGCGCGAAGCAATGAAGGTGCGCTATTTGCGCGATCTACTGTTAACAGACTCGATTTACATAGGCTCTAATATTACTTTTGAAAACCTCGCGCCTTTGTCCACCTATTTGGGAAAACCTGGCGCATCGGCGCAGGGCGGTCTGGATTTCGATGATTATATGCACCGACAGGATTTGCATCGCAGTGCCGAGATTTCCGCGTTGCTGGATACCGGGCATTTTATTGATCGGGCGCAAGATATTTATGGTTACCGCAATTTTGTCTGCGACAGTGGCGGTTCGATCTGCGAAGTTGTATCGCCCGAAAATCCTGCCGATCCGGTACTCGTGGCGCTGGCAGAGCGCTGTTTGATGATCTGGATAGAGGGCTCTGACGCCCATACTGCGGCACTGATTGATCGCTTTGACCGAGCGCCTAAACCGATGTGCTATCAACCGGAATTTCTGCGCTCCTGCTGGTCGGAATATCTTATTAAAACCAGCACTTTGCCGCAAGATGTTCGCCCTGATGATTTTGTCAGATGGATTTATGCAAAAGCCTTGGCCCACCGTCAACCTCGCTATCGGGCGATGGCAAACTGGGGTGTGACGGTCAGCGCCGACGAGGTTGCCAAGGTTACCGATACGGCTGGATTTGAGACATTGATCGCGCAGGCCCTTGAGCGGCGTCGCTAACGTTCTTATTTAACCAAGTCTACAATTCAAGGATATCTCTGCCATGCCGATTAAACTTCCCGCGACGCTTCCCGCCTATAAAACGCTTGCGGCAGAAGGCGTAATGGTGATGGATGAAGATCAGGCCGCACGGCAGGATATTCGCCCGCTGCGGATTGCGCTACTAAATTTGATGCCAAAGAAAATCGAGGCTGAAATTCAGTTCACGCGTTTGATCGGTGCCACCCCACTGCAGATTGATCTAAGTTTGATCCGGATGAGCGAGCATGAGACCCGCAACACATCCGCCGCACATATGGAGAGTTTTTACCGGCCGTTTGCCGAGGTTGCGGCCAGTGGCGATAAATTTGATGGGCTAATCATCACCGGTGCGCCAATTGAACATCTGCCGTTTTCGCAGGTCAGTTACTGGGATGAGTTACGGCAGGTGTTTGACTGGACCCAGGCGCATGTGCAGTCTATTTTTGGCGTTTGTTGGGGTGGTATGGCGATGATCAACCACTTTCACGGTATTGCAAAACAACCGCTTGACGCCAAGGCATTCGGCTGTTTCCGGCATCGGAACCTGGCGCCCACGTCGCCTTTTCTACGAGGGTTTTCTGATGATCTGGTGATCCCCGTATCACGTTGGACTGAGGTGCATCAGACCGATATTGAGGCCGTCGGCGGCTTGACCACTTTGCTGGGGTCTGAAGACGTTGGGCCATGTCTGGTTGAGGATCCTGCGCATCGGGCGCTATATATATTCAACCACTTGGAATATGACAGCCATTCCCTCAAGAACGAATATGACCGCGATATCGCGGCAGGTACGCAGATCAATGTGCCTGTGAATTATTATCCTGACAATGATCCTAGCCAACCACCACAGAACCGCTGGCGCAGTCACGGGCATCTTTTATACGGCAATTGGATCAATCAAATCTATCAATCCACGCCATATGATCTGGCGCAAATTGGCGGCTGATAACGCGAGATTTCTATGTTGCACCATCATTCACTGACCGTAAACCGATGATCCGCTGTGGTCCAAATAACCTATGCCTGTGGATGCGGTCTGTATAGGGTCGTGCCGGCATGGCACGTCGAGATGGCAATTCAGGTTGGATGTCGCTACCGGCTAGGGCTGTATCATTGGATAAGCACAAACTGTCAGGGGCTGAATGTCAGGGGTCCAGATCCTGCAGTGGGGCGAATGTGGTGATACATTTACCGCTCTTGCCTGCGTGGAAACCTGCGAATACGAGAGGCAGATCATCGAAGACAAAGAATTGATTCTTGGTCAAATCCGTCGCAAAAATAAAGCTATGAAAGCCGTAAGGTTGAGTAAGGATATTCCAGAACCGGTGTTTGATATGAATGATCAAAACCGATTGTTTTTGGTGGATAGGCCAAGCCTAACCTGATGGGTGAAACATTCGGTATAGCCTATAAAATTTAGGAAAACCGGTGCTTGATCTCAAGTGGGCTTAAGGTCTTAAAACTGTATAATGATCAAAAACAATGGTGACATATGATGGTAGCAATGCTGCGTGTTGTACGACCGGAGCAGCCCCACTTGAGTGATCCAGATTGAAAATGAGTGTATGATCGGCCTTTGTGGTCCACCTATATGATGGCCTTTGGCGCGGGTGGGCGTTAGCCCAGTGCACTATGGGGTCGTTTGGTGTTGTAGTGGTTCCTCCATCTTTCGATAATAATTTGAGATTCCCACAGCGAGTAGAAGATTTCTCCATACAACAACTCGTCTCGCATTTTCCCGTTGAAGCTTTCGCAATACCCGTTCTCCCATGGTGACTCTGGTTCAATGTAGGCGGTTTTGGCGCCCACCGCGGTGATCCAGTCACGGACTTTCTTGACAATAAACTCTGTGCCGTAACGCCTTCGGAATGATGCTGGTTGAGAGGCTATGACCGCCTGCGCAGCCCCCAAATAGCGCAGCAGGTGGTCATCGCCTCGCCTCAGGTCCCTAAAGTGGTTTTTGCAACAAACCACACCGCAAAGCAGACCGACCGTGACCGGGATTGTTATTGCACAAGATGCCCCAGTTTGAGTGGCCATCGACATCGCCAAAGCACGGCATGAAGTTTTGACAGCCATCCCAGGCAAAAAGCGCCGCCGCCGTTTGACTGTCCTCAACCAAATGGAGGACTTCCAGCGGTTGATCACATCATTGGCCCGTTATGGCCGTCCGGTGCGCGCAGCTTTTGAGGCGACTGGTAATGACCACCGCGCCTTGGCTTATCATCTGGCAACCGCAGGCTTTGAGGTGGAGCGGGTGTCGTCAATTCTATTTGCAAGTTTGAGTTGTCTATCACTGTCTTCAATCGATTTTTCTGCATACCCAAGGGCGCGATGAAGCTCTCGGATTACTTCCCGCGCTTAAGAGGTTGGCCTTACGCTTAGGGCGGATAGTTCACGTGCTTTCGCCTTCCACTCATCTTGAGTTGAGGCGAATTTGGCTTTTGCATCTAATAGGCACTGCCGCCGAACTTCTTGTAGTTTTGATGATTGTTTCAACTGTATCGAAACTTCATTTATTAGATCCACCACACGCTCTTTTGCTCGCTCAGTACCTAATGGTGTCTTGCATAGGTGACATGCATGTTCTGTCAAATTTGCATTCCAAACATCTGCAAAACACGCTGGGCAACTTGAAAAGTGCACAACTTCCACCAAATCAGCCGCCAGTTCGGCATCTCGAAGTGCATCAAGACGGCGATTTAGCATTGAAATGAACTGTTCGGAATCAGATAAATCAAACTCAATGGAACCAAGATCAGTCTGTGCGGTTTGAAGCTTAGTTTGTAATGACTGGACTTGTTTATAGACAAATTTCTGTGCGCTCAGAGATACAGCTTCTGTTTTTTGACTTGCATAAAACGCCTCTTCTGCGACGGAAGTATCCGCTAATAGTTATTTCTTTCGTTTACAAGTGCTTTGCGCTGTTGCAGAACCCAGTCCAACCCTAAGCTTTCATCGCCCCCAACAACGCGGAAAATGCTTTTTAGTTCGGCTGCAGCCTCTGAATAAGCTTTGTCTTTAGTTCTACGATCTTGTTGTAGTTCATATATCTCAGCGTCAAAGGCACCGGAGAGCAAATTCCCGACGGCCTCTCTCAGGTTTTCTGGATCATATCCCTCAAATCTAAATAAGCTATCAATGGGACTCAGTTGATCTGCATAAAGCAGCCTCAGAACCTGATGGACAATGACGTTTGACGTCCCCTCAACCGCAACATCGGGCATTTTGAGAAGCCGGAAAATCGCTTGTGAAAAGCTCTCTTTTGATTGAGAGCGTGCATAAGGATACTTCGTCCACTCTTCTATTGGGGCAACAAACGCTGAATCCATTTGCCTCCAAAAATTTCCATCGGTGACATTGATGCTTCGTCGATCTCCCGCCTCAAAACTGCAGGCATTCCATTGAACGAAACTTCGAGCCAAACATGTGTACATTTCAGTGCATGTTCACTCCAATCGTCACGGGTCAGATCGCCACCAAGAGCAAAAAAGATGAAATTTAGTATTGTAGATTTACCTGATGAATTATCGCCTCGGATTACATTTAGATCCGTATGAAAGTCCTCGTCATAGGCCGTATGTGCGTTTGTTCTGACGACCATTCGGTTGAGTTCTAAGCTGGGTTCAAACTGCATCAGCGATACTCCAACAGCCCAGTCCTGTCCTTCAACCCATTTCGCCCCAGCAATGGATACCTATCTTTCATTGCGCAGAGGATCTGCACTATATCAGACATTGAATCGTTTAGTTTCTTAAAGCGTTGTTTCATTTTTGTCGGAACTTTTGTGTCAATGTATTGAACTGGTCTTGTCACGGTTCAGTTCCGGTCTCTTTCGAGCACTATTTGCTATGAAGGAGATATGGAATGGCAAAGAGATA
>ENA-OQVM01002899-OQVM01002899.1-marine-metagenome-genome-assembly--contig:-NODE-2899-length-19281-cov-9.402156_pt1 | contig 19281 bp, 15 predicted proteins | sample MGYA00237776_ERZ505498 | MGnify/ENA primary metagenome ERZ505498 (study PRJEB26159, sample SAMN06265151) | marine metagenome | isolation source: Helgoland LTER site | place: Germany:Helgoland, sampling... | reverse complement strand
CCACTCGGCCACCTCTCTAAATCAAATTACATTCTAGCAAATAAACTGAAAAAAAAACTAATCTTAAAATAAATACTGGGTTATTTTAAGAGATTTCTCCACTAATACTGAGTTCAAACATCTCTTTAAAGTTTTTAAAATCAATTTTCATAGATAATAAAAACATTGATTTAATTATTGCAGACTCTAAGGTGATGTCTTTTCCAGAAATAATATCTAACTCTACTAACTTAAAGGAAGACTCATATTTACCCATTTTTACACTTCCTTTTGGGCATTGAGAAACATTTATAATATATTTTCCTTTTTCTATAGACGATTTTAACTCATCTATGAACCATTTGAAATTGAACATATTACCAGATCCATAAGACTCGATAATTACTACTTTAGAGTAATTGTCTGAAAACATATGCTTAACATTTTGCTTAGAAATACCAGGATATAATCTCATTACAGAAACTCTATCATCAAGTTTGTCATAAAAAATTGGACTAGAGCTTTGAGGTTTGTATAAATCTTCAAAATTAATTTTTAAATCTACACCTGATTTTGCGAGTTCAGGATAATTAAAACTTGCGTATGCTTTAAATTGGTCAGAGTTAACCTTAGTAGTTCTATTCCCCCTAAAAAGTTTATTATCAAAATATAGACAAACTTCTTTAATTGAATTACTGCTTTGGCTTGAGGAATAATGTTTCTCAAAATCGTGAATAGGTCTAGCTAATTGAATTGATGTAATCAAATGCTCTTTTGCGTCTGTTCTTAAATCTCCAAGAGGCAATTGAGACCCTGTTAGAATAATTGGTTTAGTTAAGTTTTGAATTAAAAAACTTAAAGCTGATGCTGTATAACTCATCGTATCTGTGCCATGAAGAATGACAAAACCATCGAAAGAATTATAGTTAGTTTTAATTATGTTAACTAATTCAATCCAATTATTAATTGAAATATTTGAAGAATCAATTGGGTTGTTAATAGAAACGGTTTCTAATTGGCAATTAAGTAGTTTAATTTCTTTAACTCTTTCTAAAATATTTTCAAAATTAAACGGCTTTAAATAAGGCTGGTTAGCTTCCTTAACCATTCCAATAGTTCCACCAGTGTATATTAACAATATTTTTGATTTATTCATACTTTAATTTTAAATAATTCAATTGCATTAGTTGAAGTAATTTCTATTATTTTTTTAGCCGGTATTTCATAAACTTCAGTCAATTTATCAATAATTATTGACAAATAAGAACTCTCATTTCTTTTGCCTCTAAAGGGGGGCGGTGCTAAATAAGGGGAGTCTGTTTCAAGAACTAAATTATCTAATGGAATTTTCTTTAAAAATTTATCAATTTTTCCATTTTTAAAGGTAACAACTCCTCCAATTCCTAATTTCATATTAAAAGATATAGCTTTCAATGCCTGCTCATAATTACCACTAAAGCAATGAAATATACCTCTAAGATTTTCTGATTTTTCCTTTTCTAATACTTCAAAAATTTCGTCAAATGCATTTCTACAATGAATTACAATTGGAAGATTTAAATCTTTAGCTAATCTTATTTGAGATGCAAATGCCTTTTTTTGAATATTTAGTGTTGATTTATCCCAATATAAGTCAATACCAATTTCTCCAATAGCAACGATAGCATGATTTTTTAACACATTTTCGACGTGACTTAATTCCTCTAAATAGTTATCTTTTACACTACATGGATGTAAGCCTGCCATGAGGTGCATTATATCTGGATATGCGTTTTTTAAAGCAATCATAGACTCAGTGTAAGAAGAATCTATAGCTGGGAGAAAGAAATTATTTATTTTTAAATTTTTAGCACGATTAATTACATCGTCAATATCGGCTGCAAATTCTTTTAAATATAAATGAGTGTGAGTATCAATAACCATTATTTAGTAAAGGTATAAATACTTAATAAATAATGAATAAGTTTTTTATAGATCCAAAGAAGATTTTATGTTATCATTCATTAATAGTTCAACTGGATTTTCTAACGCTTCCTTAATAGCTACTAGAAATCCTACGCTTTCTTTTCCATCAATAATTCTATGATCATAAGAAAGTGCTAAGTACATTATAGGTCTAATTTCAACTTTTCCATCTATTGCAACAGGTCGTTCAACTATATTATGCATTCCTAATATTCCACTTTGTGGTGGATTAAGAATTGGTGTTGACAACATACTCCCAAACACTCCACCATTGGATATGGTAAAAGTTCCTCCTGTCATTTCGTCAACTGTAATTTTTGAATCTCTAGCTCTGATAGCCAATCTCTTAACTTCAGTCTCAACTTCTTTGAAAGACATTTTTTCTGCATGTCTTATCACGGGAACCATTAATCCTTTTGGTCCAGAAACAGCGATACTAATATCACAATATTCATAGGTTATCATCTCTTTACCGTCAATCATTGAATTTACTGCAGGAAATAATTTCAATGCTCTAACAACAGCTAATGTAAAAAATGACATAAAACCTAAACTAACATCATGTTTAGTTTTAAAATCTTCTTTATATTTTGACCTTAAATCAAATATTGAAGACATATCAACTTCATTGAAAGTAGTCAACATTGCTGTTTCATTTTTAACTGTAACTAATCTTTCAGCAACTTTTCTTCTAAGCATAGAAAGTTTAGTTCTAGTTTCTTTTCTGTCATTATTTGTTGATGGGGAGCCCATTGATGGTTTAGAGTTAAGGGCATCATCTTTTGTTACTCTACCATCTTTACCTGATCCAATAATGTTAGATATTTCTAAATTATTTTCAGCGATAATTTTTCTTGCTGAGGGACTTGGTATATGTGACTTAATATTTGATTCAGGTTTAGATATTTCTCTTGAAGATTCCTGTGGTTCATTCTTTACATTTGTATGAATCGTTTCTTCAGACCTTGATTGATTTTCTGCACTTGTATCAATCAAACAAACTACCTGTCCCACATCAACAGCATCACCTTCTTCAGCTTGTAAAGTAATTTTTCCACTTTCCTCAGCAGGTAACTCAAGGGTTGCCTTGTCGCTATCAACCTCAGCTATAACTTGATCTTTTTCCACATAATCTCCATCTGAAACTAGCCATGTTGCAATCTCAACTTCCGTAATAGATTCTCCTGGTGATGGAACTTTCATTTCTAAAATCATAATATCTTATTTTTATATGGAATTATTTTTTTGTCTCTGATTATTTTTTTCTGGGTCAAAAACATAGTCTATTACTTCTTGATGTCTTCTTTTAAATCTAACAGTACTACCTGCGGCAGTAGTTCCATATGTTCTTCTAGATGCAACTCTGAAGTCTTTTGCTTCATTTAAATTTAGTAAAACATGGGTATAAGCACCCATATTTCTGGGCTCCTCTTGAGCCCAAACTAAATCGTCAGCTTGAGAATATTTTGAAATAATTGATTTAATTAAATTAATTGGTAAAGGGAAAAGCTGCTCTATTCTAACAAGTGCAACATCATCTCTACCTAACCTTTCTTTTTGATCTAATAAGTCATAATAAAACTTACCTGTTACAAATACAAGAGTAGTAATTTTTTTTAAATCTAATACGCTGCCATCATCAATTAAGGGCTTAAATGACCCCTTTGTAAATTCGTCAACAGTTGATAAAACTTTTGGATGTCTTAGCAAACTTTTAGGTGTAAAGACTACTAATGGTTTTCTGAAATCTGCTTTCATTTGTCTTCTTAGAATATGAAACATATTTGCAGGTGTAGAACAATTCGCAACATAAACATTATCTTTTGCACACAACTGTAAATACCTTTCCATTCTAGCTGATGAATGTTCTGCACCTTGCCCTTCGTATCCGTGAGGCAATAGCATAACTAATCCATTTTGGGTTTTCCATTTATCTTCACCAGAAAATAAGTACTGATCAATTATTATTTGAGCACCATTACTAAAGTCTCCAAATTGAGCTTCCCAGATTGTTAATGTCTTGGGGCTAGCCATTGCATACCCATAGTCAAATCCTAATACAGCATATTCAGATAATAAGGAATTATAGATACTAAAAAGACCTTGGTTATCACCAATATTATTGTGAAGAATAATTTCCTCCTCACTATCTTCTACTTTAACAACACCATGTCTGTGTGAAAATGTTCCTCTTTCGACGTCTTGACCTGATATTCTAACACTAAACCCTTCTTCTAGTAGAGAGCCATAAGCTAAATGTTCAGCCATTGACCAATCGAGTTTGTCTTGTTCGAACATGGTTAATCTGTTGTTAACTAGTTTTTTTATCTTATTGATAAATTTTTTATCATTTGGAAGACTTGAAATTACTTGAACAATTTTCTCCAATTTCAGCCTTGAATAAGTAGTATCAATTACTTCAAGCATTTTGTTCTGATTAGCTTTTTGATAATCTTTCCAATCGGTACTCATGAACTCTGTTATGACAGTTTTATCATCGTTTTTAGAATCTTCTAAAAATTCGTTCAAACTTAATTTGTAGTCATTTTCTAACTTATTAGAATAATTTAAATCAATTACACCTTCATTTATAAGTCTGTTAGTGTAAATTTCTTTTGGGTTTAAATGTTTTGAAATAGCTTTATAAAGTTTTGGTTGAGTAAACCTTGGTTCATCTCCTTCGTTGTGTCCATACTTTCTATAGCCAAGTAAATCAATGAATACATCTTTTTTGAATTCCATTCTAAAATCTAAAGCAAATAAAACGGCATGAACAACTGCTTCAACATCATCAGCATTTACATGCATTACAGGGGATAAAGTAACTTTGCCAACATCAGTACAATATGTGCTTGATCTACCATCTAAATAATTTGTTGTGAACCCAACTTGATTATTTACAACTATATGAATTGTACCATCGGTTTTATAGCCATCCAAATTTGCCATTTGAATCAATTCATATGCAATTCCTTGTCCAGAGATGGCAGCATCTCCATGAACAATAATTGGGAGTACTTTTTCAAAATTATCTTTATGAAAATTATCTTGTTTAGCTCGAACAATGCCTTCAACTACTGAACCAACAGTTTCCAAGTGAGACGGATTAGGTGCAATACTAATATTTACTTTTTTACCAGTGTCAGTTTCTCTATTACTAGTCCAGCCTAAATGATACTTGACATCTCCGTCAAATACCTCCTCCTCATAATCTTTACCCTCAAATTCACTGAAGATTGCTTTGGGTGATTTACCAAATATATTTGTTAAGGTATTAAGTCTCCCTCTATGGGCCATACCCATAACAAATTCTTCAACACCAAGATTTGCAGCACTTTCTATCAATGAATCTAGTGCTGGAATTAAAGACTCTCCACCTTCCAAAGAAAATCTTTTTTGGCCTACATATTTGGTATGTAAAAAGTTTTCAAAGGAAACTGCCTGAACTAATTTCTTTAAAATATGCTTTTTTTGATTTGGACTAAAAGTTGGATGATTATCATTTTTATTAATCCAATTTTGTATCCATTTTCTTTTTTCAGGATTTCTAATATACATATATTCAACTCCTATAGCATCACAATAAATTGCTTCTAGGTGTTGAATAATTACTTTTAAAGGTTGTGGGCCAATACCTAAAATATCACCTGCATTGAAAATTTTATCTAAATCACTTTCATCTAAATCAAAATAGTTAATTCTAAGGTTTGGACTGTAAGTTCTTCTATCACGAACCGGATTAGTTTTTGTAAATAAATGACCTCTGGATCTGTATGCGTCAATTAAATTAATAACATTAAATTCTTTTTTAACACTGTCTGGAATTTGGTGAGTTACACCTTCAACAATTTCTTCAATAAAATTATTTTTACTTCCAAAGTCATAACCTTGAAAAAAGGCTCTCCAACTAGGCTCTAAAGAATCAGGATTTTCAAGATACTGATCATATAAATCAGCAAAATATGCAGAATGAGCAGCGTTTAAAAAAGAGAAATTATCCATTTTTTTTTTCGAAGGATTTCTATTAGCAAATTTAATCAAAAATATAATTATTAGCTAAATAAGTAGCTCAAAATAAAGAAATAGAATTTATATTTTTCTATCCATTAGTGAATTGCCAAATTCATACAATAATTTCTTTTTTTCTTTTGAAATATTTAAAGATTCTAAAATTTCAAAAGCAGAATTTGTATATTTTTTTATTTCTTTTATAGTATGATCAACTGATCCACTTTCTTTAAATAAAGCCTTAGTTTTTTTTATTTTATCCTCAGAAATATTGTTATTGGCATACAAACCAAGTAATTGTTTTTTCTTGTCTTCACTTAAAAACTCAATAGCTTTTAAATAAAGATAAGTTTTTTTATTCTCTAAGATATCTCCACCAATTTTTTTTCCAAACTTAGTTTCATCACCAAAGGCATCCAAATAATCATCTTGTAGTTGAAAAGCAATTCCTAGGTATTTACCAAAATCATATATTTTATCTTGATCTAGCTTACTGGCGCGGGCTATTATAGCGCCCATTTTCATCGATGCACCCAAGAGCACAGCTGTTTTGTAAGTAATCATTTTCAAATAATCTGATATCTTAACATTATCTCTTGTTTCGAAGTCAACGTCGTATTGTTGACCTTCACAAACTTCAATAGCGGTTTTGCTAAATAATTTAGCTAAGTCTACAAAAACTTCACCTTCATAATTTTCAAAAAGCTGATATGCTTGTATTAACATTACATCTCCAGATAATATTCCGGTGCTTACATTCCATTTTTTATGTACCGTTTTGTGACCTCTTCTAAGCTCAGCGGAGTCCATTATATCGTCATGAACTAGAGAAAAATTATGGAATACTTCAACAGCTAAGGCAGCATCAAGGCCAGATTTGTAAGAATTAGAAAAAATATCTGTTGCCATTAGGGTTAAAATTGGACGAAGTCTCTTGCCTTTTAGTGTTAAAATATATGACACAGGATCATATAAATTTGACGGTTCCCTGTTCATAGGAAACTTTTTAAGATAATCGACAAAAACTTCTCGATATTGATTCACAGTTAGCATAGCGCAAAAATAATCTAATTAATTAGATGACTAAATTAAATAGCAAAAAAACTATAGAAACTTTTGTGGTATTTATAGTTTCCAACTATATTTGCACTCCATTTTGAAGTTTTATGAAAATTAGAGTTCTATTTATTAGTATTGTTTTATTAGTGATTACTGATATCAATAGTCAAACATTTAAACTAAATATCGAAATAGAAAATATAGAATATAAAGGCACTGTATATTTAGCAATATATGATAACTCGACAAGTTTTAATCAGGACAATAAAAATAAAAGTATTGATAAAAAAAGATGGGTAAAATCAATTGTTGAAGCAGTTACTATTGATGGTTTTACAAAAAGTATTGAACTAAAAAAGGGAGTTTATGCAATTAGTTTATTTGTAGATTCAAATGATAATAAAATAATTGATAAAAATTTTCTTGGTATCCCATCTGAACAGTACGGTTTTTCAAATAATGCAACTGGTTTTTTAGGAAGTCCTTCTTATAAAGACGCTTCTTTTAATTTGGTTGATGACTTAGATATTAAAATTTCACTAAAATGAAAGAGACTATAATAAATAAAGCAACAAGCCTTTTTTTGACACTTGGGTTCAAAAGTGTAACAATGGATGACATTGCTAATGACCTAGGGATGTCCAAAAAAACCATCTATACTTATTTTGATAATAAGACAAGTCTGGTTGAAGCTGGAACTACTCATTTATTTAAAAAAATTACTGATGGAATTAAAGACATCAAGACCAAATCCTTAGACCCGATAACTGAATTGCATGACATTAAAATATTTTTAATGAATTCATTGAAGGGTGAAAAAACTTCACCATATCATCAACTACAAAAATACTACCCATCAATTCATAAAGATTTGAAGATCAAAAAATTTGATTTTGTATTAGAGTCAACAAAAAAAAGTTTACAAAAAGGCGTTACTCAGGGTTTATTTAGAAAAAAAATAAATTTAGAACTTATTTCTAGATTATATTTTAATGGGATTATGGGAATAAGAAACCCTGAAATATTTCCTACAGAATTATTTAATCCAGGTGTGTTAATGGAAAGCTATTCTGAATATCATCTAAGAGCAATTGTAACTAAAAAAGGATTAGAAAAATTAGAAAATTTTTATCTAAACAATTAAAAATATAATATGAAAAAAATCTATTTCATCTTTATGATTTCATATAATTTAGTTTATTCACAAGTTGAAAAGTTAGATTTTAGTTTAGAAGATGCTATAAATTATGCACAACTAAATAATGCATCCTTAAAATCTGCAGATTTACAAATTAAAGCAGCTGAAGCAATAAAATGGGAAACTATATCAACTGGCTTACCAAAGATTAATGCTAGCATAAACTATAGTAATTGGATAAAACAACAAGTATCATTAATCCCTGCTGCTGCGTTTGATAATACTCAAAGTATAATAGATGTGGTAAATAATTATTTTGATGTAGACCAAACTAACAACAATATTAATCAAGCAGAAGGTTTAATTCCTCTAAGGTTTGGAACCAAACAATCGCTTGATGGAAATATAAGTTTAACACAATTAGTTTTTGATGGAACTTATTTTGTAGGATTAAAGTCGGTCCAGATATATGTAGACATTGAAGAAGGGATTAGAAATAAAACATCTGTGGAGCTTAAAAAAAGCACCATTGAATCCTATGGAAATGTATTATTAGCTAAGGAAAGTGTTAACATTATTAATAAGAATATTAAAATTGTTGAAAACACATTAAACGAAGTAATAAAAATATATGAAAATGGTCTTACTGAAGAAGAAAATGTAGAGCAATTGCAAATTACATTGTCGGGTTTACAAAGTAATTTGAAAAATAGTTTATTACAAGAAAAATTAGCCTCACAGCTTTTAAACCTTATACTAGGATTAGAGATTAATCAAGAAATTAACTTAACCGATAATTTTGAAAGTCTTATAGATAAGAACATCAATTTATCTTTAATTTCAGAAAATAGTAACATTAAAAAATCTGCAGATTACATAATCAAAAACAATGAAAAAACTTCTAAAGAACTATTGATTTTTTATGAAAAAACAAAGCTATTACCAACCATAAATGCATTCATAAATGCAGGGTATTCTGGGTATTCAGATAATTTTAATTTTACAGATAAAAATCAAAAATGGTATGGTTCAACAATTTTTGGTTTAAAAATGGATATTCCCATTTTAAGTTCAGGCGAGCAATTATCAAAAATTACTAGGGCTAAGATAGAACTTGAAAAATCTACTTTACAACTAAGTGAACTTGAAAAGAAATTAAGTATTGAAATAAATCTTGCTAAAGGAAATTACCAATTTGCAATTGAAGATTATTTAAATAAAAAAAGAAATCTTGAATTAGCTGAAAGAATAGAAAGAAAAAATCAAGTTAAATTTTCTGAAGGAATAGCATCTAGTTTTGATTTGAGGGAAGCTCAAACACAATTATATAAATCCCAACAAAGCTATTTGATGTCCATGCTTAGTATAATAAACTCAAAAGCGAAATTACAATCATTAACAACTGAAAACAATCAAAATTAATTATGAAAAAAATATTTATAATCGTCAGTTCTTTAATCTTTTCTTGTCAAAGTGAAAACAAATCTGTGAGCGAAGTAATTGCGTCTAATAATATTGAGTTGATCAAATTGAAAAGAGAAGAAATCAATAATAAGCAGCAAGAAATTTATAAAAAATTAAATTTAATTGATTTAAAGTTAAATGAATTAGAAAACAACTCGAAAAACCCTATTGTGTCTACATCTAGAATAATAAAACAAGACTTTAATCACTATGTAGAACTTCAAGGAGATGTAAAATCAGAAAAAATCATATCGATATATCCTGAGTTTTCGGGGATTATTAATGAAATATTTGTGAAAAGTGGAGAAAGTGTTGACAAGGGACAAATTTTAGCAACAATTGATGATGGAGGTTTAAAACAGCAGCTTTCTCAACTTCAAATCACATATAATCTAGCAAAAACAACTTATGAAAGACAAGAAAGGTTGTGGGGTCAAAAAATTGGAAGTGAGATTCAATATTTAGAATCCAAATCAATGTTTGAGGCTCAAAGTAAGGCAATTGAACAACTTACTAAACAATTAAACAAAACAATAATTAAAGCTCCTTTTTCCGGAATTATTGATAATGTAATAGTTAAAAAGGGTGAGGTTGTTTATCCAGGACGTTCAAACTTAATGCTATTGGTAAATATGCAGGAAATGTATGTTGAATCAAAAGTCCCCGAAAATTATATTAATTCAATTACTAAAGGAAAAGATGTTGTAATTGAAGCTCCAATGTTAAATATAGCTCTAAAATCTAAAATTAGATTAGTCGCTAACTATATAAACCCATTGAACAGAACATATAGAATTGAAGCTGAAATCCCGAAAAATAATTATAAAATTAAACCGAATCTTAATGTTAAATTAAAGGTTAACGATTACACAAGCGAAGATGCTATTTTAATCATGTTAAATCATATTAATATTGACAGTAACAATGATGAATATGTCTATAAAATAATAAATAAAGACGGTAAAAATTATGCCTTAAAAACCATAATTGAAACTGGAAAAAATAATGGAAATTTTATTGAAGTGCTTAAAGGTCTAACTGAAAATGATGAAATAGTAAGTGAGGGAGCTAGGAAAATAACCAATAACAGCGAAGTTAAAATCATAAATAACTAAATATTAGAAATTGAAAAATAATCTAGAAAAAGAGTTTAAACCTTCATCGTGGGCTATTAACAATAGTGTAACTATTTATGTCTTAATGGCATTAATACTATTCTTAGGAATTAGTTCTTATTTAAATATGCCTAGGGAAGACTATCCTGAAATTAAAGAAAATATAGTATTTGTTAGTTCAATTTATCCTGGTAATACTTCAGAGGATGTAGAAAAATTGATTACCGAGCCTTTGGAAGACAAATTAAAATCTTTAAATAATATTGAAAAAATCACTTCCTCATCACAGGAAAATTTTTCGATTATAATCGTAGAGTTTAATGATAATATTGGTTTTTTAGAAGCCAAACTTAAGGTAAAAGATGAAATTGATGCAGCTACTGCATCTGAAGATTGGCCTATGTTCAATAATGCCAAAGTTGACCCAAGTGTCTTCAACCTTACTTTTACTGAAGAAATGCCAATCTTAAATATTAATATTTCTGGAGATTATACTACAGATAAACTAAAAGAATATTCAGAAGTATTACAAAAAGAAATTGAAGGGTTAACTGAAATTAAAAAAGTCGATATAAGAGGAGCTCTAGATAAAGAAGTTGAGGTCGCAGTTGATATTTATAAAATGATGGCTGCTAAAGTTAGCTTTTATGACGTAATAGGTTCAATTCAAAATGGTAATATGTCCATATCTGCAGGGAATTTAATAGAAGGTGGTCAAAGAAAAACGTTACGTATAATTGGTGAAATTAACTCACCTAGTGAGCTTGAAAAATTCGTTGTCAAATCAGAATTTGACAGTCCTATTTTATTGAAAGATATTGCCACTGTAAGTTTTAAAGAAAAAGAGTCTACGACCTTTGCAAGAGAGAATTCTGAGTCTGTTGTAATGTTAGATGTTAAAAAAAGATCTGGCCAAAACATGATTGAAGCTGCAGCTAAAACTCGCTTAATTGTAGAGGAAACTTTAAGTAATGTTTTTCCAAAGAATTTAAAGGTCAGCATAACAAACGATCAGTCTGAATTAACCGAAAATCAAGTAATTGATTTGGTGAATAGTATAATCTTTGGGATTGTATTAGTTGTGACTGTTTTACTATTTTTTCTAGGGTTTAAGAATGCTTTATTTGTCGGATTCGCAATTCCAATGTCAATGTTTATGTCGTTACTAATATTAGATGGCTTGGGATACACATTAAATACAATGATACTTTTTGGATTAATAATGGGGCTAGGCATGCTTGTCGACAATGGAATAGTCGTGGTTGAAAATGTTTACAGGCTGATGGAAAAAGAAGGCCTTAATAGAATTGAGGCAACCAAAAAAGGGATTTCAGAAATTGCATTTCCTATAATAATTTCAACTGCTACTACGATAGCTGCGTTTATCCCATTAGGGTTATGGCCTGGAAGGATTGGTAAGTTTATGGTCTTTTTTCCAATAACCCTGTCTGTCGTATTGGGTTCATCTTTACTTGTTGCTATATTTTTCAATTCAGTGCTAGTTTCAAAAATGATGAAAATTGAAGACACTAATATGCCTTTAAATAGAATCATTAAAATCACTACTATCTTAGCAATATCGGGAGTCTCATTTTTAAGCTACGGATTATTTAGTTGGGAGACTGGCGAGACGTTCAGATTTATTGGAACTCTACAATTATTTGTTGCGATTAACTTTTGGATTTATAGATTATTTCTAAGAAAGGCTGCTAATAATTTTCAACAAAAATTATTGCCAAAAATTGATGCCTTATATGAAAAAACCTTGAAAAAAATATTGATTGGAAAACGCACCTATTTAATAATTTCATCAGCAATAATATTGTTAGTCTTATCATTTTATGGTTTTGGGAAATCTATTGAGTCACAGAGAACAAGTATTGAGTTTTTTCCATCTGAGGATCCAAGACAAATTATAATTTTTATGCAGTATCCAGAAGGAACTGATATAGACAAAACAAATACAACCGCAAAAAAAATTGAGAAAGAAGTTTATGCAATTATAAATTCTGAGAAATTTAAGGATGATTCAGGATATAATTTTATGGTAGAAAGTGCCGTTTCTCAAGTAGGTGAAGGTTCTGAAAACCCGGAAACTGAATTAGGAACAGGCTCAGAAATGCCAAATAGAGCTAAAATTACTCTTACTTTAAGAGGCTTTAAATATAGAAATGGAGTTAGTTCAAGATTACTTAGAAAAGAGATACAAGACAAGCTTAAAAACAAATACCCAGGTTTATCAATTTCTGTTGAGCAAAATGCCTCAGGACCACCGGTTGGTTATCCAATTAACATAGAGCTTACAGGAAAAGATTATTCTTTACTCATAAATAAAGCTGAACAGATTACTGAATTCATTAATAAAAGAAACATTCTTGGAATTGAAGAATTAAAAATTGATGTTAATAAATCAAGAACTATAAATTTGATTAGTGTAGATAGAGTTAAGGCAGGCGAACTAGGAGTTAGTACTGGCCAAATTGGTCAACAGCTTAGAACAGCATTGTTTGGAGCTAAAGTAGGGGTGTATAAATCGGAGGGGGAAGATTATGATATAAATCTGCGATTCAACAACAAAGATCGATTATCAGAAAATTCTTTATATGACCAAAACCTCACTTTTAAAGATCCCTCAAATGGAAAAACTAAAGAAATACCAATTTCTTCACTAACTAGTAAATCAATAACTACAACATACAGTGAGATAAAACACAAAAACTTTAAAAGAATTGTAACTATTTATTCGGGGCTATCTTCTGGATACACTGATGCTGGTGCAATTGTTTCTCAAATTGAAAATGAAATGTCAAATTTTCAAAAAGATTTGAGTGAGGTTAATATTGATTACACGGGTCAAATTGAAGAACAAAATAAGAATGGTAAATTTTTATTATCAGCATTTTTCACTGGTCTAGGACTAATCTTTTTGATACTTATTTACCAATTTAATTCAATAAGCAAACCTACAATTATAATGATTGCCATTTTCCTGAGTTTAATTGGAGTTTTTGGGCACTTAGTTATAAGTGGTAGTCCATTTATTATAATGATGACAATGATGGGAATTATTGCACTTTCTGGGATAGTAGTTAACAATGGAGTAGTTTTATTAGACTATTCTCAAATTCTTCTAGAAAGAAAAAAATTAGATCCTGAAAATACCAAAAATGATATGGAGCTAAAATTTGATTCTATAGTCGAATCATGTAAATCCAGACTTAGGCCAGTATTATTGACAGCAATAACTACTATTTTAGGATTAATTCCATTAGCAATAGGTTTTAATATCAATTTTTATACATTATTCAGTAATTTTAATGCCAATATTTACATTGGGGGTGATAATTTTGTATTCTGGGGTCCACTTGCTAAAACAGTTATCGCAGGGTTAATGATTGCTACTTTTTTAACCTTATTTGTTGTTCCTTCACTATTTTTAATGATAGAAAAATTTAAATTGTGGATAAAAATTAGATATAAGTAATATCTTATTAAATTTGTAACAATAATTAAACTATGTACAGAACTCATAATTGCGGTGAATTAAGAATTTCAGATTTAGGAAAACAAGTGACTTTATCTGGATGGGTACAAAAATCTAGAGATAAAGGTTTTCTAGTTTGGGTAGATCTTAGGGACCGCTATGGAATATCACAATTAATTTTTGATGAAGAAAGAACCTCAAAAGAAATTTTGAAAAATGCTAAATCACTGGGTAGAGAATTTGTTATTCAAATCACTGGAGAGGTAATTGAAAGAAGTTCTAAAAATTCAAATATTAAAACTGGTGAAATTGAGATTTTGGTGTCTAACTTAACAGTTCTTAATGAGTCTAAAGTTCCTCCATTTACAATTGAAGAAAATACTGATGGAGGTGATGAATTGAGAATGCAATATAGATACTTAGATATAAGACGAGATTCTTTAAAGAGTAATTTAGTTTTAAGGCATAAAGTATCTCAAGAGGTAAGAAATTATTTATCATCTAGAGATTTTATAGAAGTCGAAACTCCTTATCTGATAAAGTCGACACCTGAAGGTGCTAGGGATTTTGTAGTGCCATCAAGAATGAATGAGGGTGAGTTTTATGCTTTACCTCAATCTCCTCAAACATTTAAACAGCTATTAATGATAGGAGGCCTAGACAAATATTTTCAAATTGTAAAATGTTTTAGGGATGAGGACCTAAGAGCTGATAGACAGCCAGAGTTTACACAAATTGATTGTGAAATGTCGTTTGTTAATCAAGAAGATATTCTAAACACTTTTGAAGGGCTAACAAAACATCTGATTAAAAGTGTTAAAAATATTGATATTTTAAACTTCCCTAGAATTAGTTATGATGAAGCTATGGAAAAATATGGGTGTGATAAACCTGATATTCGATTTGGAATGGAGTTTGGAAACCTTAACAACGTTGCAAAACATACAGATTTTAGTGTCTTTAATAAATCAGAAGAAATAATTGGCATTGCTGTTCCTAGAGGAAGTTCTTTTACTAGAAAAGAAATTGATAAATACATAGAATGGGTTAAAAGACCACAAATTGGCGCCTCAGGGATGATTTATGCAAAGTATAACGAGGACAATACTTTCAAATCATCCGTTGACAAGTTTTTTAACCAAGTAGATTTAGCTAAATGGGGTGAAATCACAGGTGCTAAAAAAGGAGATATTATTTTCGTATTATCTGGCGAAAAAGATAAAGTTCGTGCACAATTAAGTGCTCTAAGACTATATGTTGCTGAAAATTTAGGCTTAAGAAATCCTAATGAATTCGCGCCTTTATGGGTTACAGATTTTCCACTTTTAGAATGGGATGAAGATTCAAACAAGTACCACGCTATGCATCATCCATTTACTTCTCCAAAATTAGATCAACTTGAATTACTTAAAACTAATCCTGGAGAAGTCAAAGCTAACGCATACGATTTAGTTTTAAATGGAAATGAAATTGGTGGTGGATCAATTAGAATTCACGACAAAAAAATACAAGCATTAATGCTAAAGCATCTTGGTTTTTCAGATAAAGATGCAACAGAGCAATTTGGATTTTTAATGAATGCCTTTGAGTATGGAGCACCACCTCACGGAGGTATTGCTTTTGGGTTAGATAGATTAGTTGCAATTTTAGGTGGTCAAGAAAGTATAAGAGATTTTATTGCATTCCCAAAAAATAATTCTGGTAGAGATGTAATGATTAATTCTCCTTCAAAATTAGACACTGAACAACTTGATGAATTGAACTTAAAAATTGGTTCATAAATAGTATTGATGAAAAGATTAATTATTATCACATCAATTATTAGCTTAATATTAATTTTCACAGGTCTTTTTTTAAAAAATCTAGCAATAGACTTTGAGGTTTTTAATTTAATCATTGACTTTAATATCACTGGTGATCAATTAACTGGAACAGGAGTAATAGGTTTATTCTTTTTTGTTTTTCCCGTTTTTTCTTATTACCGTTGGAAAGACAAAGATGTCAAAGATTACATGCTTACTCAAGAAAATATAGATAAAATGAATAAGTCAAAAAAATAAAAAACCTCTAACAATTATGTGAATAAAAAAAAGCCATCTAAAGATGGCTTTTTTTTGTTTTAATTGATTTAGTTTATATCTATAGCTGTGGTAAAACTACTTTATCAATAACATGCACTACTCCATTGTATGCTTGTACATCTACCGCAATAATGTTAGCAATTCTATCATTTAAATCGATAAGCTGTGGGCCAGCATCTAGTGAAACAGTTAACGCATCGCCTACTGTAGTAATATTCATTCCGTTTGTTAAATCTCCAGATCTAACATTTGCCTCAACTACAACATGAGTAGCTAATGTAAGTTCAAGTGTTGCAGCATCTATATCACCCAGCGAGTTAACACCAAGTTCTGAAAGTAATGATGCAAACGCGTCATTAGTTGGTGCAAATACTGTGAAGGGCGAAGGCTCATCTGTAGTTGATAAAATTGACACAAAATCTTCACCTAAATCATCTCTAGTTAATGCAGCAACTAAAGTTTCAAACGTTGGATTTGACGTTGCAAAAGTCACTACTGTTGGTAGTCCAATAACCGCATCAACTACATGAACAATTCCGTTAGATGCAGGAACATCTGCTAAAACAACACTAGATTGTCCATTAAATTCTACTCCACTAGAAGTGGTGAAATATAAGCTCAAGTTATCACCGTCCATATTTGTTGCATTAGTAGTAGTGTAGCCAGATCCAGCAGATGCTAAATCTGTAGACATAACACTGCCTGTAATTACATGATTTAGTAATATATTAGATAAAACATCAGTAGGAACTTCATCTAAGGATGCAAATCCATTAGCTGAAAGAAATCCTGCAAAAGCGTCATTTGTAGGGGCTAATACAGTAAAATTTCCACCACTTAAAGTAGTTACTAAATCTCCATCTGCCGCTGTTAGAGCCTCCACAAGTATACTTAGTTCTGGAGTAGCCGCAGCTGTTTCTACAATTGTTAATTCTTCAGGAAGTGTTTGAGCATCATTATCATCATTATCACATGAGATAATAAAAAAACTGAAGGTTAATAAAAATAGTAATTTGTTTAGTTTTAATACATTTTTCATAAAATTGGTTTTTAGTTTATTAGTTAATTTATTTTAACTAATTACATCTGTTTTTGCAAAGCGTGTGCCAAAGTTGGATTAAATAAGTCAGATTTTAGACTTTAACTTAACATTAACATTATCACTTATTATAATTTGCGAAAAATAATTGAATCCAGAGTTGATGATAATGGCGAGATTGACGAACATTTACTGTTTTCACTCAATACCGCCTTTATTGAGCACAGGTCGAAATTAAATCGCAGAATAAACGATATATCTGCCGAACTTAATGAGGTGAATGATAAGCTTCTTTCAATTCACCGCAAGGTCATGAAAAACAATGATGAAATCATAAAGTTCAATACAAAAAATCTTGAAGCTACCTATAACTTCATTATGGATAGTGATAGCAAGGCTGATGCGAAAAAATTACGCGCAGAAGACATTGATAAAAAATGTGCTTCTCTCAGTAAGCAAAATAAGCAAAATAACAAAAAGCTTAACCTGTCAAGGCTGTAGCTAAAACTCCTGTACCAGTTGTTGCACCTACTCCTGCTCCAGTTAAAAAAGAGGAAAAACCAAAACCAACACCTCCAAAGGAAGAAATTAAGAAAGAAGAAGAGGCACCAAAATAACCTGTAAAATAACCAGTTGCATAGTAAAAAAAAGGCAAAGCTGCTCAAAACTAAAAAGGAGCAAATAAAAAACTTGACACTTCAAAGGTTTCAGATGAAGTATCTGTAAAAGTTGTTGAGAAGCCTCAAGAGCCTTAGAAAGAATTAGGCATTGCAGCAAGTGTTTTGGGTCAAGATGCCATCGGTTAAATAGGTGGAGCTAATATAATTGGAAGTACTGGTCTCTTCCAAGGCCCAAACCCATTTTCTGTAGTGCAAGGAAAGTCTGGTTCAGGAGCTGATCCAATCAAATAAGGAAGTTCAATTTTTTCTGCTTCAGACTCCAATTCCTCGTTCGATCCAATGGGTGTAGCAGCTCTAGCTCTTGGAGCTAATTCATCTGATAGAGTTACCTCAGCCCAAGATTCTCAAGAAGAAGGACCTCCATTGAATTTCAAACATAATCAAGTTGATTTATAAAATGGGGCAATGATCAATGATATGTTTGCAAGCTCATTCAAAAACATCCCTTTGATGCAAGATCAAGACTTTTTATGTCCTTAATTTGACATTAAATGTCCATTACCTGTCGATGATTCAGTCCTTATGGCTGAGAATGATGCTAAAAAGTAATAAATAAAGTAAGATCAAGCTGGTTACAGATATTTTCCTACTTCAGCTATGTTCAATAGATAGAGCAACTTCCAAAGAATAGACTTAGAAAGTTTGTTCTATGCTTTTTATTATCAGCAAGGCACGTATCAACAATACTTGGCTTCGTTAGAGCTGAAAAAACGAGGTTGGGAATTCCATATTCGATTCTAAACTTGGATAAAGAAAGAAGTGACTCAAGAGTATACTAGAGGCGGCAAATAACAAACCAAATCCAAAACTATTTACTTTGACTTCGAAAATGAGTGGAAAATCAAAACGAACACTACTTTTGATATATCATTCGATGATCCAAAACATGCTATGTAGATTGAAAATGAGTTGATAAATCCAACTCTCCCACCAAACATAGCTTAATCACCTCCCAACGAAATATGGATAGAAGCTATGAACTATCTGAACCAAGAGTAGTTGGAAAAACAATTTTCTATAGGAGAGATACGTACAAGCCAGCTGCCTAAACAAGTTTTAGATCAACTCTGCTCGTGAAAGTATGACCAAAATATATGATATGAATCGATACTATCCAATTGCTTGGTGATGTACTTGATCGATATATATATTTGAAACAAACCCTTGATTCTCAATTTGAATCTTTTAATGATAATTTGTAACCAGTAATCAATCAATAAAAGCATTCATAATTGATATTCATATCTTCGGGGTTTTGGGGTTTTGGGG
>ENA-OQVM01002897-OQVM01002897.1-marine-metagenome-genome-assembly--contig:-NODE-2897-length-19286-cov-24.933729_pt1 | contig 19286 bp, 14 predicted proteins | sample MGYA00237776_ERZ505498 | MGnify/ENA primary metagenome ERZ505498 (study PRJEB26159, sample SAMN06265151) | marine metagenome | isolation source: Helgoland LTER site | place: Germany:Helgoland, sampling... | reverse complement strand
GTTCCGGGCATAACTATAGAAGTAATAATTGGTTTTAAATTATTTACTAATAGATCAGATAATTGAATAGCCATTCTATTGTAATTATTTGAAATCATAAATTTATTGGATAAGATAAAATCTTTTTGATTAGAATTTAACATATCAAATTCAGGGCCTTTATAAGCTTTAATTTCATTATCAATATTTGATATTTTTTGTAAATTAGTTTTTGATGATTTAAAAATAATGTTTTTATTAAAATTTAAAACATCATTCTTAGCTAATTTTACGGCTTTTGTTAAGTTTTTGAACATGCTTCTGCTTCCTAAGACTTTTTCAGTCTTAAATCCACCTAAAATAGCTATATAACTTCTTAAACCGCTTTTCAACACCCCAAAACTTAAAACATCGTTAGGTTTTATAAAAATTGGGTTATTCATTTTAATAATTTTATTATTTAAGAAAGGAGATAAATTAGCACCCGTTATACATATAACAGTTTCATAAATAAACTCTAAAACAGGACCTACCATTGTAATTTCTAATACTGCTGAATTTTCTGAGTTATTTAATATTTTATTTGCTAAATCAGAAGAAAAACTATCCATTGAGCCAGAACATGGAATTCCATAAGATTGTTTTCCCTTTCTTCCTTTATCTTGAACAGTAGAATATAATCCAGGTTTGACAACTTTAATCATTACTCACCTCCGATTCTATTATATAACTATCTAAATTATTTGAAATATAATTATGTTCCTTAATATCTATTGGATAAAAAATTATTGAATCTCCTGGACTAGCAAATGAAATTTTATGAAGCTTATCTTTATCTATAAAATTAACAGGTGAATTTCCAATAATATTCCAACCACCAGGGCTATTTGAAGGGTATACCCCTGTCTGATTTCCTCCTATACCAACAGAACCTTTAATGATATTTAAATCTGGTTGAACTTTTCTCGGAAAATACAATCTCTTATTTAAATTACTTAAATATAAAAAACCTGGTAAAAAACCTAAAAAACAAACTCTATATGTGTTTTTATAGTGAAGTTCTATAATTTCACCTTTGTCCATATTTTTATTATTACTAATATTTTCTAAATCAGTAGCAAAATAATCATCATAACATACTGGAATTTTCCAAATAATTTTACTCTCATTAATGTCATCATTTATGTTTAAATATAACGTCTTTAAGCTCTTAATTTCGTTATAGATATTATCTATAGTATTATTGTAAACAACTAATAATGAAGTATATGCAATTATAACCTCAACTAAAGGTTTATTACTTAAGGTGATTGATTTTTTAAAAGATAACACATCGAGTAAAACATCATTTTCAATCAAATTTGGCCAAGATATCAAAATAGATTTTGAATCAAAACGACGATAACTTAAGTTGAATTTAGGACTTATCATTAAAAAAATAGTTATCGTAAAAATTATTTAAAAGTATATGCGAATTATTTGTATCTCCATGAATACAAAACGTATCCCCCACTATATCGATAAAATTATTAGAAATAGTTTTAACTTTAGACTCATTAAGGATCATTTTATATCTACGTGACATTTCTAATCCATTTTCAAGCATGGAATTTTTCTTATCTCTTGACACTAAGGTGTAATCATCATTATAATTTCTATCTAAAAAAACCTCATAATCAACCTTAATATCATTTTCTTTAGCAATTTTTGATACAACTGATTTGTAAGGAGCTAAAATTTTTACATTTTCAAACAACTTAACAACCTCCACAAAGGATTTAGCAACCTCAAAATCAAAAAAACACTTATGATATAAAGCCCCATGGGCTTTAATATGATCTAATTTACCCACACCGAGTTTATTCAAAACCAATAAAAGGGATGATATTTGATTATATAATGATTCTTTTAAATCATTTAAGCTAATAACCATTTCATTTCTACCAAAATTGATTTTGTCTGGGTATGAGGGATGCGCACCAATACCAACCCCCTTAGAAATTGCTAATTTGGCTGTTTTGGTCATTGTCTCTTCGTTTCCATAATGACCACCACAAGCTATAGAACAAGACTTTAAATACGGCATTAAAGCAGCCTCATTAACTACACCCTCTCCAACATCTGAATTTATTTTTAATCTTTTCAAATTATCCCTATTACAGATAAAACACTTTTAATTCCAATAAACATAGTAAACAAAATAATAATTAATGTTATTAAATTAAGTAAATAACCATTACTATGATTCTTTAACAAACGATTATTATTAGCTACTATTAATAAAAATACAGCAATCATAGGAAGTAAAATACCATTTGCAACCTGTGCAAATTTTATAATCTCAATAGATTTAAAGTCTAAGCTTGAAAACAAAACACCCATAAACAACACAACAAACCAAACCACCCTAAATCTTTTTGACCTTTCGCTTGCTTTCCAACCCATACATCCACAAGTAACATAAGCAGCAGCTAATGGTGCGGTTACTGAGCTAGTCAAACCAGCAGCAAACAAACCTAGAGAAATAATCAACTTAGAAAAACTACCAAACAAAGGTTCAATACCTAAAGCTAAATCAGATGCACTTTGAATTTTAACATCTCCAATAGCAGAAGCAGTTACCATTACAGACATTGAGATAATACCACCTAGCACAACAGCTAACAAAGTGTCTGTTTTTACAAATTTTAAGTCTGATATAAGACTCCATTTATCACTAACCAATGATGCGTGTAAAAAAATATTATACGGAACAACTGTTGTTCCAATTAAACCTATGATAATGAACAAACTTCCCTCTGGAAATTTTGGAATAAACAAACCTTTTAATATTAAATAAAAATCAGGTTTAACAATTGTCGCAGAAGTTAAAAACGCCAAACTCATTATTAAAACTAAGCCAATTAAAACCCCTTCAATTAACCTCCTACTTCCGGTAAATAAAATAACAAAAGCCAACAAACCAACTAATATTGAGTAAAAATTTATACTAAAATCAGTGTATGAATATGATAATTGACCAAAAATTGAACTTACTCCTAAAACGCCACCACTAATATTACCTGCTTGATAAGCAGTGTTACCGACTAATATTGCTGATAAAACTAATGCCACGGCTAAATATTTTAAAATTTTATTATCAAAACTTTCCAATAAGTTGGCTGAAAGACCTTTTTGAGTAATCAATCCTATTTTAGCAGCAGTTAGCTGTAAAATAGTAGTAACAAACAATGAAAATAGTAAAGCCCACATTAAATCTAAACCATATTTAGCGCCAGCTATCGAACACATTGTAATTGTTCCTGGACCTATAAAAGCCGCAGCAATAACAGTCCCAGGACCTATGTTTTTTAGAGATATCAAAATTTATTAAAGCTAATTTTTAATATTTTTTTTGAAGATTCAGTTATTTTATATCTGTCATCAATTCTATGGTTAATAATCCATATTATTTCATCATTTCCATTTATAAGAACAATTACTCTCTTTTTATTATTTAAAGATATTTTTTCATCTTTCAAAAATTTACTGACTGATTTTTTACCCTTCATTCCAAGAGGAAAAAACTCCATACCTGAACTATAAGAATCTACTCTAAGCGGATAAATCAAACAACCCTCATCAACAAATACGTTTGAATTACTATTACTGAAATCTAAACTATCCGTTAAATTAAAATTTAAAGAGCCATAAAGGACATTTAAATCTGATAACTTACTATCAATATATAATGGATCAAAAGATAAATCAGAAACCTTATCTAAAATAAGATACCCTCTGTCCTTAACTAGCCTATGTGTTTTTGAGACCACAAACTTACCAGATTGAGAGCTTAAAATATTTTTAATATCGATTAAATTAGTAAATCCATATTTATAAAAAAATGCATGTAGATAAGTATCTAAATTATCCAGCTCTAATATTTTATTAATTTCATATTTAGTTTGATAATCCTCTCTAGTTATAATCTCTTCATATACTTCATTAATTTTATTATTTAAAATTGATTTTGATCCTTTTAAAGAGGATAAAGTATTATTAAAACCTTTTAATAAACTAGGATTGAATTTTTTAAATCGGGGAATTATATTATTTCTAATATCGTTTCTCAAATAATCATTTGTATTGTTACTACTATCCTCTCTCCAGCTAATATTATTTTTTTTTGCAAAGTTTAAAATTTGATCCTTTGAAAACCCCAACAATGGACGTACTAAATTATCGCTAACAGCAGGAATTCCACAAAGACCATCCAAACCACTACCTCTAGAAAAGTTTATGAAAAAAGTCTCCAGCTGATCATCTAAATGATGAGCAGTTAACACATAATCATAATTAATCGAAATTGCATCAAACCAAGTATATCTAAGTTCCCTGGCAGCCATCTGTGTCGATAAACTATTCTCTTTTTTATATTTTAACGTATTAAAAGTTTTTGAGTAATAATTTACATTTAATGACTTGGCAAAATCTTTAGAAAATTTTGCATCTAAATCACTCTCTTCCCCCCTTAATGCAAAATTACAATGTGCGATAGAAAATTCCAGTCCTAATCTTTTACATAAAAAACACAAGACAACACTATCAACACCAGAAGAGGTGGCAATTATGATTTTACTTTTGAACAAAAAAGGTAATTCACTCAGTAAATGAGACTTAAAGTCGTCTAACATTATATCGTAATATTTATCATAAATATAATAAAGTTCTGTACAATAGAATTAATTATATGTGAAGAGCTCTATTTTCAGTTGCGGCTAAGGCTGCTTCTTTAATCGCTTCAGAATAAGTTGGATGGGCATGTGATATTCTAGCTAAATCTTCGGCTGACGCACGATACTCCATTGCAACAACTGCTTCAGAAATTAAATCTGCACACCTAGCACCTATCATATGTACACCAATAATTTCATCAGTATTTTTATCTGCAAGAATTTTTACAAAACCATCTAAATCAGAACTTGCTCTACTTCTACCTAAAGCTCGCATTGGAAATTGCCCTACTTTATATTCAATATTATTTTGCTTTAAATAATCTTCAGTTTTTCCAACAGAAGCAACTTCTGGCCATGTGTAAACAACTCCAGGAATAAGATTGTAATCAATATGAGGTTTTTGTCCTGAAATAATTTCCGCAACCAAAACTCCTTCTTCTTCAGCCTTGTGAGCTAACATCGCTCCCCTTACAACATCACCAATAGCATAAATATTCGAGTGTTTAGTTTGTAAATAATCATTAACTTCAATTTGACCTCTATCATTAGTGTTTAAATCAATAGCTTCTAGATTTAAGCCATCAGTGTATGCAGACCTACCAATACTAACTAAACAATAATCTCCATCAAATTCAATAAGTTTACCGTTTTTATCTTCAGCCGTAACTTTGACATTATTATCAAGTCTTTCAATAGCTGTAACTTTGTGTGATGTATGTATTTTAAACTTCTGTTTCTTAAAAACCTTTGTTAGTTCTTTAGATAAACCAGAATCCATTGTTGGAATAATTTTGTCCATATATTCAATAATAGAAACTTCAGCTCCTAATCTTTTATAAACTTGACCTAACTCTAAACCTATAACTCCACCACCAATTATAATTAAGTGTTTAGGGATTTCCTTTAATTTTAAAGCTTCAGTAGAAGAAATAATTCTCTCCTTATCTATCTTAACAAAAGGTAAAGAAGCAGGCTTACTACCAGTTGCTATTATTATATTTTTTGACTCTATTACGATTTCATTATCAGAAGATGTAATCTTAACTTTATTTTTATCAACAAATGAACCTAAACCATTATAAACTTTAATATCATTCTTATTCATTAAATAATCAATTCCTTTAGTGGTTTGAGAAACCACATCATTCTTTCTAGAAATCATTTTTTCAAAATCTAAAGAAATTTTACCATCAATATTAATTCCATGGTTGGAAAAGTTTTTGGTAGCTTCTTCAAAATGATGAGAAGAGTCCAATAAAGCTTTACTGGGAATACAACCAACATTTAAACATGTACCACCCATTGTATTATATTTTTCAATGATGGCAGTTTTCAAACCTAATTGAGCACATCTAATAGCTGAAACATAACCTCCTGGGCCTGAACCAATAACAACAACATCAAAAGAATCCATAAAAATTAAATTAAATTATTAAACAAAAATACAAATGTTTTACCTCTATGCAATGAATATTTAACCAATTAATTTAACGAATAAATCAATTTTAAATAAAATAATATTCCATATCTTGTAACAGTATTATACACACTCTTTTTTATGAAAAAAAAACCAGCAAACGAAATTCAAGATCTACAATATTTTGGAGAATTCGGTGGTGTTAACCCGTCTATTTCAGACTCTTCAACATACACTTTTTTATCTGCAAAATCAATGTCAGATACATTTGAAGGAAACACAGAAGGTTGTTACCTTTATTCTAGGCATACAAGTCCAAGTAATTTATACCTCGGAGAAGCTTTAGCTGCTATGGAAAATACTGAGTCTGCAACTGTCTTTGGCTCTGGAATGGGAGCTATAACATCCACTTTATTACAACTTTGCAAATCTGGCGACCATGTAGTTTCAAGTAGAACTGTATACGGAGGCACCTATGCGTTTTTAAAGAATTTTGCTAGTAAACTTAATATAAGTACAAGTTTTGTTGATATCACAAACTTAGAATCCATAAAAAATAGCATTAATAGTGATACAAAATTAATTTATTGTGAAGCTGTCAGCAATCCTTTATTAGAAATTGCAAATATTTCTGAAATTTCAAAAATCGCAAAAGCTGCAGGAATTATGCTAGTTGTAGATAATACCTTTTCTCCATTATCTATTTTGCCTGCAAACTTAGGAGCTGATGTGGTTATACATAGCATTACCAAATTCATAAACGGAACTAGTGATACAATTGCTGGTGTAGTTTGTGGAAAACAAGATTTTATTAACCAACTTAGAGATGTTAATGACGGTGCGTCTATGCTACTAGGATCAACTTTAGACAGTTTAAGAGCAGCGTCTGTTCTTAAAAATTTAAGAACTCTACACATCAGAATTAAAAAACATAGTGAAAATGCAATGTACTTAGCAAAAATGTTTGAATCAGACGGCATCAGCACTGTTTACCCAGGTTTAAAAAGTCATCCGTCCAATAAATTGTATGAATCATTTGTAAACGAAGATTATGGCTTTGGTGGGATATTAACTATTGATGCAGGTGATTTAAAAACTGCTAATAGCTTAATGGAAATAATGCAAATTAGAAATGTTGGCTATTTAGCTGTTAGTTTAGGCTTTTACAAAACTTTATTTAGTACGCCAGGATCATCAACATCTTCTGAAATACCCGAAGAAGAGCAAAAAAAAATGGGTCTAAGTGAAGGTTTAATAAGATTCTCAATTGGTATTGACAATGACATACAAAGAACCTATAAAATTATTAAAGAATGTATGAAAGAAGTTAACTTAATTTAAAATATGAGTAACTCTAAAAAAATCAGTTTAAACACTTCTATATTTCCAATAATTTTGCTTGTATCAATGTTGGTTTACAATATTTTCAACAATGAATGGCTTGGAACTTATACTTTCCATATAACATTACTAATAACAGCATTAATAGTTTCTATTATAGGATTGTTTACAAAAGTTAGTATTAAGGAAATACTTTTAAAAATTTACAAGAGTGTAAAAAGTATAAAAACTCCAATTATAATTTTATTATTAGTTGGAGCATTAGCTGGAACATGGAAAGTCAGTGGTGTTATTCCTGCTATGGTATATTATGGAATTAATTTTATTGATCCATCTGTTTTTTTACCATTAACCCTTGTAATTACTGCTATCGTTTCATTGACTGCAGGAAGCTCCTATATAACTTCCGCAACAATTGGAGTAGCACTAATCTCTGTGGGTAATGCCTTCAATATTCCTCCTAGTATGACAGCTGGGGCCGTAATTTCTGGAGCTTATTTTGGAGATAAGATGTCTCCTTTAAGCGACACTACAAATCTAGCTTCTGCAATCTCAGGAGCTGATTTATATAGTCATATTAAATATATGATGTATACAACATTTCCAACTTTTATAATCACATTTATAATATTTTGTATAATAACTTTAAACTTAAATAGCTCTAGTTCAAATGATGTAATCGAAATTGGTATGATATCAGAAATATTAAAAGAAGACTTTTATATATCTCCTATATTATTTGTAATACCAACATCCGTTTTGATATTAGCATACTTAAAAGTAAAGCCAGTAATTGCATTGTCATTAGGAGTTTTATTTGCAATAATTTTTTCTATTATTTTTCAAAATAATATTTTACAACAAATTGACATATCTACATTAAAAGCGATATTTAGTTCAGTATTTACATTTACTGAGATTCCACTAGAGGTTAGCTACAATACTGAAAATACAAAACTTTTAGATGGTATTAATGATCTGTATACTAGAGGTGGTATGGAATCAATGTTATGGGTTATTTTCTTAACTATATGCGCTATGGTATTTGGAGGAGCTATGGAGGCAATTGGAGCATTAAATAAAATAACCAATGAATTATTAAAATTAGCAGACTCTGCATTTGGACTTGTAGCTAGTACTGTAGCTAGTTGCTTAGGGGTAAATTTATTTGCTTCAGATCAATACCTTGCTATTATTATCCCAGGAAAAATGTTTAAAAATGCATATGAGGAATATAATTTAGCTCCTGAAAATCTAAGTAGAACTTTGGAAGATTCTGGAACAGTAACTTCTGCATTAATACCATGGAATACATGTGGAGCTTATCATTACGGGGTACTTGGAGTCAGTGTAGTAGATTATTTTGTTTATGCAGTTTTTAATTGGTTAAGCCCAATTATGACATTATTATATGCTGGTATTGGTATAAAAATAAGATCTATAACTAGTAATACTAACTAATGGGAATTAAATTAATTGTAGTAATTTGTATGCTAAATCAATTGTCTAAAAATGGCTAAATCTAAAGAAGATAAAAAAAGTAGAATATTTTCTTTCGGCAAAGAAAAAAGAAAACTCAATAGTTCTCAAAAACTATTTATTGGGAGCACATTAATAGTGATTTCTTTTGTGCTCTTAATTTCGTTTACCTCTTATTTTTTTACAGGTTATTCAGATCAAAGCACCTTAATTCAATTTACCAATAAAGACGTTAATCCGGAGAACTGGATGAGCAAAGTTGGTGCTTTTTTAGCAGATTTTTTTTTACATAAAGGATTTGGAATATCCTCTTATATAATTTGTTTTTTAACTTTTATTTCTGGACTATTTGTTTTGTTAGATTCTAATAAAGCTAAATTAATTAAACATTGGTTTTGGGGTATCTTAATAATAATTTGGATTTCATTACTCTTTGGACTCATTAACTTAGAAACAGGTAAGTTTTCAGGTATCGTTGGTTTTGAAACAAACTTGTTTTTAAAAAGCTATATAGGAGACATAGGTACCTCATTTTTATTGTTTCTTTCTGCTGTATTCTATTTCACCTTTAGATTAAAAATTGGTGTTGATTCTTTTAAAAATTTACAGCCTTTTAAAAACAAAAAGGCAGATGATAATTTTATAACGAATTTAAAAGATATTGAGTCTGAACAATCTACAGATGCACAAGAAAATAATACTGAAGATTCAATTTTATTAACAAGTACAAACAACAATGATCAAAAAATAGAAGTTCTTGAAAAAAGTACTCTAGATAAAAACAAAGATGAACTTTCATCTGATGAAATAGAAATTGAAATAAAAGAAACTTTTGAAGAAGAATCCGAAACAGACAACTTATCAAAAAAACTAGTTAAAGACTTTGGTTTATTTGATCCAAAATTAGAACTATCTAACTATAAATTTCCAAATCTAGATATTCTTAAAAAATATGATTCTGAAGGAATAACAATTAACAAAGAAGAATTAGAGGAAAATAAGACCAAGATAGTAAACACACTTAATAACTATAAAATTGGCATAGAAAGTATAAAAGCAACTATAGGACCTACAGTTACACTTTATGAGATTGTTCCTGAAGCAGGTGTGAGAATATCTAAAATTAAAAATTTGGAAGATGATATTGCATTATCATTATCTGCTCTTGGGATTAGAATAATAGCACCAATACCAGGCAAAGGCACAATTGGTATTGAAGTGCCAAATAAAAACTCCACAATCGTATCAATGCACTCAGTTATTTCATCTCAAAAATTTCAACAATCTGACATGATTTTACCAATTGCTCTTGGAAAAACTATTAGTAACGAAACTTTAGTTGTCGATTTAGCTAAAATGCCTCACTTACTTATGGCTGGTGCTACTGGTCAAGGAAAATCTGTTGGGTTAAATGCAGTTCTAACGTCTTTGCTTTATAAGAAACACCCTGCAGAAGTTAAATTTGTTCTTGTAGATCCTAAAAAAGTTGAATTAACACTTTTTAATAAAATAGAGAGGCATTATTTGGCAAAACTACCTGATAGTGAAGAAGCTATTATTACAGACAACACTAAGGTGATAAACACACTTAACTCTTTGTGTATTGAAATGGATAATAGGTATGATTTATTAAAAAATGCACAATGTAGAAATATCGTAGAATACAACAAAAAATTTAAATCCAGGAAGTTAAATCCAAATGATGGACATCAGTTTCTTCCATATATTGTTTTAGTAGTTGATGAATTTGCTGATTTAATAATGACAGCCGGAAAAGAAGTAGAGACTCCAATTGCAAGAATAGCCCAGTTAGCAAGAGCTATAGGAATACATTTAATAATTGCAACCCAAAGACCATCCGTCAATGTCATAACAGGTGTAATAAAAGCTAACTTTCCAGCAAGAATAGCGTTCAGAGTGACCTCTAAAATCGATTCAAGAACAATTTTAGATAGCTCAGGTGCAGATCAGCTAATTGGACGAGGTGATATGCTTTACACTCAAGGGAATGAGTTAATTAGAGTTCAATGTGCTTTTGTAGATACTCCAGAAGTTGAGAAACTTACAGATTTTATTGGCTCTCAAAAAGCGTATGCTAGTGCACATGTTTTACCTGAGTATATTGGTGATGAAAGTGGCACAAGTATTGATATAGATATATCAGACAGAGATAAATTATTTAGAGAAGCAGCCGAAGTTATTGTGATAGCTCAACAAGGATCAGCTTCTTTGTTACAACGAAAATTAAAACTTGGCTATAATAGAGCAGGTCGACTTATCGACCAGTTAGAAGCAGCAGGAATTGTTGGGCCATTTGAAGGAAGTAAAGCTAGACAGGTAATTATTACTGACTTAGTTGCTTTAGATAGACACCTTGAAAATGAAAAGAACATATAAAATGAAAAAAATACACTTAATACTAATTTTATTATTAAACTCATTAATCATTACTTCTCAAAATGATCCGAAAGCGGAAGATCTTTTGAATAAAGTTTCTGAAAACATAAAAGCATACGAAAGTATGTATATAAATATAAACCATAATCTAAGTAATGAAGAAGAAGATATAGATCAAACCAATAAAGTTAGTTTTGTAAAAAAAGGAGATAAATATAATGTTAAATGGAATGATATTACATTTATATACGATGGCAAAAAACTTTATACAATAAATCCTGATGATGAAGAAGTTACTATTTCAACTGAGGATTTAGATGAGGAAAGTACAATAACACCAAATAAGATTCTAACATTTTTTGAAGAAGGATACGAGTTTAAAATGGATATTACACAAGACGTTACCGTGGTTGATTATTACGAGCAAAGGACAAGAAAATTACTACAATATATAAAGCTAATTCCTATAGATTCTGATTCAGAAATAGATTTTATATTGTTGGCAATTGAAAAAAAGAATAATCGAATATATAAAAGCATTGAAAAAGGCAAAAACGGTACAACAACAACTTACACTATAACTTCATTTGAAGTAGACCTTCCATTAAATGATGATTTATTTTTATTTAATAAAAAAGATTTTAAAGATTATTATATTAACGATATTGATTAATTAAATTTGAAGATATTAGATAAATATATTCTGAAAACATTTATTAAAACATTTCTAAATGTTTTCTGTATAATAATGTTAATATTTTTACTTCAATCTGTTTGGCTATATATTTCTGAATTAGCAGGAAAAGATTTAGATATAGCAATAATAATTAAATTTCTAACCTACGTCTCCCCTAGACTTGTTATATTAATACTCCCCTTGACAATTTTACTTTCAAGTATTATGGTTTTTGGAAAATTTGCAGAAAATTATGAGTTTGCAGCAATGAAATCAACTGGTATTTCTCTTCAAAGAGCCATGAGGAGCTTAAGTGTTTTTATTTTATTTATTGCAATAATCACGTTTTTCTTCTCCAATAATGTAAATCCTGTGGCTGAATATAACTTTCACAACTTAAGAAAAAATATTTCTAAGGTGAAACCTACAATGGCGATTGCAGAAGGACAATTTAATCAAATTGGTCAAATCAATATCAAAGTAAAAAACAAATCTGGTGATAATGGTCAATATCTATCTGATGTAATAATACATCAAAAAAAGAATAAAGTCGGAAACTACACAGTAATAAAATCAAAAACAGGTGAGATTTCAAGTAGTTTAAATTCAGATATACTTCAGTTAAAACTATTTGATGGTAATTATTATGACGAAGTAATTCCAACAAATTATAAACAAAGAGAAAAAAAACCTTATTTAAAAAGTTATTTTAAAGAATATATTTTGAACATTAACTTAACTGAAATTAACAATGTAGATTTTGACAATAAAGATGATGTAAATAAATATACCATGCTAAGTGTTGCTGATCTGGATATTACAATAGATTCATTACTTATTAAGAAAAAAGAGGACTACAAGTTAATCTCTAGTAAAATGCATAACAGATCCAATGCTCTTGTCTTAAATGATAACATAAAAAATAAAATAGTAGATACAATATTTAAAGGTGAAAATTTTTACGAGCTATTTAAACTTAAAAAGCAAGTACAATTATTTGACTTAGCGATAAGTTCTGTTAATAGTACTAATAGTATCATAAAATCTAATAAAATAATTCAAGCATACAGAGAGAAAAACATAAATAAACATATAATATCTCTACATGACAAATTTGCAATTTCATTTGCTTGTATAATATTATTTTTTATTGGAGCTCCTTTAGGTGCTATTATTAGAAAAGGTGGTTTTGGCTTACCTTTGGTTATTTCAATAGTATTATTTCTAGTTTACCATTTTATAGGCATTTTTTCAAAGAACTTAGCTGAAGATAGTAGTATTAGTCCTATACTAGCTAGTTGGCTATCAACAATTATTATGCTTCCAATTAGTATATATTTAACAAACAGAGCTACAAAGGATAGATCTATTTTTAACTTCGATAATTTCTACAGAGTTGTAAATAATTTTTTTAATGGAAGTAGTAATACTTGATTAAAAAAACAGCGTATCTTTACAAAAAATATGATAAAATGACTAAGAAAATCAAACGAAAACTAGATAGTATTGAATCTGCTATAAACGATATTCGTTCTGGAAAAGTCATTATTGTTGTTGATGATGAAAACAGAGAGAATGAGGGTGATTTTTTAGCTGCTGCTGAGACCATAACTCCTGAGATTATAAATTTCATGGCCATGCATGGAAGGGGCTTAATATGTGCTCCAATAACAGAAAAAAGATCAAAACAATTAAAACTTAATCCAATGGTTGGTAACAATACTGATCCTATGGAAACTGCGTTCACGGTTTCAATTGATCTTATTGGTAATGGCGTTACTACTGGAATTTCTGCCTCAGATAGATCTAAAACTATAAAATCACTAATTGATAAAAAAACTAGACCACACGACATATCAAAACCTGGTCATGTTTTTCCTTTGATTGCTAAAGAAGGTGGAGTTCTTAGAAGAACTGGACACACCGAAGCTGCAATTGATTTTGCAAGACTAGCTGGATTTGAAGCTGCTGGAGTAATTGTTGAAATAATGAATGAAGATGGCTCAATGGCAAGACTACCAGAGTTATTTGACGTAGCTGACAGATTCAATCTTAAAATAATCTCAATTGAAGATCTTGTTGCTTATAGAATGGAACACGACTCTTTAATTGAGAAAAAAGAAGATTTTCAAATCGAAACAAGATTTGGAAGTTTTAGACTTAGAGCTTACCAGCAGACTACAAATGAAAGACTTCATATCGCATTAACTAAAGGAACTTGGGAGCCTAACGAACATGTTTTAACGAGAATTAACTCAAAGCTACTTAACAACGATGTTTTAGGCACTCTAACAAATAATATGGACAAGAAACTTGACGATATGTTCGAATTAATAAACATTGCTGAAAAAGGCGCTATAGTATTTATAAATCAACAAAATCAACCTTTAAGTACATTAAATCGATTAAAAATATTAAAGAAGAGTCAATTAAAAGGCAAAGTTGTTAAAGCTCCTAAAATTGAAATGGATAACAGAGATTTTGGAATTGGAGCACAAATTCTTCATGATTTAAATATTCACAAACTAAGGTTAATATCGAACGGGACTGCAACTAAAAGAGTTGGGATTATAGGCTATGGCTTAGAAATAATTGATTACGTCAATTACTAATCGTTCTTTTTTTGACTATATATCCATTTAAAAAAATCTTTTTCATTAAAAGCATTGATCCAACTATCATGATTAACATTATCATATAGAGTGAATTTAGGCTTCCCTCCTGCTTTAATTATTGCTTCAACCATACTCACTGAATATAATGGATGTACTACATCATCTTTAGCACCATGAAAAATCCAAACAGGAGTCTTTTTAGCAAATATTTTAGCAGTCTTTGGATTAGCACCTCCACATATTGGGACTCCTGCGGCAAACATATTTGGTTTTCTATAAAGCATTTCAAAAGTACCCATTCCTCCGTTTGAAAGACCAGAGACATATATTCTGTTCTTATTTACGTTATTTAAGTTTGATAAAGAGTCCATTAATTTCATTACTAACCCAAGAGCTCTAGTAGGTTTTTTATTATCATAAAACTTATGCCTCATTCCATCTTTTGATTCTATTATTTTTCTAGTAGACCAAGAGTCATCATCTGGGCATTGAGGAAAAACACCATAAGATTTGTAGTAATTTCGATTTCTTTGGTTAATAAAAAGACCTCCAACATATTTCAATTGTTGTTTGTTATCATTACCTCTTTCACCAATACCATGTAAAAATAAATGTAATGGGTATTTACCCTTCTTTTTAATTTTTTTAGGAATTAGTAATCTATAGTTTAAAGTATCTTTTCCATCGACAAATTGCTTGTGTAAAAAAATACTCTCATTTTGAGAAATTGATATATTAAAAACAAAGAAGATTAATATTGAAAAACGCATTTTTTATTTATTATTTAAGTTCTATAGTATTATCATTAATATCTTTTCTAACTTTTTTAAAACTAGAAAACTGATCATCAACAGATCTGTATCCAACTGGCATGACTAAAACTGATTTTAAATTTTTAGTCTTAAGATCTAAAATTTCATCATATTTTTCAGGTAAAAAACCTTCCATAGGACACGAATCAATTTCTTCAACAGAACAAACGGTCATTAAATTACCTAAAGCTAAATAAGCTTGATTTATAGACCAATTTATTATAGAAGCATTTGACATATCATTAAATTCATTAATAATTGAATTTTTAAAAGATTCTAAAACTTTAGGAGATGTTTTTCTGATATCTACAACTCTCTTAAAATATAATTCAATGTAAGACTCATCTATATCAGTTTCAACACAAATAACTAATAAATGTGAACATTGTATAACTTGTTGTTGATTCAATGAAGACTCTAAAAGATTATTTTTAATTTCTTGATTTGAAATTACAATTAATTTAATTGGTTGTAAACCATATGATGATGCCGTTAAATTAAAAGCATTTTTTAATGTATTAACTTGATTTTTAGAAAGCTTTCTGTTTGAATCAAATTTCTTGGTTGCATATCTCCAATTTAAACTTTCAATTATATTCATTTTTTTCTCTTAGATGTCGTAAAATTAATGAAAGACTTTAACAACTTGTAAAATTAATTGAAATAAATATAAATAATCTTGAATGAATAAAAAAAGGATATTATATTTGCCTGGCTATTGGAGAAATGGCAGAGTGGTCGAATGCGGCAGTCTTGAAAACTGTTGAGGGTCACACCTCCGGGGGTTCGAATCCCTCTTTCTCCGCTCAAACCCTTGCTAATTTAAATTAGTAAGGGTTTTTTTATTGACAATAAAAAAAATCAACTCTATATCTAAATCAAATTTTAAATAAAAAATATAATTTGTTATATTTATATACCAATAATTTATATTTATCTTATTTAGTTATTTGTACTTTTAATAAAAAAACATGTCTCTTACTACCTCTAATTCTATTTTAGGTAAAAAAAATGCTAAGCATCTATTAAGAAGAGCTTGTTTTCATTATTCTAAAGAAATTTTAGATGCTGTTTCAATAATGACTCCGCTTGAAGCCATAAGTTTTTTAGAAAATCACCAACCAAATATTTGGACTGAACCATACGACCCTCTACCTGCAGACGATCCCCATGGATATTGGATAAGCTCTGACTATCTTCCAAATACAATTCCTAACCAAGCAAGAAAAAGATCTTTAGTTGCAGGGTGGTGGTGGTATAATATGATAAACAGAAACAGTATTCGAGATAAAATAACGTTTTTTCTGCATACAACTTTTACCACTTCAAAAGACGATGGGACTGGCGCATCTACTTATTATTTTGATCATTTAAAATTATTGGAATTTTACTCTTCTGGAAGTTTAAAAGATCTCTCAAAAAAAATAACTTTAGACAACGCAATGTTACTATATCTGGACAATACTACAAATAATGCAGATAATCCAAATGAAAATTATGCTAGAGAATTCTTAGAATTATTCACAATTGGTAAAGGTGAGCAAGTTGGTGATGGAGATTATACAAATTATACTGAGGGTGATGTACAACAAGCTGCAAGAGTTTTCTCTGGATTTAAAACTCAATTAGATAGATCTATTATTGATTCTGACACCAACATTCCTATGGGAAGAACCAATACTAATCAACATGATAGCGGGGATAAACAGTTCAGCTATGCTTTTAGCAATAATGTAATTAATGGTTCTGGAACATCGTCTGGAATGTTTCATGAAATCGATCAACTTGTTGATATGATTTTCAACCAAGAGGCAACTGCAATAAATTATGTTAAAAAGATTTATAGATTTTTCGTAAAAAGTGAGTGGAGTCAAGAAACAGAAGATACAGTAATTAATGATTTAGCTCAAGAATTAATTTCAAGTAATTTTCAGATAAGCCCAGTAATTAAAACATTACTAACTTCTACACATTTTTACGACTTAAACGATGAAAATTCAAATGATGAAATTATTGGTAGTATTGTAAAAAACCCTCTTCAACTGATGAGTGAAATGGTTAGTATATTTAATATAGATATTCCAAATCCTAATTCAAACATAAATGGATTTTATAGATTTTGGCATTTGTTTAATCATAATAACTTTTTACCAATGGCTGGAATGGGTATTTATGCACCGGACACAGTTGCTGGATATCCAGCCAACTATCAAAGCCCTAATTTTGACAGACAGTGGTTTTCGTCAAATACACTACTTGCTAGATATCGCTTAATAGAATGCCTGATTTCAGGAAGAAACAGACTAGCTACTAATGGATTAATAGGAACAGATCTTGATAGTGTTAATTTTGTTGAGTTAATTTCATCTAATCCAGGTGATTTATATTCTTTAGTAAGTGAAATTGCCGAATTATTATATCCAAATAATATTGACTATGACAGAATTAGTTATTTTGTACAATTAATACTTTCAGGTTATCCATCTTACTATTGGTATGATAGCTGGATAGAATATCTAAATTCTAATGATGATACTATTATTAGAAATAGACTTAATACATTAATTATATCAATGGCTAACGCAGCTGAAAACCAATTAATGTAAACGACATGAAAAGAAGAAATTTTATAAAACTTACATCTACTGCTTCAGCGATTAGTCTACTCCCATCCCAAGTAACAGCTTCTCTAAATATTGCTAAAAGCTTTTTAGACTGTACAATTTCAAACAGAAAATTAGTTTTAATAAATTTAGCTGGTGGAAATGATGGTCTAAACACAATAATCCCTCTTAACTATTATGATATATACTCAAATTTAAGACCTAATTTAAAGATACCTAATAGTGGCATAAATTCATATATAAATCTTGATGAAACATTAGATGAAACTCAACAAATTGGTCTTCATCCATCACTTACTGGCATTAAAAATCTTTATGATAATGATTTATTAAGAATAATTCAGTCAGTAGGCTATCCTTCACAAAACAAAAGTCATTTTGCATCAACTGATATATATTCAACTGCTAATGACGGTAATAGCTGGGATAATGGCAACAACTCTGGTTGGATTGGAAGGTTTATGGAATCTTATTATGCAGGTTTAATGCAAAACTCATACCCTTTAGGGGTTGAAATTGGCTCTAAAAGTAATTCTTTAGGCTTTCATGGTGAGAATGAGCATGGATTGTCTGTAAATATAAATGGTCAAGATCCATCTGGATTTTATTCATTAATTAGTGGAATGGCAGGAAATCCTCCAGAAAATATTCCAATTTCTGACTATGGTCATGAGCTTGAATATATAATTCAAACTGATGCTTTATCAAATATGTATTCAGAAGCCATATCAAATTCTTTTAATAATGGTCAAAATGCAGTAAGTTATCCAGATACAGATATATCAAATCAATTAAAAACTGTAGCCAGATTAATTAGCGGTGGACTTGAATCTAAAGTTTATATGGTAAAGTTAGCTGGTTTTGACACTCATTTTGGTCAAAATCAAGGATCAAATGACATACTAGGCGATCATAATGATTTATTAACTAAATTATCTTCAGCTGTAGCAGCTTTTATGGACGACCTTAGTGCTATGAATCTTAAAAATGATGTTGTTGGATTAACTTACTCAGAATTTGGTAGAAAAGCTGCTGAAAATGGTAGCCTTGGGACAGACCATGGTGAAATTGCACCAATGTTTGTTTTTGGAGCGCCAGTCAAGGGTGGAGTTTCAGGTTTTAATCCTGACTTAAATGAAGCTAGTCAAGATAATGGATATCAAATTCAAACTGTTCAATATGACTATAGAGATACACTTGGAACCTTACTTCAAGATTATCTTGGGGCAGA
>ENA-OQVM01002896-OQVM01002896.1-marine-metagenome-genome-assembly--contig:-NODE-2896-length-19288-cov-6.456613_pt1 | contig 19288 bp, 18 predicted proteins | sample MGYA00237776_ERZ505498 | MGnify/ENA primary metagenome ERZ505498 (study PRJEB26159, sample SAMN06265151) | marine metagenome | isolation source: Helgoland LTER site | place: Germany:Helgoland, sampling... | reverse complement strand
TGCCAGAGGGGCTACTTTATCAACGTAGAAACAAGATATCAGCTTGGAGAAAGTTATCTCGTGGTTTGTGTATGCCCAAAATTTATGGTGCGTCATAGAGTTATAAATCTCTAACGGTTGTGCAAAACTTGCACTACGACCCTTAAGGGCAGCCAACCAAATCTATAGGTAGATGTGAGAATAGAGTGGTGGTTATGTTAGGACTTGGCATGAGCAAGGGCGTTGTTGAGTCAAATCCGCTCAACTACCCAATAAATCAAAGCCCCAAATTATTAAGCTTCTTTCAGCCGATGTCAGGGAATCTTCAGGAGCATTGGCAACACAATCAGCGTCAGCAACTGCCCTTTTCAACAAGATCTTTTCGCGCGCGCTCAAACGCTTTTCTCTTCGCTTCTTGTGTGTCTGCTGTTCATTTCTGGTAAAAGATCGTCCGCCCAAATTGACCTCGTACCGATTGCTGGTGGGGCAATTATGACCATCTATTTGCCATAATCACTTGTCACTTGCCGGCGGATAATCATTCAAAAAGGGAGAAAGACCTGGGTTTCTATAGTTTGGGGGCATGTCTTTCAATTAAAAGATTGCGGCTATCATTGGGCAAATCCGTGCCGTTAAATATGGTTATGAAAGCTCATTTCTCTATTACCATATGCCTATTTATGGCAGGTGCAATGACGCCAATCCAGACGCATGCTGCGGTCGCCAAAAAAGGGCTTGTGTGCGCTGATCAAGGCAGCCTTTTATCGCGCTGGACCGCCACGGATGACCCCCTATCATCGGTGGTTGCGCATTGGTTTGACGATAAACGGGTTTCAACGGTTAGTTGGCAACGCGCAAATGACAATATTGAAATGCAGGCAACCCGCCGCGGCATTCCATATGAAACTGACATGTTGTCGATTAGCTGGACATTAAAAACCGACGATCGCTAACGCAATATTTCAATTGACCGCAAGACCGGCCAAAGATCAGTTATAGAAGATGGAACCGCCCTGATCACCGTTGATTGCGAGATATTTGACACAGAAAAGGCATTTCAGGAAAAACTGGAAAACATCACGGAAAACCTTCAATCAAATTATGATTTGGCAATCGCAAATCACAAATTGTAATACCTTGAGAATTGGTGGAATTGTTGTAATGAGAGAAATCACTGACATTAATACAACAAATAGCCGGTCAACCAGTCAAGTGAACCGGCCCTTTTAGACGCAAGCCCACCCAATCTAGGCCCTACCGCCTTCAATCAAGTCCAAATCTGATTGAGAAACGTCCACAGTAACCCTGATTTTTATGTGGGGTAAAATGTGGGGCAAGACCCTACACAACCAAAAAAATGAATCATTATCAATGGCTTGAATTTGCATTCTGCAGACACCCTCTCCGCCATTTTCCTTATTTTTCATCAATGTTGGCCTATTATCGCCTTATCCAGCGGTGGCGGTTTATATGGCTTTATCTGCCAGTTGCGGTGACCGTCAAATCCCTGTTGATCTGACCCGATGTGAATTTTTCCGGCAAATCTTTGACCGGAATTGGTGTGCTTGCTACCAGCGCAACCGAAAATCCATTTTTGCCCTCAAGAAAACCCGCAACAGCATCAAGTATCTGCTCGCGCTCGGCCGGATAGGAAATCAGAAACAAGTTTAATTGTTGACGGATGATTGCATTCAACTGGCTTGCTGGCGGCGCCTGTTCTAATATTTTATCTGCCAGCATTCCATCGACATAATTAATCGAAACTTCTTTAAAGGAAACGGCTTCATTGAGTTCGCCAAGGGTTGTCAATGTGTCCAAGGGATCCTTTGCGTTGGATAACGCCTTCAGTTTCTCAAACGGGACATCTTCCAGACTAATTTTTAGCATTAGATCGCCAAACGCGGTAACATCCATGCCAAGAACCGTATCGTATGTGCTTCGGCCTACGTCATAATTATTTTCCACCTTAAAACTCAGCATCATCTCATCGGAACCCGTAATCTCTTTGGCGATGAGGGCAAAATCTTGATTTTCCTGCGCGATCAGGTCAACAGGAACAATAAATTTTTCAATATTCAGATTTACAGTTGTGACAAGACCGTCATGTCTAGAAATATCATCAAGAGTGATCCCCATCACGCCCATCCGCTTTTGGCCAGTATCCGCGCTTTGCACAAAAACATCTTTCAGCTTAAATTCAGTGACACCTAAATAGGTGCTAATCGCTTTGGCACGCCCCTTGACGGTCAAAACCGACGCATCAAGCATCGTCAGATCAAGCGTCCGCAAAGACGCCGCGCCAATGCTGACAGTCGTGGTTTCGCTGGCATCTTCGACCACAAATCCCTTGACCTCGATATCGGCTATTTTTTCTTTTGAAACCGTAACTTTACCAGAAGACAGATAAGCCTCATTCTCGCCATCAGAAAAGCGTAAATCGGATATTTGCAAATCGTTCAAGCCAAATCCATCACGCAGCCCAACCATCAAATCTTGTTCGCTGTCATAAACGAATGCTGTGACGATTTTGGAAAAATCAAACTTATTTAATGTTAAATTTCCAAGCTGAAAACGCGCTCGATCTTGGGCAAATTCATTTTCGCTCACTTCAACTTCACCAGCCATGCTCAGTTTTTCGATTTGACTGTTTTTTACGCCAACCAAATCAAACGAAGATGGCTTTAATGCCAGCTTTGGCTCACCCTTGTGAAACAACTCAAAACGCAAATCATCAATTTTGATTTGCGCAAATGCCAATCGATCGATTTGATTTGGAACCGACTTTGGATTAGCCATTATCGATTCGGTGATCGATTTTATTTGTGCGACATCAATATCATTGATGATCAAGCTGTCAGCCGTCCCATCAATATTTTCATTTTTGTTTAAATAGCCTTTAAAGCGAATATCACGAAATTCACCTGAATATATCTCGCCATCTTTCAAAGCTAAAACAATGGCTTGTGAAGACAGTTTAACCGACTCGCCAATTCTTATTGAAAAATCCTCGACCGTCGCTTCTTGGTCAAAAATGGTTGCCTTCACTGTTCCAATATCGACTGTGCTGGATGGTACGCTGGCTTCGAAATCTTTCTTGAAAGCCTCAACCGCAAGTCGCGCAGCCTCATTTGCCCGAAGATCCGTCAGGTAATAACCGCCCGACAAGACGCCGAAAACCACGCAAGCACCAAACCCGAGTTTGGTTAAGATATTCATTGCAACCACCTTCCCTGTGACATCGGATCAAAAGCTTAGCACAATCTTACCATCATAGAAAAACCCCAACAAAAAAGGGTAAAACCTTGGCTTAGGAACACCGCTTTCAACGCAAGTGATGATGCGGTTTCAAATATCGGGTAAAGAGAGGTTTTCACATATAAATCAGTTTCTTATATATTTTTTGAATAGATGCTCAGCATGCCCTTAAATGACAGCATGGTTAGACCTTGCCAAGTGAGGCAATGTGGCTAAAGTCTAGGCAACCTCACTTTGGGACGGAACAATAGCGTGACCTATTTCACTGAGTTATTTGGCGCAGTTGGCGTTGCCACGCCATTCCTGTTTTACGCTATTGGTTTTATTGCGGTGCTCATCACTGCGGTTTCAAAATCCGGTTTTGGTGGCGCCGTCGCACTGGGCATACCTGTGCTTATTCTGGTTACGTCGCCACGCATTGCGCTGGCCGTCACACTGCCTATTCTGTTGATTATTGATATCTGGGTGGTGTTTTTTTCAAACAATAAAATCAATTACAAACTTCTTGTGATCATGTTGATTTTTGGTTTATTGGGGCATGGCCTTGGTTGGTATTTTTTCGATTACATATCGAACGCTGCGCTTGTCACCTTTATTGGCAGCATGTCGGTATTGACAGCTTTTTTATATTTCAAAAAACGGTTCCTACCCGTCAAAATTGACCTTGTGGCCATGCCACCCTTGCAAAACAGGCCAATTGCGCTTTGGAGCTGGGGCGGTTTTTGGTGCACATTATCAGGCATTGCCAGCTTTATTTCAGTTTCAGGCGGCATCCCGTTGCAGATATTTCTATTATCTTGCAAGGTGCCACGTACCGTCTTTATCGGCTCAGCAGGTGCTTTTTTCTTTATCTTGAACCTCACCAAAGTCCCGCTTTATTGGGAACTTGATATTTTGTCCAAATCGAGCCTCATTATCTCGCTACTACTTTTGCCAGCGATACCTATTGGGGTGATTTTGGGGCGTAAAATCAGTGATTTGATGACTGATCAGCAATTCTATCTTTTATTACATTTTGCTTTGGGAGTTGTTGGTTTGCAACTTCTGGTGAGCGTTTACGCTTGATCAAAAACAACGTTTTATACGAACCGCTTTTGGCTTTCAGCATTCACGCCCAATCGCATTAACTTGAGGTCTAGACTTTGATTTTATTACTCGGCAGACTAAATAATCATCGAAATTAGGTGCAATCAAATGATCCGCAAACTTACCCTATTCTCTGTCTGTGCTTTTGAGATCGCATTGATCTTTTTTGCGGGGATACAGTCGGTCAGCAGCAATACATTTGAACCATTCGAGAATGGCGTTGGAATCCTCTGCAAAACCATCGAGTCAAAAGACAATCAAGAACCCTTGTTCTTTTTGTTTGCTGAAGATCGCCAAAGCGTATCCCGTCTGAGATTTGAAAAAAATCATATCCGGTTGAGCGAAACCCTTCGAACCGAGATCAGCGCAAATTCAATTTCCTGGCTTGACCGAGAAGGCTTTTCAAACACGCGCTATCAGCTAAACCGCACAACATTGGAACTGTCAACCAATCCCGGCAAACGCGCTTGCGAGGCAATGTCTGCAACATCCCTAAAGGAAAAAGCAGATGATTACTTATTATCCAGCATGAGTGGCAATAAGATTTAACCCACATTCATGAGATCGGTTTCGATTGATTGAGATAATAACGGGATCTTTTATGATGTCTAATGCCATTGGAGTTGATGCAACAATGTCGCAAATTTACGTTCATCATGAGATTAATTGCGCGCCACGGCATTGGTCAGAGGTTGCCGAACAGGTTCAAAATTCCAGCCATTTCAAAAACGCTGATGGAAACGCTTTGCTCTATGGGATCTGGCGAAGCCAAATTGGTCTTCCCCGCGATGTTTTGACGATGATTTCTGTTTGGCCAGATATGGAAACCGCATCATCAAGATCAGATGATATTTTCAGCGATTTGAAATTCATAAACAGTCATAAAACAAAGTTTCTTACCCCAACATTACGCCCAAAAACGAGCGAACCACCGGTGAAGCAGGGCAATTATGCCTTTCGCTGGTTTGAAACCCCGAAAGAGAATTACGACAAATTTTTACAGCTTTGCGAGGAGGCTTGGCCATCATTTGAAAGCAGCTTTGACTCACAAGTGATTGGACTTTGGCGGCAACAACCGATTGACAAAAATAGCGTATCAACCCTTTTGCTTACCCGAAGACCCGATCTATCAATGTGGGAGAGATCCAAAATACCGAAAACGATGGAAGAAAAAGCCACCCGCGAAAAACTAAGCCGTCGTTATGATTTATGCGATCATACAGTTGTTTACACAACAACGCTGATCACCGCGCGTGACGCCAAAGACACGGTAAGTTGGAGTTAATGACCACGTCTTAAAAGCGAAGCCATTCTGCTTTTACTGGCAAGCGCATGCCGGCATCCGCCCAATAAAAAAGGGCTAGGACAAAGCTTTTCAGGCATAAACCCGACCAGCCCTTCCCAGCCCATTAATTAGTCACGCTCCAGTTATAAGGCTATTCAGCCGCCAGACTTAACGGTTGGCGGGTATCAGTGTAGTACTCCACCGCAGCGCCAACACCTGAACCAGCTTGGAACGGAATGCCGGCATCGCGCATTGCCATCTCAACACCGCCCAACGCACGCAAAACCATCGTTTCATTCAGCCAGCCCAGATGGCCGATACGGAAAACCTTGCCAGCGACTTTGCCAAGACCGCCGCCAAGCGACACGCCATAATTATGATAGGCCGCACTGATAACATCATTGGCATCAAACTTTTCAGGAACGACGATCGCTGTCACTGTATCCGAGTGCCATTTTGGTGCTACGGCGCAATTTTTCAGGCCCCAAGCATCAACCGCAGCCCGAACACCCGATGCCAATCGGTTGTGCCGTGACGCAACATTTGCCAATCCTTCGCTGTGCAACATATCGATCGAAGCCCGTAATCCGCGCAAAAGCGTTGCAGCTGGCGTATAAGGGAAATAGCCTTGATCATTCATTTTCATCATGTCTTGAAAACTGAAATAACCTGTTGGGAAGCTAGATGTCGAACAGGCCTCTAACGCCTTCAGGCTGACACCGACAATACAAAGCCCTGTTGGCATCATGAAGCCTTTTTGTGATCCTGATACGGCAACATCAACGCCCCATTCTTCCATCCGGAAATCAAGGCTTCCAACCGAGCTAACTCCATCAACAAAAAGCAAAGCTGGATGGCCAAGGTCGTCCAATATCTGGCGAACCGCTTTGACGTCACTGGTAACACCTGTTGCAGTTTCATTATGACAAACAAGCACTGCCTTGATGGCGTGCGCTTTGTCATTCGAAAGCGCAGAATGGTAATCTTCGAGCGGAACGCCCTCACCCCATGTGACATCAAAATTATGAACGTCGAGTCCAAAATCTCGGCACATATTCACCCAAAGCGTTGAAAACTGGCCAAATGACGAGGTTAGAACCTTGTCGCCGGCTGACAAAAGATTGCTAATCGCAGCCTCCCAGCCGCCTGTTCCCGAACCCGGAAACACGAAAACGCGCCCTGTTTCAGTCCGAAAGATCGTTTTTAGATCAGCGAAAAGCGGCAGCGTAAAATTTGGAAAATCAGGAGCGCGATGGTCTTCAAGCGGAACTTCCATTGCGCGCTGCACTTCATGGGGCATATTTGTCGGGCCAGGTACAGCCAGTGTTTTGTAGCCAATCATAACTTCCTCCGTGGTGTTGGAGTGTCACCTTGAAACATTACTGATTTAATTTCACGAAAAATGGTGTTATTGTGTATAGTGTTTATTTAACAAATCTATTTTTTGTTAATTTGTTAATATGCTGAATGGAGCCATCAAACCATGCAAAAAACATTCATTGGAACGCAATTACGCCAGCTCCGACGCGAAAAAGGCCAGACACAGGTTGAAATGGGGCGCGTACTTGGGGTCAGCGCCGCCTATATTAATCTTCTGGAAAAAAACCAACGAAGCCTATCGGTTTCAATTTTGATGGCCTTGGCGGATAACTACAATGTCGATTGGCGCGATGTTGTGATGGATAAAAGCGCAAATCTGCTATCTGACTTGCGCAACGCAATGCAGGACCCCCTATTTGCAGCAAGACAACCCGATCTTCAAGAAATGCGGGCCGCGGTCGATCATGCGCCATCGCTTGTCCAGAATTTCCTAAAACTTCACCAAAGCCATCGCACGGCCATGGATAATATAATGAAATTTGGCAATGAACGCATGCCAACCGAGTTGCTGACCGCCTCACCTGAGGCAATCATTCACGACTTTTTTCGAGATCATTTCAATTATTTTGATGTCCTCGAACAAGCCGCCGAGGCACTGAGACGCGAACAGCCAAGCCAGCCATATGAAATGCAAAGCATGCTTCAACAGAGGCTTCTTAGCAAACATGGCATCATTGTTGAGACACAGCCTGTTGAAAAAATGAGAGATTCACTGCGGATTTTTGATGCTGAGGCTGGCATTATTAAACTTTCCGAGGCCTTGGATTATCAAAACCGCACATTTCAGCTAGCCCATATTCTATGTTTTGTTGAGTCTGAAACCATCTTAAACGACATCACATCCGACAATAATTTCGAATCACAACGCGCTCTTGCACGCTGTCATGTTGAACTTGCAAACTATTTCGCGGCGGCTCTATTGATGCCCTATGACGCTTTCCATGCGATGGCAGAGCAAAGCAAATATGACATTGACCGAATGGCCTCGGCCTTTGCCGTTTCATTCGAACAGGTCTGCCAGCGTTTAACCACCTTGCAACGCGAGACCAAACGCGGGGTTCCCTTTTTCTTTCTGCGGGTTGATAAAGCTGGCAATGTCACGAAGCGTTTTAATGCCACGAGCTTTAACATCGCCGAACATGGCGGATCATGCCCGGTTTGGAATTTGCACACGGCGTTTCGAACGCCCGGGGTTATTCTGCCGCAATATGTGGAACTAACCGATGGCGAGAAATTTTTCACGCTGGCACGAACCACTGAACGTCCGGTTTTCTCAATGCAGACCCAAGACCGCCGATTGGCGATATCACTTGGTTGCGATATCAAACATGCAAGTAAATTGATCTATACATCGGCTTTTCCAAAACCAGCCAATGACGCCTTCAGCAAGATCGGCATTACCTGTCATCTATGCCTTAGACACAACTGCTCACAACGGGCGCATGATCCGCTATTCATTGAACTCAATACCGACACAACACGGCGTGGTGAAACCCGCTATGAGAGTTAATTTTGCCGGATTTGGGTGCTGCGTTAAACCAGATGTTTAATTGTCCTTGTCGCAATCATCCTTTTTCTGTCCAGACCTTTTTAGCATCGCCCCGGCGGAAAAACCGAAATCATGCTTTTATCGCCACAAGCCGAAATTTCATGCTATTTTGCCATTCGCGAAACATAATCGCATAACGCCCAACGATTGCAGGACACCGATTTGTCGCAAGATTATGACATCAACGAGGTGATTGAGATGGCCTTGTCCGACCATACCAGCTTTGGCGATATCGAAAAGCTGTATGGGCTTAGTGCGGATGATGTAAAGCGGATTATGCGCCAAAATCTGAAACGCGGCAGCTATGAAGCCTGGCGGCGGCGTGTCCGCAAATTTTCAGACCGGCGCGAACATTACAAATAACCCACACCGGTCCAAAAACCGTAAATCGGCTAGAGAGCCTAATCTAGGCGTCCATCTTTATAGGCTAGCCACAATTCATGCAGCATTTCTTCGGCTTCTTCGTTCGACAGGAATTGGGGCTTTTCCTCGAAGCTGCTAAAGACCTTTCCAACAAATTCCTCGGCGGAATTCGAACTTGGCAAAAACATCTCTGCCTTATGCAGAAAAATATGCAGATCAGTTGCCCATTTTTTTACTTCCTGATTTAAAATCATCATGTCCCCCAATTAAGACCAGATTGTCGTGCAATCTCGCGAATGATTAAGCGGCAAATCAGTGTTTGCTGTCAAGGATGCCAAGCTTTACGCCATAATCAACCGCGATGCCGTAATCTGGGTCATCATCACTATCGACGATCAACTGCCCCGATTTGGACAATAGCCGGTGACAATCACGGGTAAGATGGCGAAGCAATAACGTCTTTCCAGCGGCATCATATTTTGCGGCAACATCTTCGATGGCCTGCAATGCCGATTGGTCAACGACGCGCGATGCCGAAAAATCAATAATCACCTTATCAGGGTCATTTTTGATATCGAATAATTCATGGAAACTGGCGATCGAGCCAAAAAATAGCGGGCCTTGGATATCATAGACCAAAGCACCGGCTTCGCGCACCGATGGGCGTGTCGAAGCATCAATCCGCTTGGCAGCATTCCATGCATAAACCAGCGCCGACATGATCACGCCAACAACAACCGCAACCGCCAAATCTTCCGCAACCGTGACGCAGGTCACAACAATCGTCACCAGCGCATCCGCGCGGGGCACGATCAGCAAGCTTTTAAGTGAATTCCAGGCAAATGTGCCAATAACCACCATAAACATCACGCCGGTCAGCGCCGCAATCGGAATCATTTCGATCACCGGACCGGTATAGAGAATAAAACATAATAAAAACAATGCCGCAACTATGCCTGAAATGCGGCTTCGGCCACCTGATTTCACATTGATCATCGACTGGCCAATCATCGCACAGCCACCCATACCGCCGAAAAAGCCCGTGCATAGATTAGCCGCGCCCTGCGCCAAACATTCCTGTGATGCACCGCCGCGTTGATTGGTCATTTCGCCAACAAGATTCAGCGTCAGCAGGCTTTCAATCAACCCGATGGCCGACAGGATCAAGGCATAGGGGAAAATGATCATTAAGGTTTCAATTGTCATTGGCACCATCGGGATCGCAAAGCTTGGCAAACCGCCCGATAGGCTGGCAAGGTCGCCAACACGCTGCACATCAAGATCAAAACCAAGAACAACAGCCGTCACAACACCAATGGCAAGCAAAGGCGCGGGCACAAGGCGGGTCAGACGCGGCGTTACCCAGATCAAAACCATTGTTGCGACAACCAACCCGCAAGTCAGCATCAATGTGTCACCCGATAACCAGTCACTTTGTCCAGCACTGTTGGTGATTTTGAATTGATCAATCTGCGCAAGGCCAATCACAATGGCCAATCCATTGACAAAACCAAGCATCACCGGGTGCGGCACCATGCGGATGAACTTTCCCCATCGCATAACACCGGCAAATAGCTGCAAAATTCCCATCAAGATGACCGTTGCAAACAGATATTGAACGCCGTGTTGGGCAACAAGCGCAACCATCACCACCGCCAAAGCACCGGTTGCACCCGAGATCATTCCCGGCCGCCCGCCAAAAACCGCCGTGATTAACCCAACGATAAAGGCAGCATAAAGCCCGACAAGCGGGGCAACACCCGCGACAAAGGCAAAGGCAATCGCTTCGGGAACCAATGCCAGCGAAACCGTTAAACCAGACAGCACATCCAGATTTATTTGACGAAGACTTAGACGTTGCGGGGAATTGGTATCATGCGCGGTTCCAAGCAAAAGCTGCGGTAACCGAGAAAAAAAACTAGGGCGCAAAAGAATCTCGCTTTTTAAACAGTGAATTTAAGCCTTATAAAGACTTTAACTGATAAAGCCACCGCCGATATGTGGTAAAAGACATGGCTTTGATGATTTTTGCCAAAATGCCAATGGAATTTAGCTGGAAAAACCGGCTTTACAAATGTACTGGCTTACCATGCGGGGTTTGCAAATAGGCGTCGCGCCATTGCGCCTTAATTGATGCCAGCATCTCGGCATCGACAAGTTCTTTTTCCTGCATAAGTTCGATTAGGGTTTGAAGCCAGATTTGATAATAATCATCACTGCCATCAAGCCCCTCACCCACACCGGTTTTGACCGTTTTTGCCGCCGCCAGATTTTCACCGAACCGGCTTGCCCATTCTGGCCAATCAAAATAGCCGCCCTCATTCAAATGAACGGCAAGGGCAAACACTTCGGCATGCCATGGCGCGTCAAAGGCTTTTTCGGGTGATGGCGGCATCGCCGCCGCGCCATCTTCCCCCTTTTCCATCATTTGAAATTTTGGGTCTTTTGGCAATTGTCCGGTCATGTCATTGGCTCAAGATAGCTTTGCCAGCAATCAACAATCACAACGTCGCCAGCGTGGCCATCCGGCCATAGATCGGCGCTGGAAAATTCAACCGAATAAAGCGGCTCAGGACACTCACCCAGAAAATGCGCGTTGCTGTTCGGCAATACATGATGGCCATGATAAAACAGGATCACACCAATTTTATCGGCTGCATAATGCGGCAATCTCGTATGGCCTGGCATTTGCCGCTTGGTAGCATCAGGCAATCGTGTTCGCACTTTTTGCCCTTCTTGAAATAATGGCTTTGCTATCTCCGGACGCGAGGCCTTGGCACCTGCTGCCAACATCGCCAACACCCGATCAGCACCAAGCGCCGCAGCATGAAGCGGCTGTTTTGGGCCAGATGGTAATCCATTGATGATTTCTTCACGCGTGACAAACCCTCTGGCAACAAACAGATTGGTCAATGCAGCAAGCCATTTTTCATAATAGCTAAAAGACTGGTAATCTGCTTTGGGCAGATTTTCCCGCCAAAATCGTGACGTATCAATGCTCCACGCCCCCATCGCCCCGCCAGCAACGGTTAGCCCCAAAACGCGCTTGTGCCACGGTTTGGCAAATATTGGGTCATCTGGCTTGTCGGGCATGATTGGCCCTGCCGAATCACCACCCATATCATGATGCGGTTTCATCTTACAGCCAGTCATGTCTTGGCCGGGGGCTGCGGCAAGCCGGTGCCGATCATCGCATTGCGGTTTACCCATGAAGCCAGTTCGCTTTCGTCAAGGCCGCGGCTTTGCGCGGGCTGCATTGGCAATACCAGATATCGGATTTCGGCGGTTGAATCCCAAACACGGATCTTTTGCTCAGGCGGGATTATGACGCCAAATTCGGCCAAAACCTGTCTTGGTTCACGCACCGCACGACTGCGATAGGCATCGGATTTATACCATGCTGGCGGCACGCCCAAAACCGGCCATGGATAACAGCTGCATAAGGTGCAAACGACAAGATTATGGCAATCAGGCGTGTTTTCCACCACGACAATATGTTCGCCTTGCCGCCCACCAAAACCAAGGTCAGACAAAATACCGTCGGTATTATTGACAAGCTGCGCCTTGAATGCCGGATCAGACCAAGCGCGCGCGATCAATCCTGCGCCAATTTGCGGGCCGATATGATGTTCATACCGGTCGATGATCGCATCAACTGCCGCCGGATCAATCAGTCCCTTTTGCACCAAAATTGTCTCAAGCGCCTTGACCCGCAGCGCAGGCTCGCTTGGCAACAGAGAATGGGCATCTTCATCATGGTGATCGTGGGGCATGAAAAAATCCTAGCATCTGAATTTGAAGCAAGTCCAGAAATGAAAAGACGCCAAAGCTGAAAAACCAATCACGAAAATGCTTTATCTTGCCTGCTTGGCAAAACCGTCAAAAACTATATGGTATTTTTTATCATCATTCGGCTTTTCCGCCGATAATAACAACAGATAACAGTAATTATAGGTGCGTAAATGCAAGCGAGACTCGACGGGCGTAACGCCATCATCACCGGCGGCAGCGCCGGTATTGGTAAAGCCATTGCCAAAAATTTTCTGACTTCAGGTGCCAATGTCGCAATTGTGGCACGGCGGCGCGATGTTCTGGATGCAGCAAAGGCGGAAATCGAAGCCGAAGGCGCTAAAGCCGGCAGCACTGGCAAAGTCATTGCGCTATCTGCCGATATCCGCCGCGATGATGAATGCACCGCCGTTATCGACAACATTATCGCTGAATTTGGCAAGATTGATGTTTTGGTGAATAATGCAGGCACATCGCAACGTGGCCCGTTTCTCGAAGTAAGCGATGAAGTTTGGCAAGATGATCTTGATTTGAAGTTATTTTCCGCAATCCGGCTTAGCCGTTTGGTGATTCCGGGCATGCGGGAACGCAAATGGGGTCGTATCATCAATGTTTTGAATCTTGGCGCAAAAGCCCCGAATGCAGGCGGCGCACCAACCGCCGTCAGCCGTGCTGCGGGCATGGCCTTGACCAAGGTTCTGGCAAATGAAAATGCTGGCTTTAATATTCTGGTCAATGGTCTTCTTGTTGGCCGCATCCGCAGCGATCAATGGGAAAAGCGACATGCCGCCGACCCGCGCGGCCTGACCCTTGAAGAATGGTATGCGGATGCTGCTCAAGGCTTGAATATCGGGCGGTTTGGCACGGCTGAAGAATTTGCCAATATGGCAACATTTCTGGCCTCAGATGCCGGATCCTATATCAATGGAACGGCAATCAATGTCGATGGTGGCAGCTCGCCAGTCGTCTAGCCCCAAAAAGCCCCCAAAAAAAGGCCTCCAAAAAAGGCTAGGGCGAAAGGCCAGTGCGAAACCGGCTTGTTTCAGGTTGCGCTGGCCTTTTGCCGAACGCGTTCACGGTGAAAGGCGTAACCGCCCATGCCAATCACGATACAGCTTCCCAAAATTGTCATTTGATCAGGCAAATTTCCAAAAAGCAGAAACCCGAATAAAATCGCCCAAATCATGCCGGTATAGCGAAATGGCGCAACAAAGCTAATATCCCCATTGCGCATGGCCATGACGGCAAATGAATAGCCGCAGGTAATGGCGATCGCAGCCACAATCACAATCATGCCCATTGACCAGGATATGGGCGTCCAGCCCGTTGTCACGGTCATGGCTCCGCCAAACAGAAAAATCGGAATGGCCGACACAAAGGCAACAAATAGCGATGGCACCGACCGGTCAAGACGCCGCGTAATTGCATCGCGCAACGTGATAAACCCAACTGCAACCAGTGCCAGAACAGCATATTCGTTAAAACCATCACTTCCCGGGCGGATGATGATTAAAACGCCGATAAAACCAACCAGAATGGCGCTCCACCGACGCCAGCCAACCGCCTCGCCAAAAAATACCGCAGCAAACATCGTCACGGTCAGCGGCAATGATTGCAAAATGGCGGTAATATTGGCTAACGGCATATGCGCCAAAGCGGTTAGAAACAACATTGTCGAGGCAAGCTCGGCAAAAGCACGAACGAGAATCACCCGCCAATTTCGCCAATCGATGCGGATAAACAGGCTTTTGCGAAAATAGGCGATCACCGCAAGAAGCGGAACCGACACAAGCCCGCGCATGAAAATGCCCTGCTCAACCGAAATTGTCTGAAACAGAAATTTCATCAAGGCATCATTCCCAATGAATGACAGCATGCTGACCGCCATAAAAATGGCACCAAAAACATTATCCGTTAATTTCATAATCGGTTTCACCCAATGGCGGTTGCAATTGCAACATGATGATCATGACCGCCCGTTCGCTATGTCGAAATCTTATCGACTATCTGCTTATGCGCTTGAATTTTCGCGAAAACAACAAGAAACCATATCAGAACTCACCGCGAAATTTGCAAAAATCACGCGCTATTCTTATCGATAATGCAAAAGTTCTTTTCCAATTACCCCCTGCAAAAACAACTTAAAAAGCCTAATATAATGTTCGTTGAAGGATTATTGGTTTTTTGCCGGTGATCGTCATTCACACCAAGATTTTTGAAAACGCTGAAAAAGCCTTTTGGCTTTGGCAAAGCTGGAGTTCTTTGATGTCAATCCGTCCTGTTAAAATGTCAAGCGAAGCACGCCCAACAACCGAAGGGGCTGGCGTCCATCTTCACCGCATCTTCGGATTTGGCGACACCAAACCATTTGACCCTTTTTTGATGATGGATGATTTCCGCAATGATGATCCACAGCTTTACAAAAACGGGTTTCCGTGGCACCCGCATCGCGGCATCGAGACCATCACCTATGTTTTAAAAGGCACGGTTGATCATGGCGACAGCCTAGGCAATGTCGGCACGCTTGGTGGCGGCGATATTCAATGGATGACCGCCGGATCGGGCATCATTCATCAAGAAATGCCAAAAGGCGATAAAGATGGTGCCATGCATGGCTTTCAACTATGGGCCAATCTGCCATCATCGCAAAAAATGACGACCCCGCGCTATCAGGATATCAAGTCGCAGGAAATTTCCGAGATGCTTGATGATGATGGCAGTAAAATTCGCATCATTGCTGGAAATTACCGTGGCTATAAAGGGCCGGTTGACGGCATTGCCGCTGATCCGCAATATCTGGATATCACCCTTCCCCCGCGTTGTTTCAAGCGATTTCCGTTTGATACGCGGCGACAGGGCTTTGCCTATATTTTTGAGGGTAGCGCGCGCTTCAAAGATGCATCAAACCCGTTTGGCGTCAAGGTCGAGAAAGAGTTTCAGGGCGAAGAGCTGGAAATTCGTGATTTGTCGGGCAATCGCACATTGGTGGTTTTTGGCGCCGGTGATGAGGTTGCCGTCACCTCAGGCGATGAAGGCGTTCGGTTCCTGCTGATTTCGGGCGCGCCACTCCGCGAGCCTGTTGCATGGCATGGGCCAATTGTGATGAACACACAGGCCGAGTTACAAACTGCTATGCGCGAGTTAAACAATGGTACCTTTATCAAAACAGGTGCCGCTGGCTGGTAGGCAAGCACGGTTTAAAGACGGGTCATGCAGGATCATGACCCGCATTGAACAGACATCATAGATCGGGCAAATTCGATGCGTAAAATTCAATCCCAAGGGGTTCATCACATCACTTTGGTTGGTGCAGACCGCCAGACATCCATTGATTTTTGGGATGGTGTTCTTGGTATGCCTTTTGTGTTTGAACAGCCGAATCTGGATAATCCGAATGAAGGCCATTTGTATTTTGACCCGGGCGATGGCCGATTAATCACCGTTTTCACCGATGAGACCCGCACCACAAAAATGACCCGCCTTCCCCAGAATCCGGGTCAGGTGCATCATATTGCCTTTGCCGTGTCTCAGGCAAGTTTCTGGCAAGCGGTTGACCGGCTTGACCAACGCAAGGTCAAACATTCAGGGCCCAAAGACCGTGGCTTTATGGATTCGATCTATTTTCGCGACCCGCTTGGCCTGTTGATTGAATTGGCATCATACCGGTTTGAACCGCCAGCAGGTGCGACCCATACTGATGTCTTGACCGCAGCGCATCATATCCGCGTTGCCGCTGGGGCTGCAACGATTGACCAAAATCATATTGCCGATGCAGTTGAACAAATTGCCCATGCCAAGGCGCAATCATTGTCATCAGACCGCAGCGCCAAAAACCCGTTTTAGGCATTTCGGATGATCTGCACCGCGCCATAAATCGCGTTATCAATGGTCGGTCTTATCAATCGTCAGGCTTATCTTTGGCCGGTTTTTGCTGTACCGATCTATTATGGGCACGCGCAAATTGGCGGCCCGTGCGAAGCGCATCAATCCCCATTTTGCCATGAAGCTGGTCAACCGCCGCTTCAAGCCGGTTGCGCTTATCATCATCACCGCCTTCAAGATCAAAAAGCCGCGCCTCAGAAGGTTCGCCAAGATTATCAACACCAATTCCTATTAATCTGTATGAATTCGTTTTTTTAATTTCTGGACGCAAAAGTTCACGGCCAATATCAAACAGATGATAGGCCTTGTCGATCCGGCTTGTCACGGTTCGGCTTCGGCTGATAATTTGGTGGTTTGACCGCTTTAATTTAAGCGTCACTGTACTGCCTGCCAGCTGCTTTGCTTTCAACCGTGCCGACAGTTTCTGGCATAGAAATTCAAGCTCGGTTTCCAGCGCGGCAAGATCGGACAGATCTTTGGCAAAGGTGGTTTCATTTGAAATTGATTTTGTTTCGCGTTCGCTTACGACAGGGCGCGGGTCAATGCCCTTGGCAAGATTCATCACCGTTATTGTTTGGCTGCCAAGCGCAGCTGAAAGCGCTTTTGGATCGCCCTCAGCCAGATCATGGCAGGTAAAAACACCAATCGCATTCAGTCGTGCGATTGCCGATTTGCCAACCCCATACAAAACCGAAACTGGCTGCGGGGCAAGCCATGCCGCCGCTTCGCGCGTGCCAATAACAAAAAACCCGTCAGGCTTATCACGGTCAGATGCCATTTTGGCAAGCGATTTTGTGCCACTCAGCCCAACCGAAACCGAAATGCCAATATCACGTTTGATTTCCTGTTGAAGCCGGTGCAACGCTTCGGCCGGACTGGCACGATGCAGCTTTTGCGTACCAGCAAGATCAAGAAAGGCCTCATCAATTGACAATGGCTGCACCAATGGTGTCAAAGACAGCATTTTGTCACGAACCTGCTGGCCAATATCAACGTAACGGCTCATTCTTGGCCGGATCACCACCGCATCAGGGCATTTTTTCAAGGCTTGCCATGCTGGCATTGCCGACCGTACACCGAATTGACGGGCGATATAGCATGCCGCCGCAACAACCCCGCGATCACCACCACCAACAATCACTGGCCGATCGGCAAGCGCCGGATTATCCAGCTTTTCAACCGACGCAAAAAAGGCATCGCAATCAATATGCGCAATGGTCAGGTTGAATAGATCAGGATGGGTGCGAATATGGTTTGACTGGCAAGACGGACAGGCGGTTAACGGCACCGCGCTGCCAACATGCCCAGCTGTTCCACAATTGCGGCACAGCATGGCATAGGCTTCGGTTTCATGAAGACCGGCCATGTTGCCAGCACTCCTCCTTTTGCCAGAGTTAGTTTCTATTCTGGCGTTTTTGAGTCAATCTCCATCACAAGGCCAATGCCCAGCTATCCCCTAGCTAAAGGTGACGGCGCGTGCATATTGATCTGGCACTGATGACGTGCTGCGAAGCGCCTTTGCCGCGCGCCATGTCCAATGCGGATCTCGCAAAAACTCACGCGCCAAGGCAACCATATCGGCCTGTCCAGTGCGGATAATCGTTTCAGCCTGAATTGGGTCGGTAATCATCCCAACAGCGATGATCGGCATTGCCACCTCATCACGGATCTGTTTGGCAAGATCGGTCTGATAACCATAGCCAATGTTGATTTTCTGCGCCAATGAATTGCCACCACTCGACACATGAAGCGCAGCACAGCCAACCGCATCAAGTGCCTTGGCAAATTCGATGGTCTGCTCAACATCCCAGCCGCCATCAACCCAATCCGAGGCCGAAACACGAACCAGAACCGGCATATCGGCAGGAACAACGGCTTTGACAGCATCAAATATTTCCAGCGGATAACGCAGTCTGTTTTCCAGTGAACCGCCATAGGCATCATCGCGTTGATTGCTGATCGGTGACAGGAATTGATGAAGAAGATAACCATGGGCGGCATGCAGCTCGATCGCATCAATGCCAAGCCTGACAGCGCGTTTTGCCGAATCAACAAAGGCCTGTTTGATCCGTGCCAAACCTGCATCATCAAGCGCCTCGGGCGTATGCCAGCCATCGGCAAAAGGAATCGCTGATGGGGCATAGGTTTGCCAAACATCCTGTGACAAGGCATTGCCGCCTTCCCATGGCCGCTGTGACGAGGCTTTACGGCCAGCATGGCCAAGCTGGATACCGATCTTGCTTTGACCAACTGATTTGCAGAAATCAACAACCCGCTTCATCGCGGCTTCATTTTCATCTGAATAAAGCCCTGAACAGCCATGCGTAATACGCCCTTCTGCCTCAACACCAGTCGCCTCGATAATGATCAGCCCCGGGCCACTCATCGCAAACTGGCCAAGATTTGCCAGATGCCAGTCATTCATCGTTCCCTCATTGGCCGAATATTGACACATTGGCGCGACCACAACACGGTTGGCAAGCGCCAGACCGGATAGTTCAATCGGGGTAAATAAACAGCTAGACATAAATTTGCTCCTAGAGATAACAGTAACCAGACAGACAATCAGGCCAGTTTAGCATGAAACGCAACGGCGCTTTGGTGCGAGGATTGCTTTGGATTGACCAAGCAGATTGCCAGCCAAATAGATAGCCAAATAGATAGTCAAATAGATAGTCAAATAGATAGTCAGGTCGGCGGTCATAACAGATCACCACCAG
>ENA-OQVM01002894-OQVM01002894.1-marine-metagenome-genome-assembly--contig:-NODE-2894-length-19294-cov-6.841755_pt1 | contig 19294 bp, 15 predicted proteins | sample MGYA00237776_ERZ505498 | MGnify/ENA primary metagenome ERZ505498 (study PRJEB26159, sample SAMN06265151) | marine metagenome | isolation source: Helgoland LTER site | place: Germany:Helgoland, sampling... | reverse complement strand
ACCCATCGGATACATCCCGCCATCCGAGGCTGAAGAGAGGTACTATGCACAGTTCAACACATTAGATATGGTCGCATAACATGAAGTAATCAGCCTCCGGCAAACAAGGGGCGGTTCATAAAGCTGATACCTGTGGGGTTCGACTGTGCCGCAATATGCCGTGCCACGATCTATCAAAATACGCAGAAGTGGGATACTTTTTCATCAAAACGGGACCACTTGGTCATTGAGCATGTCAGCAGCGGTAATCGCCATTTTCTAAATGTACAATTTGATTATAATAACGCGGCTGCCGGCATCCACAAAGGTTTGTTTGTCTGTACGGCCAACACCGTTAATAATGCCTATAAAACAGGTGTCTCATGACCCCAAATATCTTGGGTAGTGGGTTTTGATTTCCCCTGCCGCCTCACGGTTGGATTTTGCTTTCTCAAGCGCCACGAATTGGGTTTCCGTTAAAACGATACCGTCTTGGGCGGAAGGCACTTTCAAGACTTTAAGGCGCTAATTCATAGTCTTAAGGTCGCTACGCAACCAAATTGATCGCCCCCACCACGCGAGATACAATCCCCTGTGGCAGAAGCTCTTGGGACGCGCGCAACTGCCCAAGGGCTGGGTTTTCAATCGTAAGATCAGTCATGGAACATTCGACATGCTCTGGAACACGCTTGCGCAGGATTGATTTCTTACGGCTGATCTCAGGCAACGCCTGTTTGCCACTGTTCTCATAGCGCATCTTAAAGTGGTAAAAGCTGTCGCGTGAGTATCCCATTGTTTTGAACGCCGCACCTACGCTGCCAAGCTGATTTGCCAATTCTAAAACGCCAAGCTTGGGCTTGATCAGTTTGACTTCGATGTTAGTCATGTCTCCAAACCATTTTGTTTAAATATACAAAATTGTCAGATCAAACCTCATTCATTAAAGACTAGAACTGTTTGAGCGTTAGTATGCTCCGATAATCCGGAGCAGTTTCAGGTTCTTTGTGCTTTTCAGATTTGTCAGTTGTCGCTTGGGCTGGGGCCTCTACTTGCTCAAGCGCATTTTGGAATGTGCCAGCGTCTGAAACTGCTTTAGCGCGCCGAGTTTGGGGCTTTGTTTGATGTCTGTTGATGCGGTCAAATTGAATAAACATAGTCTACTCCTTGTGCGATTGCGCTGTTTTACTCTCCTAATACGTCAACGATTAATGAACGCAATAATTGTGCCAAAGTGAAATTTATTTTTGTGGGGTTGTATTTTTTCTGTTGTCTGAATTTGATCGTAAAGTGATGGCAGACTTCAGTCCTGTTGGGACTAACTGCAGTGATGTGGCAATTATTGAACGCGGTCAACTTAGTGTAAGGTACTTCGAGCCTTTGGATTGCACGCGTGCGAAGCGCTGAAAAGCCTTTTATCGGTCAGCATTGAGCTGTGGCGACCCAGTGTCTCGAGTGCATAGAAAACACGTTCGTTTTTGCCATCTTATGCCGATCTTCGGGTCGCACTTTGAACTGATGCATTATTTATATGCACCTAGGTTGGCGTTCAGCGATGATTTGACGCTTTCACACTGGCTGTATGGCAGTGCTCACAATATGTGAAGGCCTGACCGTGTTGTCGACAGTTGAGGCGATTATGGGTTTGTTTTGACAACATTCCAAAATGATCCTGATTTTTGACTTTCTATTATCGAGCGCCCTTTGTTTTCACAGATTGCATCCCCAGTACTGATTGACATGTTGGGGGGAACTGAGATTGCCTCATCCCAAAGCACAGTATTGGTTCTGTACAACTGGCAGACCACGGTTCCGGATTGCGTGATAACTGATACAGGGGCTGTGGTGTAATTAGCGGGATCTATACATCCCGCTAGCGTCGCTCCACAGGCTGTTGCGACAACCAGATTGAATAAATTTTTCATAAGTCTTCCTTAAGTAATGTTCTCGCAATATCAAATTTTTTCCGGCAGGATCTCACCGATAAGTTTGAGGCGACATGGAATTGGTTTGTTTTTTATTTTCAATAAACTGAGGTCTTTTAGGTGGTACGATTAACTTAAAAATACTAAAATCCATGCCAAGATAGGTCATGCAGCGTAGAACAGTCAAGCTGTCATAGCGAAAAACTTAAAGCTTAGTTAATAGGTTCTTGTGGTGAGCTGGGCCGCCGTTCAAAATATTTTGGATTTTGAGAGCAAGGCTTTTGACATCAAATCCTTTTTTTTATGAGATTACATGACAAAGCTATGCCAATTCCTCGACCTAAAAGTTGTATCTCGCTCTGATTTTTTGCGATGCGGCATGTCGTGTGGGCTGTGGTCGTTGCTAGGTTCAGTAGCGGCCGCTTATCACAGAAGTGGTCTCTGAGGTGAGCTTGCAACTGAAAAGAGTAGGGCTACGCGCTCGATGGTTTGCGTTTCACCAGCTTCCTGAACCGGCTGAATAAAACACTTTTTGTCATTAAATTTGGCTGTGGTGCTCAGTTGGGCTCGATGCCAGAAATGGCAGCTTTATGTCGGTTTGGGGTCTGAATCTGGCAAGTTTTATTGGTTTTGTAGAGGGTTTTTTAATTACATTAAAGAATACCGTTTTTTCGGGCAGCTCTGATTGGAATGCCACTTTATTATCCTGAATAGGTTTGGAGGGTTCCGGTTGTCATAGATTTTACAGTATTTTATTGATTTACTATCAATTTAATATTATTAATGTTGGGAATATAATTTGAATGTAGCAACTTAGTAACGTAGGTTGGGATGCTTGGCGTGGTGGGTATATGGTTAAATAAAGAAGCCTTTAATTCGATGCCTTTTAGGAAAAATTTTGGATGCTTGCCTTACCTGAAATCGTTAAAGCATGCTTTCCAAGCAAGTATTTTATCCCGTTCAAGCCGCAAAAGTCGGTGTGCATGTCTTGGTATGAGAGTGTTTTAAAACTAAATGTCAAATAGGGGTACGGGACGTGAGTAAGCGAATCTGTATTATTGGGGCTGGCCCCTCTGGTCTTGCGCAATTGCGAGCGTTTCAGTCGGAGCCGGGGGGGCGTTCACCGGACTTGGAAGTCGTGTGCTATGAAAAGCAGGCTGATTGGGGGGGGCTTTGGCGGTATTCGTGGCGGACAGGCACCGATGAATATGGTAATCCGTGTCACGGGTCTATGTACCGGTACCTTTGGTCGAATGGTCCCAAAGAGGGATTGGAATTTGCCGATTACACCTTTGAAGAACATTTCGGCAAACCGATCGCATCTTACCCACCACGCGCCGTACTGCTTGATTATATTGAGGGGCGTGTCAAAAAGGCAGGGGTGCGGGATGCCATCCAATTTAACACAATCGTGCGCGATGTGCGTGCGGTTGGTGACGGCTTTGAGGTAACTGTGCGCGATTGCCTGCTTGATCTCGAAGCAACAGAAAGTTTTGACCACGTTGTCGTTGCATCGGGGCATTTTTCTGTCCCAAACGTGCCACATTATGAAGGTTTTGAAAGTTACAATGGTCGTATTCTACATGCCCATGACTTTCGAGAAGCCCGTGAATTTACCGATAAAGACATCTTGATCTTGGGCACGTCCTATTCGGCCGAGGATATCGGATCCCAATGCTGGAAGTACGGGTGCAAGTCCGTAACTGTTGCGCACCGGACGGCCCCGATGGGGTATGATTGGCCCAGTAACTGGCAAGAGGTGCCGGCACTGTCGCATGTAACTGGACGGACGGCGCATTTTATCGATGGCACGTTGAAAGATGTGGATGCGATTATTCTTTGCACTGGCTATAAGCACCACTTCCCGTTTTTGCCGGATGATCTTAGGTTGAAAACGCCGAACGTTTTGGCCTCGGATGACCTGTACAAAGGTGTGGTGTGGTCTCAAAATCCAAACTTATTTTATCTGGGAATGCAGGATCAGTGGTATACGTTCAACATGTTCGATGCTCAGGCGTGGTATGTGCGCGATATTATTATGGGACGAATTGTGGTGCCGGATCTTACAGCGCGGCAGAGCGATGTGGCGCAGCGGCAGGCTGAAGAGGCCGCATTGGCCGATGATTATGCCTGCATCGCCTATCAGGGTGCTTATACGCAAGAGCTGATAGATGAGACAGATTATCCTTCCTTTGACATCGAGGCCGCGAACAAGGCGTTTTACGAATGGAAAAAATATAAGAAAAAGGGTATAATGGAGTTTCGCAACCATGGTCACGTAAGCCCTATGACGGGGACGAAAGCGCCGGCTCATCACACTGTTTGGGCGGATGCGTTGGATGATAGTCTCGAGAATTATCTGAAAGATGGATAACGCGCAGGAAAAAGGAAGGAGACAGTAAGGTAAAAGCTTAAAAACGCTGTGGTAAATTTTGATTCTAACTTCAATCGCTTCATGTGTGTTTCGTTCGCATTTGGTTGGTCAATCATATGTGCCAAAAGTGTACCAAATTACAGAAGATTCAAATTGTACATTATAAATATAAATTAGTTTGGAAAAAAAGTTGTAATTGTAGTTTATCTGGCCAATATGAAACTGGAAGAGTTTTACTGATAAATATTTTGGTTTAAAATTGGTATACTTTTGGGGCGCCGTTTGGGAAGGGATAATATATGAAAAATTCCAAAAACAAGGCGTTAATCGGGGGTAGGTCGTGTTTTTTAGGTTTGGCTTCGGGCTGAAAAGTTAGACAATGGGCGAAGAGCTTGGCGCAGTAGCACACAAGATTATCTGAGGTGGCCAGTAAAATAGATAAGCAGGGACAAACCTGTGTAGACAAAAAGTAGAAAAATTGCTGCGGTCATTTGGCCGCTTTAACCAGGAGAGAAAAATGAAAAAATTAATGCGTAATGTGACAGCAGCGGCTCTGTCTTTGACTTTGGTGACAGGTCAAGCCTTTGCCAAGGATTCCAGTAAACCGATCGTGATCCCGACACATAACTGGTCAAGTCAGGTCGTGATGGCCTATGTGATCGGTGGTATTTTTGAAAACATGGGAAATAATGTCGAATACGTGCCCGCCGACACGCAGGCCGTTTATGAAGCTATTCGAAATGGGGATGTCACCATTTCGCACGAAGTTTGGCAGTCGACTTTTGGAGCCTCGTTTTACAACGCAATGGCAAAGGGTGGTGTTATTGACGCCGGCACGCACGCTGCGATGACCTTGGAAGAAATGGGCGTCCCACAATATGTGATTGACGATAATCTGTGCCCCGGCCTGCCAAATTGGGAAGCATTAAAAGACTGTCCTGAAGTCTTTGAAACCGCTGATTCAGGGGGCAAGGGCCGTTGGCTGGAAGGACCACAAAGTTGGCACGGAGATCAGATGCCTGAGCGGCTTGCTGGGCTCGGTTTGGATGACAAATACATGGTGAAATTTGCTGGCTCTGCCGATGCGCTTTGGGCAGAACTTGCCTCAGCGAAAAAAGAGCGTCGTGGCGTTATTACCTTTAATTGGACGCCTAACTTCACAGATGCCGAAGGCTTCGTCTTTATTGAGTTCCCAGCCTATTTTGACGGATGCCGTGTTGGTGATGGTGGCGATGGTGCTTGCGGGTCTCCCAAGGGATGGCTGAAAAAAGCCGCCAACTATAAGTTCCCTAAAACACATCCGGCGGCCTATACGGCGTTTAGCAAAATATCGTTCACCTCGACCGATATTGGACAAATGGCTGCGCTTGTCGACATTGATAAAATGAGCCATCAGGATGCGGCAAAAGCTTGGCTTGCGGCCCATGAAGATGTGTGGAAGCCTTTCACACAATAAGCACCTTCTATGTTGACCCTGTAGCGCTTGGTGGTGTTACAGGGTCACCCATTATGTTCTGGGTCTTGCAGAGAGAAAAAGATTATCGCGCATGTTGGTTCTGGTTTCGTAGGCCATAAACACAAGTTTTTTATACCCCAGGGTCACTCTTGAGGTATAAATGCGCACTATTGAGTTGATTAGGAAACTTCCCATGTCTTCGCAAAACGAAGCGATTGCCGAACCAAAGCCGGTCATAAAATGTGCGTCGGTTTATAAAATTTTTGGTGAGCATTCAAAAAAGATGCTGCAACAGTCCAATGGGAATGTTGACGCTCAAGTCTTTCAGGATGCTGGCTGTGTTGTTGGCGTCAATAACGCCACGTTTAACGTGTATGAGGGCGAAATGCTTGTCGTTATGGGGTTGTCTGGATCAGGCAAGTCCACCCTGCTTAGATGTATATCGCGTCTCACGGATACCACGGCTGGCGACATTTTTATCGACGGCCAAGATTTGGTTGCGATGAACTCGAAACAATTGATCGAATTGCGCCGTAACAAAATGGGGATGGTATTTCAGAATTTTGCGCTTTTGCCGCATAAAACTGTCTTGGAAAATATAGCGTTTCCGTTACAGGTTAAAGGCTTCAGCACGGACGACAGTGTCAAACGCGCGTTTGAAATGGTCGAGTTGGTGGGGCTGAACGGGCGCGAGAATTATTTCCCAAGGCAATTATCTGGGGGACAGCAGCAGCGCGTTGGGATCGCGCGTTCGCTGGCGGTCGAGCCTGATATTTGGTTCTTGGATGAACCGTTCTCGGCGCTTGATCCGCTTATTCGCAAAGAGATGCAGGACGAATTCCTGCGGCTTCAAGGGGTGCTGAATAAGACAATTTTATTTGTAACACATGATTTTAACGAGGCGCTGCGTCTCGCAGACCGGATTGCGATAATGAAGGATGGGGTGATTGAGCAGCTTGATACTCCGGCAAACATTGTTTTGCACCCAGCCACCGAATATGTCCGAAAGTTTACTGAAGATGTGCCGCGCGAAAAAGTTCTTAAAATCGAATCGGTAATGGACCCGATTGATGACAACACTGACCTAGGGTCATTACGGGTATCCAAAAACGCAATAATTGAAACCGTAGCAGAATCTGTGCTGACCGAACACAAGCACGTTGCTGTTGTCGATGGCGCCGGCGTTATTGTGGGGGCGGTCCACGCCTCTAAAGTGATCAGTATGCTGTTTGGCAAGTCCAACCCGACAGAGATAAAGGTGTAGGGCTGGCGTATGGAATTCATTGCTAAAAATCCCAAAATTTCGCAATTTGCCGTGCTTCTTGTGGTGTTTTTTGCCCTTTATTTCAGTGTATCACCGTCTGAGACAAATATGCTCTGGAGGCTGCCATCGCTGTTTGCCAGCTTCCCCGAAGCAATCAATATTTTTGTTGAATATCTGATGTATGATTGGATGCCGGTCGAAATCTATGATCCAGAGCTGGAAGATTATGAAGAATCTGCCCTTGTAAAAGAAGTGACCAGAGGGTTCTCTCGTGGGGTCCTTTTTTGCATTGAGTTCATTCGTGACATTTTGCTTGGTGGAGTGAAAACCATCGTTGCGTTTACCAGTTGGGATTTCGTTGGCGAAAATAAATGGGCAGTTTGGCCTGCTTTGCCGTGGACCTTTGTGTCGGGTGGCGCGATGGTGCTAGGCTATGCGCTCAAGGGGCGTGGGTTGGCGCTTTTGGCGGGATCTGCGACGGGATATATTGCTATTTTTGGGCAGTGGGAACCCGCAATGGAGACCCTGTCTTTCGTTCTTGTTGCTGCGCCAGTGTCATGTGTTCTTGGACTGCTATTTGGGGTTCTATGCTATAAAAACCGCAGTGTTGAAGCAGTGTTCATGCCGCTTTTAAACATTGCACAGACGATGCCGCATTTTTCTTATCTGGTGCCGGTGATGGTGTTCTTTGGGGTCGGCGATCATGCTGGCGCGATTGCAACGATTATTTTTGCGACGCCACCAATGATCCGTCTGACGCTTTTGGGTCTCAAGAGGGTGCTGCCAGAAGTCTTAGAAGCGGGAATGATGAGCGGCTGTACCACCTATCAACTCATGTTCAAAGTTCTGATCCCAACCGCCCGACGCGATATTTTGATCGGTATCAATCAGGTCATTATGCAATGTTTGGCGATGGCGGTCATCGCCTCTTTTATCGGTGCCAAGGGCCTTGGTTTCAATCTTTTGCTGTCGCTCAATCAACTGCGGATTGGCCAGGCTTTGGAACTGGGCATATGTATCGTTTTGATCGCGGTGGTTCTGGATAAACTGTCTCTGGCATGGGCCAATAATCAAACAGATTACTTTGCAGACCGCAGTTTTTTACAACGGTACAAAAATAGCCTTGCTCTGCTGGCGCTGTTTGTGGCCACAATAGTGTTTTCGGGCGCTGGACGCGTCCTGTTTGGCGATGGGATAAACTATTTCCACCTCATACCGCACAATAAGGGCATCACGACAGAGTTCTTTTGGCAAGCTGGCGTCGATTGGATGGTCGATAATTGGTATCAGGGTTTGCAGGGATTTAATACGGCGCTGATCAAGGGCGTCTTGATGCCAATGAAATATGCCTATTTGGGGATGCCTGTGATCGCGACCTTTGTGCTAGTGATGGGGCTTGGCTTTATTATCGGTGGTGCGAGGTCTGCGCTTACTGTCGGTGGGTTGGTGCTGTTTATCGCTTTGACCGAGTGGTGGGACCGGGCCTTAATTACGGCTTACATGACGTCATTTGCAGTGATCGTTTCAGTGATTATTGGCATCACAGTCGGGACGCTCTGCGCGCAAAACAATTTGGCGACTAAGGCGATCTTATTAGTGTGCGACACCTTTCAAACGTTTCCGTCTTTCATTTATTTAATCCCGGTAATTATGCTGTTTGGGGTCACAGACACCTCGGTTTTGATTGCTGTTATCGTCTATGCCACCATTCCTGCAACGCGGTATACGGTAGAGGGGTTGCGAAATGTGCCTCTATCGTTGCAAGATGCCGGGTCGATGTCGGGGGTCAACCGGGTACAGAGGTGGTTGAAAATTGAATTGCCGATGGCGTTTCCACACATAATGCTAGGGATTAATCAGACGGTCATCTTTGCCTTATTTATGGTCATTATCGGCGCGATGATTGGTACCGATGATCTGGGCCAATATATTCTAAAGGCGCTTTCGGATAAAAACGGAATTGGCAATGGGCTCATGCTTGGCTTGTGCGTTGCCTTTATAGGCTTGGCTGTCGATCATCTGATCGTCACTTGGGCCAATCAGCGAAAGGCAATATTGGGGTTGAACTAATGGGTGTAAATCCAGTTTTCGAAGTTCCTTGGGAACGCAAAGGCGTCATCGCACCGGGCTTGCCGATCTTGCCAAACGGGACCGAACGGCACCCGGTGCCGGGGGGAGGGTCACGCGCCTTGGCGGTTTCGAAAGGCGATATGATTTCTGTACTTGACCGAGAAGGTCTTCAACCGGGCGAGATCGTGTTTTTCGCGCCAGACCGAAGGTCTGATGCAGCGATGCTGGGCACGGTTGGCAAGGGACGGCCCGAGGCTACAATCGCAACGCTTGCCAACGGGTCTCTATCGGGAAAAAAGGTGCTTAAAGCACTGGATACGGCCAAGTTTGACATTGGAGCGGGCGATGCAATCGGGCTGTTTCAAGAGGGATCTTGCCCTGGCGATATAGAAAATTTTACCGCGCTTTGCGACGGTTTGCTCATTGTTGCCGCTCCCGGTGGCCCGATGCAGCCCCAAGCGCAGGATGCTCCAACCGAATTAATCCTTTATATCCGCAGGGCTAACCCGGCGATTGGCAAGCCCGATGTTGGACCACCAGATCCTTTGGCTGATCCGGTATTGGACTTCAATATTCAGCCCGGAAACGCCACTGCTTATGAGGTCAAAGCGGGTCAGTATATTCAGATCCTCGATGTAAAAGGTCGCGAGTGTTCGGACTTTCAAGCGTTTTCGCGGCGTGCGTTGGATAAGGGTATAGAGCGCGATATCGACCCAACCACCACGCGAACGCTGATGGGCGCGCTCTATCCTAGCCCGGGAATTTTCAGCAAATATTGGTCTGTGGATCAAGAGCCTTTGGTCGAAATCGTGCAAGACACCTGTGGTCGTCATGACACGTTTGGTTTGGCTTGCACCGCGCGGTATTATGAGGATCTGGGTTACCCTGGACATGCCAATTGCTCGGACAACATGAATATCGATCTGGCAAGATATGATATCAAACCTCGGGGGGGGTGGCCGGCGATCAACTTTTTCTTCAATACGATGCTGGATGACACTAACGCCATCGGTATGGATGATCCGTGGTCACGACCGGGGGATTTTGTGTTGCTGCGGGCGGTGTCGGATCTGGTTTGTATCTCGACGGGTTGTCCCTGTGATATCGATCCGGCGAACGGCTGGAACCCGACCGATATTCAAGTGCGCACCTATAAAGCAACTGAAGAGTTTAACCGCTCGATTGGCTATAGAAAATCTGCGGAGGCGGATGTGGAAGATACAAAAAAAACAGCGTTTCATGATTGTTTCGCGCGTCATACGCGTGATTTTGTCGAATATAACGGCTATTGGCTGGCCAATCAAATGTCTAATCATGGGGCTATTGATGAATATTGGGCTTGCCGAGACAAGGTCGCGGTGATGGATTTGTCGCCACTGCGCAAATATGAAGTCACCGGCCCAGATGCAGAAGAACTGATGCAGCTTTGTGTTACCCGAAATATGAAAAAGCTCGCGGTGGGTCAGGTGGTTTATACTGCGATGTGCTATGAGCATGGCGGCATGATCGATGATGGCACCGTGTACCGTTTGGGCGATACTAATTTTCGCTGGGTTGGTGGCAATGATACCTCAGGATTATGGCTGCGCGAGCAGGCGACCAAACGTGGGCTGAATGCTTGGGTGCGCTCATCGACCGACCAGTTGCACAATATCGCAGTACAGGGGCGGTACTCGCGCGAAATTTTGTCAGAAGTTTTCTGGACAGCGCCCACTCAGGCCACCATAGACGAACTGGCGTGGTTCCGGTTTGCGGTTGCCCGCCTCGGCGACGTCAGCGGTCGGGCGGTGGTCATCTCGCGCACGGGTTATTCGGGGGAATTGGGGTATGAGATTTTCTGCCACCCCAAAGATGCGGTTGAAATCTTTGACGCGGTCTGGAAAGCTGGAGAGCCGTATGGAATGACCCCTCTGGGTCTGGCTGCGCTGGATATGCTGCGGATCGAGGGCGGGTTGATTTTTGCGGGGTCGGAATTTGACGACCAGACCGATCCGATGGAGGCCGGGATTGGCTTTACGGTGCCGTTGAAATCGAAACTGGATGATTTTATTGGCCGCAGCGCGATCGAAGAACGCAAAGCGCATCCGCACCGCAAACTTGTCGGCTTTGAGATCGAGAGCGGCACGGTGCCGTCCCCGGGCGATTGCGTGCGGGTCGGCAAGGCGCAGGTGGGCGAGATCACTTCGGCCATGCGCTCGCCGATCTTGGGCAAGGTGATTGCCTTGGGTCGGGTTGCCATTGCCCATTCTACACCGGGTACCCAGATTGAAATCGGTCAGTTGGATGGCCAGCAAAAGCGGCTCAAGGCCGTTGTTTCGGCGTTCCCGCATTTTGACCCGACAAAAGAGCGTGTGAAAGGCAATTATAGCTAAGGCGGTTGTCGACTTATATTCTAGGGCGGCGCTCAACATGATTTAGCGCTGATCCCCGGGTTCACGCCTTTATATTTTAGCAGCGAAGGAGGCTGGCCTATGCATATATTGGTTCTTCAGCATGCGGTGGTGGAACACCCTGGTATTTTTCGATCTTTTTTAGCCCGTGATGGTCACAGTTATGATGCGGTGGAACTGAATCAGGGCGAGGTATTGCCGGCGCTTGACGCCTATGACGCGCTGTGGGTGATGGGTGGCCCAATGGACGTTTGGCAAGAGGCCGCGCATCCGTGGCTAAAGCCGGAAAAAGCCCTGATAAAAGAGGCGGTGCAGATCCGCAAAATGCCGTTTCTGGGGCTGTGTTTGGGCCACCAGCTGTTGGCAGAAGCGCTGGGTGGCCGTGTCGGAAAATCCAATGTGCCGGAGGTGGGGGTCATGGAGGTGTCCTTGACCGCTGAGGGCGCGGAAGCCCCTATTTTTGCAGATCTTCCCCAACAGTTTCAATGCCTGCAATGGCATTCAGCCGAGGTTACCGCGATGCCTGCTGGTGCGTTTTGTCTGGCCGCGTCTGCGGCCTGCGATGTGCAGGCGATGCAATGGGGCACGCATGCGTTCTCGGCGCAATTCCATATGGAATTGGAGGCAGACACAGTGCGCAATTGGGCCAAAATTCCTGAATATGCAGCGGCGCTCGGGGCAGGGGGCGCTGATCGCATGGAAGCTGATGCCGCGGCCCATATGGCAATATTTAACCAGATGGCCGAAAGGCTGTATAACAACTGGATGGCAATAAACTCTTGAAAGGGGATGCCGCCTGAAATTCACGGGGTGATTTTAAGACTGGGTTGTTATGAAAAGTTTATGGATATCGAGACGCTTAAGCCATGGTGCTGGGCGTCAGCGCACCACAGGGTTAACCAGCAGGGTCGTCTGTTGCCAAAGGCCTGATCTATCTCAATTCGTGGTCAAATCGGGATCGGTGGGTGTGTTCTCAACTGATGCAGACAGCGCAGCCTGAATTATTTACACTTTGGTTTTCGCGGTGGGAAGACCTTGTAGATTTTGATCTTGTGCCTGTTGATTAATGCGATGATGCACGTGTGTTTTGCGCACCCGATAGCGTCGAAAGTCCCGTTCAGGGATGTTAAAAAACGCTGCGCCACATCGCTTTGTGCAGGCTGAAAAATACACATGTCTCATAACGCGTGCGCACTGGTGTCCAAACGCGGGCTTGGTGAGATGGTTGCATGCCCAGTTTGCGCAACATCGAAATTGAAGCCGCATTTTTAAACTGTGCCCCTGCGATCACTTGCTTGATGTCCCAGCTCTCAAATGCAAAGGTGATCATGGCTCTGGCAAGTTCAAATGCAAATCCTTGCCGTTGAAAATCCTCTCCACTTCAATAACTGAAGTGGGCACTGTTTTCTGGGTCCTGCCGCAATTGCAGCAGGTGCCAGCCGATAATCTGTCCGGTCTGATTTTCACAGATGACAGCAGGAAAGCCCAAGCCGGCGCTTGCCGTTTCAAGATATGACGCGATGTTTGCCTGCGCCTGCTGAGGGGGCCTTGGACAAGGTCAATGTGCCACCCATTGGCTGATCTGAGCTGTTATAAAACTGAATAGAGTATCAGCATCCGACAGTTTACAACTGCGGATACCCAAACGCCGGGTTTTAAAACTAATCTGGGTCAGATCCATCAGGGCCTCTTACAAATACAATTTAAAAGCTGTTAAATATAGTTTATATTTATTTTAAATTGCATGATATTGAAATGCCAAAAATGGGATTGGGTATCAGATTATGTCGCGACGCAAAACCCTTGCTTTGATCGGGGGTGGCACCGTGCTTGCGGCGGTGGGTGCCGCTGCAGTCGGTTTTGTGACCACTCGTACGCCCCACACGGCGCTGGCGCCATGGGAAAAGGCTGGCGGCTATGCCGATCTGTGAAAATGGGCGTTATCTTATGCAATTTTGGCCCCAAGTGCCCACAATCGGCAGCCTTGGCTGATTGGTTTAGCTGGCGATGATACGGTCATCGTATGGCGCGACCGATCCTGTGATCTGCCGCATACCGATCCGTTTCATCGTCAGTTGGTGATCAGTTTGGGGTGTTTTTTGGAACAGATGCAGATTGCCGCCGCTGAAAAACACATCGGTCTGCGTTTTACCCTCTATCCCGCAGGAGAGGACGGGCCTGTTGCCGTGGCCGTCTTAAGCAGAGGCCTCCACGCCAGACCCGTTGTTTGCTGCGATACTTGACCGCAGGACCTGTCATGAGCCGTTCACCGATCAACCGTTGGCATCAGCGACGGCAGAGAAATTGAAAAATTATGCCACGCTTGTCCTTGACCCTCAGCGGGTGGCTGCGTTGAAAAAAATCGTATTGCAGGCGTGGCGCACTGAGGCCTTTCATCCCCCAAGCTGGAACGAAAGCGTTGATTTGATGCGGTTTGGCAAGGGTGAGATCAATGCCAAACCCGATGGCATTGATTTGGGCGGTCCCTTTCTCGAAACCTTGATACTGTCTGGTATATGGACACGGGCCGGTCAGACAGACCCCGCCAGCAGCGGGTTTAAACAAACCATTGCAGTCTAGACAATATGCTGGGCGCGACGCCGGCGTTTGCGGTGGTGACAACGCCGGCTAACAGCCGGCTTGATCAGATTGCGGTGGGTCGACGGTGGGTGCGGCTTCATCTTGCGGCCACGGCATTGGGGGTGTCAGTACATCCTGTTTCGCAAGCGCTACAAGAATATCGTGAAATGGCCAAACACTATGACGCGGTGCATGATATGTTGGCGCAAGGTGCAAGTCAGGGTGGTGAGACGGTGCAGATGCTGGGCCGTTTGGGCTATGGGCCTGCAGTTTTACGCTCTCCGCGCTGGCCGCTGGAGAGCCGGTTTGTTTAGCCAAAACAGGTTGCAGTTGAAGCATATAGACCTGCGACGTCTGGGTTGCGTGAAAACCAGTGACAGGGCGGTGCCCGTATTGGCGCGGCATGGGACGTTGCGCTGATCTTTATCGGGGCTGGATACTCGGCCTATCTGATTTGGTCGAGGATCAGATCACTGCCTTTGGCGCCAATCATAATCGAGGCGGCGTTGGTGTTGCCACTTACCAGTTGCGGCATCACGGAAGCGTCTGCCACGAACAACCCTTGTGTGCCATGGACTGCCATGGTTGCGGGATCAACCACTGACATGTCATCGGTTCCCATACGTGCGGTGCCGACGGGGTGATAAATGGAGTCGGCGGTGTTTCGCACCACCTCATCCAATTGTGCGTCGGTGGTGACCCCACGCCCGGGGCGCAGCTCGTCGCCGCACAAGGTGGCCAGTGATGGTTGCGCGCAAAGTTCGCGCAGCATTTTGAGACCGTCCCGCATCATCACGCGGTCTTTTTCTTCCGCCAGATAATTTGGATCAATTAGCGGCGCGCTGCGCGGATCAGCCGAGGCCAAGCTCAGGCTGCCGCGGCTTTCGGGGCGGGTCTGGGTGGTGTCGATGGCAAAACCGTGCCCACGATCATCGGCCGTGGCCCCGTCAAAGGCCAGTGCATTGATAAAATGCAATTGCGTATCAGGAGCCGGGGAGCCTGGATCAAGGCTGAGAAATGCACCTGCCTCCAACCCTTGCTGACGGCACACGCCGGTGCCGGTGAACAGATATTGCGCGCCCGCCAAGAGATTGTTTGGAAATTGCATATGGCGCCACAGAGACAGTGGTTTGGTCATCCGAAATTTGACCTTAACCTCCAGATGGTCATGCAGGTTCTGCCCGACACCGGGCAGATCTGCCGCCACGTCGATTTCGTGCTGTCGCAGGGCATCGGCTGGGCCAATCCCACTGAGCATCATCAGATGTGGCGAGCCGATGGAACCGGCCGACAGAATAACAGTTTCGGCGCTGATCACCTCGATATTACCTCCCGTCGCCAGTTTGACGCCGGTAACCTTTGTGCCGTCTGTGCGCAGGCCCAGAACCTGTTGGTCGGTCATAACGGTTAGGTTTTTGCGTTGGGCGATTGGATGCAGAAATGCATTCGCTGAACTCCAGCGGCGACCCTCTTTGATGTTGAGCTGAAACGGGCCGAAACCCTCTTGTGTCGCGCCATTATTATCTGGGTTATAGGGATACCCCATTTCCACGCCGGCATCGATAAACGCTTTGAACGCCAGGTTTTCAGATTCAGGATGGCTGACCACCAAAGGCCCTTCTGAGCCGTGATAGGCTCCGGGTCCAAAGGTGTTGTTTTCGGTTGCGCGGAAATACGGCAAAACATCTGCATAGCCCCACCCTACACAGCCCATTTCCGCCCAATTGTCGTAATCATAGGCATTGCCGCGCACATAAACCAAAGCGTTGATCGCAGAGGATCCCCCCAAGGCTTTGCCGCGCGGGGTAGACACCCTACGGCCGTTCATATGGGTTTGTGGTGTGGTTTGATAATGCCAGTTGAATTGCTTGGATCCGATCGCCATGGCCACAGCGGCGGGCATGCGGATATACAGATGTCCCCCCGGAGGTCCGGCCTCGATCAATAGCACCTTGCGGTTGGGATCTTGTGAAAGCCGGTTGGCCAGCACGCATCCTGCGCTGCCGGCACCGACGATAATGGTGTCATAGGTTGTCATGCGAGCAGGTCTTTCAAGGCGGCATCGATCACTGCGGTGTCCTCGGCGACCCGCCCGCCACCTGCATAATGGCCCCAGATTGAATCGATGACCCGCACTTCGGCATTTGGCATCATCGCCACCTCTGCGGCATTGTCGGCCACTGGGAAATACAGATCCGTGCGCCCGGGCAAAATAATTGCCCTGGCTTTGATTGCTGCATAGGCGGCATTTGCATCACCATTATACAGCTGGTTATTGGCCAGATCGCAGGCCTGCCAAGTCGCTATCAATGACAGCATGTCATTGGCGTCACGGTTGAAATATATCCCATCCCAGTTGCCTTTGAGATAATCTTCCAAGGTTGCAAATCCCTGTTTTTCCCACATTTTCGCACGGTACCATTCCTGGCTGAGGGCCCAGCCAGCCCAGATGCGCCCCTTGGCCATGAGGCCTTTGTATGGGGGCGTCTCGTAATAGCCACCCCGCCAGTCGGGATCGGTGATAATGCCTTGTTTGACGCCCTCCAAAAAGACATGCGTGTGCGGCGTGGTGGTGCCTTGACCACAAAAACACGCCATTGCCGCGACCCTGTCGGGAAACAGCGAGGCCCATTGAAAGGCCTGCTGCCCGCCCATCGACCAGCCACAGACCAGTTTAATTTGAGTGACACCAAACACTTCGCGCAGCAAACGCTCTTGCAACACTACGTTGTCATATTGCGTGACCAAGGGAAAATCAGGACCGGACAGAGGCCGTGCAGTGTTTGAGGGCGATGAGGACAGGCCGCTGCCCAGCATATTAATGCAAATAATAAAGTATTTCTCGGGGTCCAACGCTTTGCCCGGCCCAATCAGATAGGTTTGGTCGGCGTGTGTGCCCGCATAGCGTGACGGAAAGACCACAACGTTATCTTTTGCAGCGTTTAAGCGGCCATGGGTGACGTAGGCGACGCAACAATCGGGCAGGGTGATGCCGGATTGCAGGGCCACACGCCCAGCGTTGAAGATTTCATATTTCATAGTTTTAGGCCCCGTGTTTTGAGCATTTTCTGACGCATGCATTTCTCACATTGTTTCTGCGGCAACTCAATAAAAAATTCACTTGAGCGAAAAGGTTTTTCACGGTAGAAAAATTTTCAGTTCTAAGCTTGGGCCTAAAATGGTCTAGCCGCTGAGTTTTTAACCCAATTGTTTGAAACCATAGGCCGGAAAGTAATGACGATTAAAATAGCGATTATTGGGGCTGGCCCATCGGGGTGCTTTGTGGCCCAATCTTTGGGGAAAATCCATCCGGAGGCTGAGATCACCATTGTTGATAGGCTGCCGGTTCCCTACGGTCTGGTACGTTATGGGGTGGCGCCGGATCATCAAGGCACCAAAGCCGTTATCCGACAATTTGCCCGGCTGTTTGAAAAGCAGGGTGTGACATTTACCGGGAATTTATGCGTCGGAGACGACGATTCGGCAGATCTGAGCTTTGCCGAGTTGCGCGGGATGTTCGATGCGGTTGTGCTTGCCACTGGCTTGTCTGAAGATCGACGGCTGGGTCTGGTCGGTGAAGAGGCCCGTGGTGTCTACGGATCTGGCGCGGTCACCCGTTTCTGGAACGATCATCCAAGCGATCAGGCGCTAGCACCGGAATTTGGCAATCGGGTTGTGGTTGTGGGCAACGGCAATGTCGCGCTTGATGTGGTGCGGCTTTTGGCAAAAGGCACGGATGATTTTAACGGATCTGATTTTGATCCCGCCCGCGTCATCACTTCGGTCACTGACATTCATATTGTAGGCCGCTCGCCGGCGCATATGGCTAAATTTGACGCAGTCATGGTCAAGGAACTGGTGAAAATTGATGGCTTAGACGTAAGGTTGGATGGGCCTTTGGGTCAGCTTCAAGACGACAAGCGCTTGCTTGCCCTACAAGAGACGGCGGCTGCGGCATCACCTGACATTACGCAAACCGTGCTGACATTTCATTTTGGCTGGGCGCCAGAGGCGTTTGATATCGTGGATAATTGTGTGTGTTCGATTACTTTTCGGTCACAAGACGGCGCGATGAAAACCCTGCCCTGTGACAGTGTCGTGACGGCAATTGGTTTTGACGACACGCGCCGGGAATTTGTAGGCGATGGCGATGGCGTGATTGAGACGGGCCTTTACTGCGCCGGTTGGTTCAAGCGTGGTCCACGCGGCACAATTCCTGAAAATCGGCAGGATTCGCAAAAAGTGGCGCAGCGTATTGCAACGGACATTGCAGGCATTGCGGTTGGGAATGCCAAACCTGGTATAGCAGCGTTACAAGATCGATTTGGTGAACAAATTGTGACATATGATGACTGGTTGGCAATTGATTCTGCTGAAATTAATGCTGCTGCCCAGGGGCGCTGCAGAGGCAAGTTAAAGTCCATTGATGATATGCTTAAAGTTGTGCAAAAGCGGAGAAATGCAGAATGAAAATAAACCTTCTCTACGGGACAGAGACCGGAAATGCTGAAATGCTATGTGAAGATATTCAGGCGAGCCTCGCGGACGAGCACGAGGTGACCCTGACCAATTTGGAAGATGCGGCTCTCGCGAATTTGACTGCGGAAGGCGCCTATATTTTTGTTTGTTCGACCTATGGTGACGGCGACTTGCCGGCGTCAGCAATTGATTTTGGCGCGATGATAGAGGCTGAAAAACCTGATTTATCGGCGATGACGTTTTCGATCTTTGGGCTGGGCGACATGGATTATGAAGAGACCTATAACAACGGCAGTCAGCGATTGCTGGACCTGCTAATCGGATGCGGTGGGACGCAGCATGGTCCCCGCGGCCTGCACGATGCTTCGTCAGGTAAGCCGCCAGAAGACAGCGCTTTGCCTTGGGTCAAGGCCTGCTTGGCCACATTGCCCGCGTAAAGCACGTCTCATGACAATCCATCCGTACGAATCGCTTGTTCGACGGGGTGATTGTCTGGCGCTTTTGCGGCTAATTTTGCGGGTGATATAAGATAGTGAATGCTCAATAAAGAAGCGCACATTACCTGCAAAACTAAAACAGCTTATTTAGGGAGACGGTTTTTTTAAATAAAGCCCACTTGAGTAATAAAAATTTCTGCATAGGAAATAAATTGTCTGGACAGTACCGCTTAAACAAGTGCTTATATGTTTAAAATTCAATAGGGAGACAGGAAAACAGATGGATATTGAAGATTTTGTAGAATCCCCGGGCCGCGATGAAATGGTTCGGGAGGTGCGCAAG
>ENA-OQVM01002893-OQVM01002893.1-marine-metagenome-genome-assembly--contig:-NODE-2893-length-19304-cov-6.739169_pt1 | contig 19304 bp, 11 predicted proteins | sample MGYA00237776_ERZ505498 | MGnify/ENA primary metagenome ERZ505498 (study PRJEB26159, sample SAMN06265151) | marine metagenome | isolation source: Helgoland LTER site | place: Germany:Helgoland, sampling... | reverse complement strand
AATGTCTTTTATCTCTACTTTAATGTTCCAAAGGATTTTTAATCCTCCAAATTTTTGATCTTCTACTTTCGCTAAGGTTACAATCCCTCTCAACAAAGCACCTTCAACAACTGGATGTGGAAAACGAACAGCATCTATTCCGCAGTTAAAACCCATTTTTAGTGAGCTAACTTGTATCGTATCAGACAAGAATTTTGTGATTAAGCCCAGAGACAAAAATCCATGAGCGATGGTCTTTTTATATGGAGATTCTTTTTCTGCTCGCTTTTGATCAACATGAATCCATTGATGGTCATGTGTGGCTGCTGCAAAATGATCGATCATCTCCTGGGTTACTTTTACCCAAGGAGAAGGCTCAAATGTTTTTCCTTCTGCCGATTTAAACTCGACAAAGTCATTGTATTTCATAGATCAGATTTAGACTTTGAATATAGTTAAAAAGAAGAAAACCTTTTTTTAGATTAGGTTATATTCTTGTAACCTTGATAATAAATCAAAGGATTTTTTTCTGGCAAAGCTGCTAGATCAATCACCCTACATAGCACCAAAACATGATCTCCCGCTTGAATTAATTGTTCAATCACAGTAGCATACCATGCGTGAGCGTTTTCTAGTATTGGCGCTGCTTGTTTCAAAATAAATTCTGGTGCTGGATCTAAAGTAGCCATCTTAGCAAAATGATTGCTCACCCCTTCCATTTCTTCTGTTAAAATACTTATACCTAAAGGATCTCCAACTTTAATATAGTCGGCCATTTGATTTTGATTCATCAACGAAAATAATACCAAAGGGGGATCTAGAGATACCGACAAAAAAGAACTAGCTGTCATCCCGTGGGGTGCGCCTTCAGGATTTATTACGCTAACAACACTTACTCCGGTTGCAAAACAACTGGCTACGCTTCTAAGTTGTTTAGGATCAATCGTCTTCTTTTCCATGCTTTTTTTAGTAAAAGTACATATCTATTCTAACCTAATATGCAAAGGATCAAAATTGTTTTAGATCAAATTGACGTACCTTTGTCACAACACTATACCCATGAATTATACTGTAGGAGATCAAGTCGATTTATTTATTGTTAGGGCCACCCAACTAGGCTATGTTGTTTTAATCGACAATGATGCAGAAGGATTACTTTTTAATAGCGATGTCTTTCAATCTTTACAAAAAGGAGATCAAGTAAAAGGCTATATCAAACTTATTCGTGAAGATGGTAAAATCGATGTAAGCCTTCGCCCGCAGGGGTTTCGAAATGCTATCGATGCAGATTGTGACAATATTCTTTCGATCTTAAAAAAAGATAAGGTATTAAATCTAACCGATAAGAGTAGTCCAGAAGACATTCGCTCACAGCTCAATATGAGCAAAAAAGCCTTTAAAAAAGCCATTGGTTTTTTATACAAAAGAAAGGTGATTGTCCTGCAAGAGGATCATATCGAACTACTTAACTAGGAAAGAGGGCGACTAATTTTCTGCAATAGGGCGGGCAAATTTTTCATTTTCTTCCTCCCATCGAAAATCCCCTTTGGTAACATTTGTTAAGGGATTATAAAACACTTCTAAATATTTAATCGACCTAATTCCTTTTACTTTTACTTGCACTAAAAAAACATGAAAGTGATGGCTGCTATAGGGACTTATAAAAGTTGAATATGACTTCCAAACAATATTCCTAGTGTATTCCACATTGGAATAAGTAGAAGAAACATATTGATTAACCATTTGATTAATGTCTTTAACATCTAATGGGGAGAAATTATTTTCACCTCTGTTTTTTTCTTCTTTTAAGCGAATAAAACCCTCATGAGTATTATTAAAATCGTTTAATGAAGGGGGATTTACCTGGTTGGCTATTTCTAGTTGCAACAAATCTGCTTTCCCATTTTCTCTTTCTTCTAAGGATGGATCAAAAACAAAATCTAACATTTCTATATCCCAATGATATTCGCTTTTAACCGTTTTAAAATTCGGGTCATAGATCACTTCATAAAAACTTTGTTCATCTTTGCCTTTTACTTTTAGAACAGCTATAAATTTGTGGTTGTGATTCTTATATGAATGTGTTGTTTGGGTTTCATAAGAATCCCAAATAATATTTTCAATTTCCTCTACTAAATCAGGAAACTTCTCTTCTATAAAAAAAATGATTTTTCTTTCAATTTCTGAAATCCCTATGGGAACAAGTTCCCCAGAAACGTTATCTAGTCCTTGATGCTGCTCAATAAAGTGCTCAAATTCAACAATAGTCTTTTGAGCCATATTTGGTGTTGAAAATAACATTAAACCTAACAATGTAAATAGATAGCTTGTCTTCATAACTATAGTTTTGGAAAGAGGGACATCATTTAAACTAAAAGACAACACTCTAGAATGCAAAAGTACACTTTCTACACAAAATGCGCAATCTTGCCCTTTATAATGGTTCAAAACACCTCAATGGAAAAATACAATTTCAATACGCTAGGATTTTTCCAATCCTCCTAATTACGAACAGCAACATAAAACAATAAGCGATAGATGAACTAATATAAAGGGGGTATAAAAAAAGCCTTCAATTTCATGAAGGCTTTTAAACTATTCTAGCGGTCTGGACGGGACTCGGACATTTTGGGGACATGTTGTCATAATTGGGGAAATTGTTGCCTTGTAGGGACAATATGATACATTTTCCCTACATTTACCCAATATAAACCACCCACCTGACCACCCACCGATGAGATTTGCATTGTCAAAACCAGGAGCAGAAATCACAACCATCAGAATTGAAATTGATTTGCCTGGAATAAAATCACCATTTAAATATAGCACTGGAAGATCAATCAAACCAGAGCATTGGGATCAAAAAAATACAGAGCCAAAACAATGAGGAGAGCTTAGGGTGATCGCAATCGAAAGCTTAATTTAATTCTGAATGAATATGAGTTTGCAGTTGAAAGGATTCGGGATTTATATTGAGCAACACTCACAAAAGACAAACTAAAATCAGTACTGGATGATTATTTCCATATCAAGGATAAAAACCCTGATCGAGCGATTCCAGCGCTGGGAGACTGGCACATTTTTTAGTTAATCACTAATATATCCCAGACTTCACCAACTGCATTTTCATCGTATATATATGTTTTTTCTCCTACCCATATGCATGGTGTGCCTGGAAAATATGATAGTGTTCCCGCTAATACAAGCTCACCATCAATAGCTTCAATCCCTCTAATAACTCCAGATATCTCTCCGTTTGAAATTAAATATTTATTCCCATTTTTCCAATAAGTAGGATATTCAAAATCCATGTCTTGGGAGAAACCAGCTAGATATACATTTTCTTGATCATCAACAATCATATCGAAAACCTCACTATTCTGCCATCCATCATCCACAGATCCAATATTACCAGTTTTCCTTTGACCATCAACCCAATATGTGGGTTTAGTTATATAACCTAGAAAATCATGTGGTGCTGATGTAGTGCCTCCAATAAATTTCCTGTTGTTTACGATCTGAATATACTTAGCCTCACCATCACCATGTTTTGGTTTACTCAGATTTTTTCTTAAACCATTTTTCCAATATGATGGTATAAGTGAATGAGATTTCATATAGTAGCCAACGCTAAATAGATTATTATCTTGATCTACTTCAATTCCCCAGCTCATAGAATCCGCATTTATAGTAAGGTTCGTTTTGAATCCATTTTTCCAAAAACAGGATCCGTTTTGAAAATAGCCCCCAACATAGATATCTCCTTTATTAATGGTTATTCTTTGGCCTTCCGAAAAACTCCCTTCAAGTTCGGTTTGAGTTTGATTAGATCCATCCAAATCCATAGCCCAAACACTTCCTTTTCCTCCATATGCCCATCCTGTTACATATATCTTATTGTTTTGATGGAATAAACCGGTTGCTTCTGTTGCATCGCCAATTAACTTGATTTTCTTCTCGTTGATCCAAACTATTGCACCATCATTTAGTGTTGAACCTGCTACAACAATAGTTTTATTTAAAAAGTTCTCATCAAAGAAACTGGAACTTTTTTGATCAACAGAATCTTTAGTACAACTAAAGAGTGATAAAATTGATATTAAAAGAAGTTGTTTTTTCAAAAAATTTAATTAGGTAAACAACAAATTTATTTATTATTGATTTGTATTTAATTTGTTTGGTTTTAATTACCAGAAATAAATGAATTTAGTACTCTATTTTTAGATATGAAACACCAGTAACTGCCAATGGGGATTATTTATCACTTTTGGAAAAAACAACTAATCCAATAAACGGATTAAGAAGACTAAGTCAAAAATTTATTAACTTAGTATTTTCACTATTGAACTACTAATTTATACTCCACATTTATTAATGGACATATATCCAGTTTACCTTTTGTTATTCGTTTTAACGATAGTTATTGTAAGACTCTTCAGATTACTGAATGACGAAAATAAATTTAATTTAAGATATCTTATAATTCATTTTTTATTTCAGGCTTTGACATTAATAAATATGTCATTTTACTTAAAATATGACATTAAAATTCCTTTAATAATTATTACTTCTGGAAGGGTTTTTGTTTTTATTTTCTTCTTATTATACTTAAAATCTATTATAGAAAATAAAAGATCTAGGGTTACTTTTGTTTATTTTATTCCCTGCTTAGTTTTACTGTTAGTTGACAATTTGAACGCATCTGGAATCAGATTATTTACCTTTGTGGATAAATTAATTGTACAAGAAAATATATTGGGATTCAATTCTTCGAGTTTTGTTGGCAAAGATGACGTTTTTGTGGTTAGTTGTATTAATACTTCCCTTTTCACGGGATTAATTTTAAATAAGTTCTATCAATTATTGAGGAGTGAGCTTCTATCAATCAAAAATAAAATATATATCTATGACTTACTAATATATTATTATTTAGTAGTTACAACGATAAGCTTTTCTACTCTACTTATCCTTGGATTATCTTTAATAAATATTAAATGGCCTATTGTTATGATTATTACTAAGTTGCTGGGAATAATTAGCATTTTGTTTTTAATAATAAAACCTGGATTGTTGTCTAGAGTTAGTCGTGTCAAAAATTCAATTGAAATAGACGAAAATTTAAAGATAATATATCACAATATTAAATCCTTTCTTCTGAAGAATAATTCCTTCTTAGACTCTAACTTCAATTTAGCAAGTATTAGTGCAAAAACTGGTATAAGAAGCGAATTGGTTAGAAATAGCATTAAGGAGTATTCTAATATGAACGTACCAATGTTTATAAACTCATATAGAATAAATTACTCAATTAAATTAATCGATGAAGGATACTTAAAAAATTTTTCTATGGAGGGACTTGCAGAAAAGTCAGGATTTAATTCACAAGAAAATTTTAATAGGGTTTTCAAGTTATTGAACTCAATTACTCCAACACAATATCTTAACTCTAAACAGTAGCATTTAAAACCTTCAATTTTATTAACTCTAAAGCATATCATCATCCAATTTACCTTACTTAATTTATCGATTAACAACTGTAAAACAGGCTAAATCTTAAAAAAACTAGCTAATTATTTGTTTTCCTTAGAAGCTAATTTGGATCACCGTTATCCTTATTCTCTAGCAGACTTTTATCAGAAGATTCAACCGATTTATTTGATGCACTGAATTTAATATAAATTTCATGAGACCGAGCGTTAGAAGACCCAGTCCAATTTACTATTTGTGATGTGAACGAGTATCCTATTGAAAGCGCGGGTATTAACTTAAATCCTGTGATAAAGCTTAAGTTACCACCTGAGTCATTTGGAGAAATAAAGCCTTTGTCAGAAGCCCCATAATTCAAACCAAACCAAAATGAATCTTCATAAAAAAGCATGGTGGAAACATCTATACTTGTAGGAGTGTTCAAAGCTTTTTTAATTAAAAAATTAGGATTAAATAATAGTTTTTCATTGAGTTCTTTTTTAAAACTACCCGACAAATAATAGTGTCTTTTTTTATTTATTGTTTTGGGCTCAAAGAAATAGGGTATTGAAAAAGAAAAATAAAGCTTATCAGTGTAGTAACTAAGACCAAAACCAATGTTTGTAATAAAATAACTGTCCTTTGTTCTGGCATTTGGATCAGTTATGTCGTCAAAACTCGTGCTATTTAAACTAATATTATGGTCGTTCCCGCTTAGTTTAATTCCTAGTGAAAGACCATGAGAATTATTGTTTAGTTTTAAATGATATGATGCATTAACTGCAATAAAATTAGTGTTTGTTGGGCCAATCTTATCGCTAATTAGTTCCATCCCTATTCCTAAATTATTTTTCAATTTAGCCTCTAAAAGAATCGAATTTGTCGTTGGATTCCCCTCAAAACCTAACCATTGTAAGTTGCTAATTGAGCTAATTGTTAGGTTCTCTTCTAATCCAACATAAGCAGGGTTAAATAATTGACTATTTAACATATAATGATTAAAATTGAGTTCTTGCTGTCCTTGAATTTGACAGATATTCAAAAATAAAAAACAAACAATATTTATAACCGCGTATTTATTCATCGTTCATTCTTGTAATATAAACGTATCCTTTCCTCACATCTGATCCGTTTCCATTTAAATCCAAAACATAAAAGTATGTTCCCACCGGAAGGTTAGATGAACTGGTGGTACTCATGTTGTTATTATAGGTCCCGTCCCAGTCATTTTGATATCCTGCAGTTCCGTATACTTTCACTCCCCATCTATTAAAAATCACGACTTTATTATTAGGATAATTTTCATTTAAGCCTCCTCTAATTATCCATAAATCATTAATTCCATCTGCATCTGGTGAGAATGCACTTGCAATCACTAGATTCGTGATTATTAATTCGCTCGATTCCGAGATGATTTCTCCTCCACAAATAAAATTTGGTGTTGAGGTTATTACCCTGAATCTCCATCCCTCCATATTGTAGGATGAATTATTAACAATTAATTTATTTGTTCTAGTACCACTAAAAATTTCATTGTCTGAAATTTCTACCCATTGATTGTATGATTTGGAAGAACTTAATTTTTTACTTACTTGCCATGTGTAATTAATTGAAGATTCAGAATTTGCAAGAATAAATATTTCATTTGTTGATCCACGATTAATTACTTGCTCTCCGATTGGCTCTAAATAGATTTCCACAGGTGAACCGTTCTCTAAAAAATCAAAGACTCCATTAGCGTCATTATCTGCAATTTCTGAATACCCCGAAGTAGAAGACACTTTACCATTGAAATCAATTTCAGGAGTTCCAAAACCTAATATTCCATCTGAATCTAGATCAATGTACCCGGCCTCACCCACATCAAAGCATCCATCACCATCACTATCTATATCAAGATAATTTGGAATTCCATCATTATCTAAATCATCTATACCCTCAACAATATCCTCGATACCGTCATTATCGTCATCCAAATCTTGATTATCTCCTAAACCGTCAGTATCATTATCAAACCACTCAAATTTATCAAGTGGAAATTCATCAGATGAATTGATAAAGCCATCTCCATCACAATCTAAATTTTTCCATTCATTGGTTTTTGGAAAATCAGTAGATGATGGGTTGAAATCGCATTTATCTTGAGGATTTGTATTATCATTTTTGATCTCTTGAAAATTACTAACTCCATCTCCATCACAATCAAACCCCTGATCTGGAAAAATACTTAAACTTTCAAATTTGTAATCACATCTATCATTAATATTAGTGCCATCAATTAGTTCAGTTTCGTTTAGAACCCCGTCTCCATCACAATCTGATCCCTGCCAAGCAAGACTTGTTGTTGTATTTACACTACTAAATAAGTAGCTACATTGATTAATTGGGATCGTATTATCGATAGCTTCAATTTCATTTGTAACACCATCTCCATCACAGTCATCTTGGGAGGTTACAACAATTGATATGTTATCTATGTTTAAGGAACAACTATTAAAAGGGTTGGTGTTGTCAAATATTTCAATTGTATCAAGAACACCATCTCCGTCGCAATCTAGTAAAGCAGTAACACTTTCTGTAATACTATCTATTTTATAGCTACAAGCATTTCTTGGATCAGTATTGTCTATTCGTTCTTGTCCATTTAAAACCCCATCTCCATCACAATCTAGGTTATCCCAACTAGGAGATATATTATTAAAGAAAACACTAGGGAAAAAATAACCACATGGATCTGAACAACTTGTCCCATATAATATTTCACTTACACAACAAACTCCGTCCCCATCCACATCACAAGGGGGGATACAATCTTCTTTAAGTATAATAGTTGATGAAGAAGTATAATTCCCGCAAAGTGATTGGACTTCATACCAGATGTTATATATCCCGTGAGTTGAATTTTGAAAGCTAATCTTTCCAGTGGTTGAATTTAAGTCTAGCCCAGCTGGCAAACTATAGAATGTGCCTGAAACAGAACCACTAACAGATGGCCTAATATCAGTGTCATCAGCACAAAACTCAGTACCAAGAGTATATCCATAATCAAAACTTCCCGTATTGAGAGAGGATATGGCTACGGAGATAGTAATACTATTCACACATCCTAGTGTGACTTCAGGGTAAGTTATGGTCTCAGGAGTTGTGTGTGTAATATTGTAAATACCAGGAAATGAATTAGCTGGATTAATAACTCCTGATATTCGATCAATAGAAAGCCCTGATGGACTGGATGCAAATGTTCCGCCTAAAGTTATAACAGTGGGTGAGGCTAAAGAAGTATTATTTGTACAGAACAGATTTGAACTATAACTGAAATTTGCGTTGTCATTAGCCTTTATTTCAATTATTGATGAGGATGTGTTTTGGCAATTGCCAGCAGTAGTGTATCCAATTGTATAACTACCAACCGATGATAAACTAGGAATTATATTTCCTGTGCTTAAATCTATGTTAAGACCCAATGGACTTACGGTGAATATTCCTCCAGGCGTCTCTATTGTTGGCATGACAGTTGATAGATCGCTTATGCAGTATGATAAAACCGGATAGCTGAAACCTGGATCATTTTTAAAATCATTAATTACTAAGGTAAAAGATGCTGTTCCTGCACAAATACCTACTGAAGTATATTCTATTGTGTAGGTTGAAACAGCAGATGAATTAGTGTCAATTTCTCCCGTAAGAAGATCAATATCTAATCCTGATGGACTGGATGTAAATGTTCCACCAAATAAAGAAAGGGTTGGCGTTACCTTTTCTGTGGTTCCTTGACAATATATATTAGCAGGATAGGTAAAAATAGGGTTATCTACAGGCTTAATGATCAGTGTAAACGTAGATGTTGAGGAACAAATACCTGAGGTAGTATGTTCAATGGTATAAGTTCCAACATCAGAACTAGTAGGTGAAACTTCACCAGTAGACACGTTTAAATCCAATCCTGTGGGACTAACACTGAAAGTCCCTCCAATATAATTTAATGTTGGTGTCACTATTTCTGTGGTCGACTTACAATAAAAATTGATAGGATATGAAAATGTGGCATCATCGGGTGCTTTTATTTCAATTGTTGATGAGGATGTAGTTGAGCAAATACCATCAGATGTGAATTCGATTGTATAGGTTCCAGCTGTTGAAATGGAGGGTGAAATAGCACCAGTTGTAGCATTTATTTCCAGGCCTAGTGGACTAGATGTAAAAATTCCACCTGAAGCAGCTATAGTAGGGGTTACAGAGCCAGTGTTCGTTTGACAATAAATAGTATCAGAATAAGTGAAAGTTGAATCGTCCTCCACATTAATAACAATGATAGTTGATGAAACGGATGAGCATAAAGCTGCAGTTGTGTACTCGAGAGTATATGTTCCTTCGCTAGACAACGCTGGATTTATTGCTCCGTTAGATGCATCAAAATAGAGCCCTGTTGGACTGGAACTAAAAGTTCCCCCGATTGTATTTATAGTAGGAGTAATTGTATTGGAGAAACTTTCACAAAAAGAATTTTGAGAGTAATTAAACGTTGGGTCATCTGCAGGGTAAACCTCAAACAAAACACTTGTTGCGCCCGGGCATGATCCCGGAGTTGTATAAACAATCGTATAGGTTCCAGTACTAGAACCAAAAGGAGTAATAATCCCGCTACCTGAAAAAATTAATCCTGTTGGGGAAGAAGTAAAAGTCCCTCCTGCTATATTTAAAGTTGGATTAAAATTTAAAGAAGGGTTTGCATTATCACAACCAGTATAACTGGCATATGAAAGTATGGGAGCATCTTGAGCATCTATTTGAATAGATAGAGTTGAAGTTGAAGAACAGTCTCCTGGTGTGCTATATTCTACAATATAAGTTCCAGCTGATGAGGAGTCAATGTCTATTATACCTATTCCATTCATAATCAAACCTCCAGGAGGGGTTGAGGTAAATAAACCTCCAGGATTGGTAACTATTGGATTTATTATATCGGAACTGCCCTGACAGTAATAATTACTGGGATATCTGAAACTCGCATCTGCTAAAAAACCTGTGATTGCTATAGTAAAAGTAGATGTTATAGAGCATGCGCCAGAGATGGCATATTCAACAGTATATGTGTTTACAGAAGATGCGGTTGGAGAAATTACACCAGTCGTAGAATCAATCACCAAACCAGCTGGAGAAGCACTAAAAACACCTCCTGCATCTCCTGTTATTGCGGGAGTAATTTCCGAAAGAGTAGTCTGACAATAATTATTTAAAGGATAACTAAACCCAGCATCTGGGTCTTCAATGGTAATTGTATTGGAAGAAGTGTGAACTTTTCCACTTGTAGGCTCTGTCCATGAAGCGGTAATCTCGTATGTGCCAGAAACGGATGCTGAAACATCAATTATTCCTGTATTTAGATCAATATCAAGTCCACCAATGGGACTGGAAGCATTTGCAGGGGATGCAGTAAAGGAATCAGGTTTGTATCGAAGGGCAAACATATCATATTCGTATTCAACTTCAGATTGTGTTAATTCATGTGCAAAAATTCTTATTGGACCAAATTCTCCTACAAATTTCCCAAAATTATCTACAACACGTTGATTTGTTTGATTTCTGCCAAAAATCATATCCCCCAAAGTGTCTAAAGTTCCAGAAGGAGTTCCGGTATCAATAGAATTTATAACTCCATCAATATATAGTTTGACAATTCCTCCTCCTCCAGGGTTTCCCGATTCATCTCTAGTAAATACCAAGTGATGCCAATTATTGTTTGTCATCGAATTCATATTGGTTACCTGACTGGTTGTTCCCGAAACAATTTCCCAGCGAAGATCGCCTGAACCAGAAATAGTGGAAAGCCATATTTTTTCATTTCCCCCAACCATATAGTCAAAGATAAATGTCGTATTAGACCAAGCGGATTCCTTTACCCACATGGAAACAGAGGATGATTCTAGTGGAAAATGTTCCTGACCCACCCCGTCACTATCTACAATGTAATTATCCTTGGAAGCTCCGGGAAGAAATTCCCATGAATATCCGGTTTTGTGAACTATTCCATTATCATCAGATCTTATTTGATAGTTTGGGTGATTATTCGAGTTATCCGCAACAACACCATCTTCCCAATGAGTAAAGCCTGAGTCGTTAGTTAAATTCACAATAGTTTCACCATTTGGAGCATTCCCTATATTGGGATAACTTACTGGATTCCCCGGATCTAGGTATATTCTAGGAACTGTAGCATGAGAGTTTGTCGGTATTATTGTAGGGGTAAGCGTACCACCAGTACTTCTACAAATTGGACTAGATGCATAGCTTAGTTGATACCCTGGATCATTTACCGAGCGAATTGTAATTGAGGTCGTGAAACTTTTACAGGCGCCAGTAGAGTAGGTTACATCATATACTCCAGCTAGAGAGTTCGATGGGTCAATCTCACCAGTAATGGGATCAATATCTAAAAAATCTGCTTTACCAGGACCCCATTGATTATTTCTATGAAAAAGTCCTGAAGTTATTGTAGTGGTAAAAGTTCCACCAGAACTCACAATAGTAGGAGTTATTGACTCGCTATCTTGAGCAATTGTTAAAAGCCCAAAATCAATTGATGGGTCGCAGGGCTCCGCCCATCTAGGTAGAAAAAGTGGTTTTGAATTTATAGGGGAACTAGCGCTAAAGGATGATCTACTAGGGTTGTGAACAACGCACCAGCAGTTAAGATCTTGATCAAATAAAGTTGCAGCTGCAAACATATTATTCATCGTAGTGATTGATCTTACATCCCATCCACCCAAAGGATGATTAAATTTTGAAGCACCATTGAAAAGGTTATTTGCATTTGTAACATTACTTACATCCCAGCCACTGATATTGCCATTAAATGCGGGTGCACTTGCAAAAGTAGATTCAATAGTTATAACATTTAAAGTGTTCCAATTCATAATAGTTGATGAAAAGCCATTTGCAAGCCCATTATTAAAAATGGTTGCTCCATTAAACATTCCTTGAAGAGAAGTTGCGCTAGAAGTATTCCAATTAGAGAGATCTTGATTAAAAACTGATGCGTTAAAAAACATTCTGTTCATACTAGTAACATTACTTACATTCCAGCCACTTATATTACCATTAAAATCGTTTGCATCTTCAAACATTTTATCCATTCTTGTTACACTAGAAGTATCCCACTGCAACGTATTGGATACTCCACCGGCTAAGAAGTTGTTAAAGACAGAATTTTGAAATGTCTCTCGCATATTTATAACACTGCTTGTATCCCAGTTTGAGAGATCTTGATTAAAACTATTATTATCTTTGAAGGTTGAACCCAAGTAAACAACGCTAGAAACAGTCCAACTATTTAGAGGTTGATTAAAACTATCAGCATTATTAAATGTGCTATTCAGATTAGTCACATTAGAAACAGTCCAACTATTTAGAGGTTGATTAAAAGTTAAAGCGTTTTTAAACATTCCAGACATATCTTGTAGACTTGTTGTAACCCATCCAGAAATATCTATATTAAATACTCTAGCGTCATTAAACATTTCATGCATGTATATTACATTAGAAACATCCCAATTATTAATTGAGGCATTGCCACCATTGTTAAAAGCTATTGCTCCGTTGAACATATCCGACATATTATCCACATTCGAAGTATTCCATTTGTTACCATCTCTTGTAAGAGTTTGATTAAAAGCCCTTGCACCCTTAAATGTACCTTGCATTTTTATGACTCCACTAGTATTCCAATCAGATAGATCTTGATTAAAATTGGTTGCATTTTGAAAAACAAAATTTAGACTAGTCACATTAGAAATATTCCAACTATTTAGAGGTTTATCAAAGTTATTTGCACCACTAAACATACCAGTTATTTTATTTAAACTAGAAGTGACCCAACTGGAAATGTTTCCATTAAAATTAGTTGCTCCTTGAAACATCTGCTGCATATCAGTAACATTAGAAACAATCCAACTATCTAGATCTTGATTAAAAGCTCTTGCGTTAAAAAACATCTGCTGCATATTTAAAACATTACTAACGTCCCAGCCATTTAAAGGTTTATCAAATGCTGAAGCACCTCTAAACAAAAACTGCATATATTTAACATTACTAACGTCCCAGCCGTTTAGAGGTTTGTCAAATGCTGAAGCATCTCTAAACATATTTGACATAGATCTAACAATACTAACATTCCAGGTCTCTATAGGTCGGTTAAATGATGTTGCTTCTCTAAACATCCCATCCATATCCGTTACACTACTAACGTCCCAGGTACTAATCGAGTCACTGCCACCATTATTAAAAGCTACAGCTTTATAAAAAGTTTGTTGCATATTAGCTACATTACTAACATCCCAATAGGATAGATCTTGATTAAATGCACTCGCTCCTCTAAACATATCCTCCATAGTAAGAACACTAGAAGTATCCCAAGAGCTAATATCTTGATTAAATGTGGCTTGATTTAAAAATAAAGAAGACATATCTGTAACAAGAGTAGTAACTACTCTATTCCAGTCGGCATCACTTTTAGATTTTAAAGCTAAAGATGCAGTATTATAAGCCGTATAGGTTTGCCCACCTACAATACCTGTGTCCTCATCAACACAACCAGTACATTTAATCGTAACACCATTTGAGTCTAAGAAAAAAGTTCCTTGAGCGAATGATAAGAATCCACAAAAGAATAATACAACCAAAGTTATTGCATTATTATTTTTAGAAGCCATCTTATAATCTCTATTGTACTGGTAATATTTCATCAGACGTATTAATTATTTTATAGATGTGATGATTCAAATAAAATTTAGTTTATGAGTACTGTTAACTGGAGTTGCTAAGAATAGTATCACAAATTTGATCATTAGATGACTGGAAAAAGGTTAAACCCGCTGTCATTAGCAGTAAGAAATTAATATAGTACTTAATTTAAGGCATAAATAGACACGGACTATTTCCAGAAGATTGCAAAAAGATTAACTTTGTATAATAACAGTAGTAAGAAATTAATATATTACTTGATCCAAGATGGAAATATACCCAGCCTACTTGATGTTTTTTGTCCTTACACTCATAGTTTTTAGGTTACAAAGAAGCATTACTAATGAAAATAAATATCATTTAAGATATCTTGTTTATCATTTTATATTTCAGACTATATCAGTAATAAACATTTCTTTATATTTAAGTTTTGACCTTATAATCCCTCTTTTAATTGTTGTTGTAGCAAGAGTTTTTGTTTACATTTTTTTCTTTTTATTCTTAAAATCTATTTTTAAAAATGAAAAGACTAAGCTTAAATTTAATAACGTTTTCCCCATCTTAATATTAATTTTAACCTACAGCCTCAACGCATCTGGAATAAGATTATTCTCTTTTGTGGATAAGATGATTAGTAATGAAAATATAATGGGATTCAATAGTATAGATTTTATTGGTATGGATGACTTTTTTGTGGTTTTTTGCATCAATATTCTTCTTTACACGTATTTAATTTTTAACAAAGCTTTTCAAATATCAAAATGTGAGTTTCTGTCAGACAAAAAGAAAAAAAAGATATTTAATTTGCTGAAATATTATTTTTTAATAATTACAATTTTAGCTTTTTCTACCCTCCTTGTTCTTGGATTATTTTTATTAGATATTAAGTTGCCTACTACTCTTGTTATGATCAAGTTATTGGGAATATTAATCGTAATGGTTTTGATTATAAAACCTCAAATATTAACAGGAATTATCCACATCAAAAATTCAGACGAATTAGATCAAAGCCTAAAGATTTTATATGACAAGATTGAATCTTTATTTACAGAAAACAATCACTTTCTTGATCCTAAATACACATCGGCTAGTATTACTACAGAAACTGGCATAAGAAGTGAATTGGTTAGGAAGAGCATAAAATTATATTCTGATATGAGCGTTCCAATGTATATTAATTTACATAGAATAAATCATGCAGTTAAATCCATAGATGAAGGTTACTTAAAAAACTATTCTATGGAGGCGCTGGCAGAAAGTGTTGGATTTAGATCACAAGAAAATTTTAACAGAGTCTTCAAAATGTTAAAATACTGCACTCCATCTGAATACCTTAATTCTAAAAAGTAAAATTTTAAAATATTATTTTTAGTTGCTGCCTTTATACATAATAAAGAATACATAAGAGGAGGCTTTCGGAAGAATGTCTTTTTCTATTTCCAACACTTCAAACTACTTACTGCTATTGTAAATTTAGTAAGAGCATTAGTTCAATATTAACTTCATAATGTCAAATAAAAAACCCATCAAATCTAATGATTAACAAGGGTTATGATGCTTGATACAATTCAGTTCACGAACTTTTCACAAAGACCTTTGTCAGCTCTAAGATTTAAAAGATACCCTTGAACTATTATAGTATGACAAATACAACTTACCTAGTTTGTGTGTTTATTGATCCAAATCGAATAATAATTAAGTTGAATCAACTCAATAAATTATTGCTGAAACGATTTTAATATACTTTCTAGCACTTATTTCCTTGTCATTCGAATTTGATTCATTTTATATAATTTGTAACGAATATAATTCACATTTTAAGATTTAAACAGAATGTATATATAGTTTTGTTCTGTAAACATGAATTAAATAATCACAGATGGTAAAGGTAGTGTATGTAGGGTTTGGTATTGTGTCACAAGGTTTGGCTGAAATTATTTTAAATAATAATTCTGTATTGCCTTTAGTTGAGACCGTAGAGATACAAACAGTAGGAATACTGGACACAATGAAAGGTAGCAGGATTGATGCTAGTGGTATAAATATGCATGATGTGCTTTTAAATGCTAAAGAAGGCGATTATAGCTTGCTAACAGATACTATACTCGATATTCCTAAAGCAATACAAGAAATTAATGCAGACATCCTCATTGAGGCTAGTTTCACGGATATTAAAACAGGACAGCCTGCAATATCTCACATGGAATCTGCACTAAAATCTAATAAACACGTTGTCACTACTAATAAAGGACCATTTGCTGTAGCGTATAAACAGATTTTTAATTTAGCCGCATTATTGAAAAAAAATGTAGTAATTGAAGGAACTGTAATGAGTGGTACGCCAATAATAAATGTATTAAATAATGGTCTTTTAGGTTCAGATATCACTGCTGTAAGCGGTATTATGAATGGAACATCTAATTATATTTTTTCTAAAATGGAATTAGGGATGTCTTATAGTGATGCGCTTTCACAAGCACAACAGCTTGGATATGCAGAAGCCGATCCAACAAGTGATGTAGAAGGTCTAGACACATTAGCCAAAGTAATGATTTTGGCAAATGTTGTTTTTGATGAGCAATTAATTCAAGAAGATATTGAGGTTCGTGGAATATCAGACATTACACTTTCAGATGTAAAAGAAGCATCATCAAAGAATGAAAGATGGAAACTAATTGGAAGCGTTTGGAAGGATAATAATGGTAAAGTACATGGTTCAGTAAGTCCCAAGCTTGTTCCAATAAACGATTCATTATATGGCATTTCAGATGCTACTAATGCTTTAAAAATAACATCTAACATTTTGGGAGACACCACAATTGTTGGAGCAGGAGCAGGGAAAATAGAAACAGGTTTTGCATTATATAATGACATTATATCCATAGTTAACCGTTAAAATTTTAAATATGGTTTCAGAAAACACACATACAAGTACAATAGCTGTTTATAATAGTTTTACAGGAGATACGATTGGATCTGTACCTCAGTCTACTGAGAAAGATGTATTGGATGCACTTGATCTTGCTAAAATAGGAGAAGCAATTGGCAGAAAAATGCCAGCGTCTAAAAGAATAGCAATTCTTAAGAAAGCTGTTACACTAATGGAGCGAGAGTTTGATATATTATCGAACCTTATCGTAACAGAAGGTATTAAGACCATAGTTCAGGCAAGAAAAGAAGTAACTAGAGCTATAAATACCATGCAGCTTTCTGCTGAAGAAGCAGGAAGAATAATTGGAGCAACAATTCCATTTAATGCTGTTCCAGGTTCAGAAGATAGATTTGGTTATGAAACCAAATTCCCTATCGGTATTGTTGTTGCCATTACCCCTTTCAATGATCCTTTAAATTTAGTCTGCCACAAGCTTGGACCAGCAATTGCAGCAGGAAACCCGGTCATATTAAAACCAAGTGATTATACACCTTTAGTGGCTATCAAGTTTGGAGAAATCCTTTTTGAGGCTGGACTACCAAAAGAGATGCTTAGTATTATTACAGGAGCACCAGAAGCGTTTGGAGATTCTTTAATTAGTGATGAAAGAGTACGACTTATAAGTTTTACGGGTGGTTTAGAAGCTGCAAAAGTTATACAGAGAAAAGCAGGTTTAAAGAAAATAGTCATGGAACTTGGTTCTAATTCACCTGTAATCGTTTTGTCGGATGCAGATTTAGAAGAAGCAGTTCAATCTTGTGTATCCGGCGCATTTTATGCAAGTGGTCAAAATTGTGTTGGTGTAAAACGAATTTTTGTTGAAGCCGATATTTACAATTCATTTTTAACACATTTTTCTCAATTAACGTCTACTTTGAAAATTGGTTCACCATTATCTGAAGATATAGATATTGGCCCTATTATAAGTAAAGAATCAATTACTCAAATTGATGAATTTATTAACGAAAGTATTGAGCATGGAGCTAAGATAATTAGTGGCGGAGAAACAATTGGTAATTGCTATACACCAACCATATTAGAGGCTGACTGCGATAATGATACTGCCAATTGCAAAGAAGTTTTTGGCCCTGTCGTAACTGTATCAAAAGTGAAAAACTTAGAGCAAGCTATAGCATGTTGTAACAAATCTCCTTTTGGTTTGCATACCGCAATTTTCACTAATAATATTAATAAAGCACACAAGGCAATTAATGAACTAGAGTGTGCTGGTGTCATGGTTAATGACTCCACAGATTATAGAATAGATGCTATGCCGTTTGGAGGTGTTAAAAGTAGTGGAATGGGAAGAGAAGGTGTAAAGTCAGCTATTGAAGCGATGTCTGAAACCAAAATTGCTTGTTTTAAATTAAAAATTTAAAACACTATTTATTTTCATTCATGATCCAAATAGATAGGGAATAATGGGTTTTGTGAAAAATCATAAATCAAGGACGTTTCTAAACTTTTCACATAATCTTTTGTAACATGATCCATTACAAAATCCCTTAAATGATCTTTGTCTCTAACGGCAATATAAAGCATGAAGTCTACTTGACCAGCTAAGTGATAAATATTGACAACCTCTGGCAATAATGACATTGAATTTTTAAAGTCTTCAACTTCGTCTTTTGTGTTTTTGGTTAGTTTTATAGCGACCATAGCTTCTATATTAGTGCCAAGCTTCGAAGAATCAACAAAAGCATGAAACCCAAAGAATATTTTTTTTCGCTGTAGTTTTCGCATTCTTTCGGAGCAGGTAGATTCTGCAATGCCAACTTCTGCAGCTATTTGTTTGTTAGATAATCTAGCATTCTTTTGTAAGAGTCTAATTATTTGCTCGTCAGTCTTGTCTAATTCGTTTTCAAGGCTATTTTTCCGAATACTTTTCATAATTAAATCTATTATTACTTTTTAAATTCTTTAAAAGGCTATAATACATCATTATATTTAATTTGAACATAATCATTCAGAGTAGTTTTGAATTTGCATTCGATTCATGATTTTTTAATGATAAAAAAAGAATGCAATACGCAACAGTGCAAGTTTTAGAATCAAATTGTGGAAGTCAAAAAGTAGCATAAAAAAAGGGAAACGATCTTTCGATGTTTCCCTTTTGTACTCGAGGCGGGACTTGAACCCGCACGACCGCAATGGTCATTGGATTTTAAGTCCAACGTGTCTACCAATT
>ENA-OQVM01002892-OQVM01002892.1-marine-metagenome-genome-assembly--contig:-NODE-2892-length-19304-cov-8.982993_pt1 | contig 19304 bp, 15 predicted proteins | sample MGYA00237776_ERZ505498 | MGnify/ENA primary metagenome ERZ505498 (study PRJEB26159, sample SAMN06265151) | marine metagenome | isolation source: Helgoland LTER site | place: Germany:Helgoland, sampling... | reverse complement strand
ACGTAGCTAAGGTTAACGATTCAAATATGAGACTCAAGCAGATCAAACTGGCTGGTTTTAAGTCTTTTGTCGATGCGACAACGGTTGTACTTCCAGGTAATCGTTGCGCAGTAGTCGGTCCTAACGGCTGTGGCAAATCCAATATCATTGACGCCGTGCGCTGGGTTATGGGTGAGAGCTCTGCCAAACAATTGCGCGGGGAAAATATCACTGACGTTATCTTTAGCGGGTCCAATACTCGTAAGCCTAATTCTGCCGCCAGCATAGAACTGCTCTTCGATAACTCAGATGGCCGGATTGGTGGTGAATATGCCGCTTATGCTGATATCGCCATTCGCCGTGAGGTGAGTCGTGATGGCCAATCTAATTATCGCCTAAATGGTAGTAAGTGCCGACGTAGAGACATTCAAGATGTCTTTTTGGGTACAGGATTTGGGCCGCGCAGTTATTCTATTATTGAACAGGGGATGATTTCCCAGTTGGTAGAAGCTAAGCCTGAAGAGTTACGAGTTTACCTAGAAGAAGCTGCGGGGATATCTAAGTATAAAGAGCGGCGCAAAGAGACAGAAACGCGAATTCGTCATACTCGAGAAAATTTAGAGCGAATCAATGATATTCGTGAAGAATTAGGGCGGCAGCTAGATCGACTGCAACGACAAGCCCAAGCTGCAGAACGTTACCGCACTCTCAAAACGGAAGAATCTTTACTCAATGCGCAGTTATATGCCCTGCGACATAGCGCGTTGAAAGAGAGCTTGAGTGCACGTGAAAAGCATATTGTCGAGTTAGAAATTGAGCTTGAAAAAGCCCTAGCAGAGCAGCGCAAGGTAGAAGCTACTATTGAGTTAAAGCGCCAAGATTTTTCCAATCAAACTGACAAATTCAACGGTATTCAAGAACGCTTTTATCAATTGGGTGAAGAGATAGCGCGAATTGAAGAGGCGCTGCAGTTTAATCAGCAGCGTGTGAAGCAGTTAGAGCTAGATCTGGTCACGGTGACTCAGCGTCAGGTTGAGGCCAATCAACAAGTTGCGACTGATGAAGGTCAAATCCAATCTATGCAAGAACGTATTGCTGAGTTGCAACCAAAGGTTGCTGAGTTGTCGGCAGCGGATGCCTCGGTGCAACAAGGCCTGAAGGAAGTCGAGGAGAAGAATAGTCATTGGCAGCAACGCTGGGATTCCTTCAATGCCGAAGCAGCTATCAACGACCGTGAGGCTGAAGTACAAAAGTCCCGCGTGGAATATTTAGAACAACTCATTCAACGCCTAGATGCCCGGGCCCAAGAACTGGCAAAATTGTCTGCAGATCAGCCGCAACAAGAAGGCGGGCAATTGGTCGAGCAAATGGCTTTGGAAATCAATGATTTAGAAGGCGAGAGCAAAAGCTTAGACCAAAGAATTGCCGAGTGTTTGCAAGGCCTGACTGAGAATCGCGAACAACTTGCACAGCGAGAGAAATCACTCGAGGCCTCACGTAGTGAAGTGCAGCAGTTGGGTTCTCAGTTAGCTAGCTTGCAAGCGGTTCAAGAAGCGGCGCTAGGACAAAATGTTCAAGAGGCTGAGGCATGGATCAACGAAAACGGCTTAGCTAGCGCCAGCAGGCTTGGTGAAAACCTTGCCGTTGTGCCTGGTTGGGAGCGCGCTATTGAAGCTGTTTTAGGGCGCTTTATGCAGGCATTGCGTGTAGACAATTTAGACGACTATGCGGCCTCATTAACCCATCTGGACGATGGTGATTTAGCGTTGGTTGAAGGTAAATCTCACCACGCAAGTGAAGCGCGTAACGAGAGTTTAGGACTACCCACTGTGAGCTCGCTATTACGTTCTGAGTCGCTAGCCGCCGGGTCTCTGTTGCATGGTGTGTTTGCCGCTGAATCTGCTGAGGTGGCTTTAGAGGGGCGCAGAAATTTACGCGAAGGTCAGAGCATCATTACCCGTGAGGGTTTTTGGGTAGGTATCGATTGGATGCGTATTCTGCATGACCAAGATCAAACAGCAGGTATTATTGAGCGCGGCCAAGCGCTGGAAACGTTGGCAATGCAAGTTGAAGACGCCCAGCAAGCGTTAGATCAGCAGCAGCAGGGTGTACAGAATATTCGCGGTCAGTTAGAGAGCTTAGAAGCTCAACGAGAAGTGCTGCAACAAGAGTCGAATAATCTCAATCAAAGTTTGAGTGTCCGCCGTACAGATCATGGGGTGACTCGGGCTAAGCTTGAAGAAGCGAAAGTGCGTCATCAGCAATTGCTCAAGGAAGGCGAAGAAGTTGCTTTGCAGCTAGCTCAAGAGCGCCGCCGCTTAGAAACTTCTCGTCAAGGTCTCGCTGAGGCACAGGCGCTGGGGGAATCTCAGGCTGATGAAAAGAAAGTTCTTAGTGATGAGCGCGAAAATTTAATGCGAGCACTACAGTCTAGTCGCGATTTGGCGCGCTCTAGTCGCGAGCGATTTCACGAGCTTAATGTACAGCTAGAATCTTTGCAGTCCCAGATGGCTGTGAGCATTACTGGTAGAGACAGAATGCTCAATCAACAAAGCGAATTAGTTGAACGGGTTGAAGGTATCAATAGCGGTATTGAAACCAGTCGCAAACCTATCCCGGAGTTGGAGCAAGATCTGGAAACTCGCTTAAAGAGTAGGGCAAGTGTTGAAGCGGAACTTGCGACCATCCGCGGTGCGCTGGATGCTATCGAAGAAGAAATTAAGCAGAGCGATGCCCAGCGCGGCCAATGGGAAGAGCGTGTTGGCGAACTTAGAAGCGGCTTAGAGTCCCAGCGCGTTGAGCGTCAGGGTATGGCGGTTCAGGAAGCAAATATCCTCGAGCAATTGAGCACAACAGGTCATGAACTTGCGGAAGTGAAAGAACACTTGCCTGAAGAGGCAAGTGAACCTGCTTGGGTTGAAGAGTTAGAACGTATGTCTCGCCGTATTCAGCGTTTGGGTGCAATTAACCTTGCGGCTATTGAAGAATTTGATCAGGAGTCTGAGCGTAAGAACTATTTGGACGCTCAGGCAGAAGACCTAGAACAGGCGTTAGAAACGCTACTTGAAGTGATGCAGAAGATAGATCGTGAAACGCGCACGCGTTTTAAAGATACTTTTGAGGCCGTCAATACACGTTTTGGTGAATTGTTCCCGAAGGTCTTCGGAGGAGGCCATGCTTATCTAGAGTTAACTGGTGACGATATGCTAGATACCGGTGTTGCTCTGATGGCGCGCCCGCCAGGTAAACGTAATGCCAGTATCCAGTTGTTATCTGGTGGAGAGAAAGCTATGACAGCTGTGGCGTTGATATTCGCTATCTTTCACTTGAATCCAAGCCCAGTTTGCCTTCTGGATGAGGTTGATGCTCCATTGGATGACATGAATGTCACCCGATTTGCAGCTTTAATAAAGGAAATGTCAGAGTCCGTACAATTTTTGGTGATTACACATAATAAGATCACAATGGAAATGGCAGATTATTTGATGGGTGTAACAATGCATGAACCTGGCGTTTCACGTTTGGTTTCTGTAGACGTAGAAGCAGCTGCCGCGCTAGCTATAGCCTAATACTCTATAGTTCCAATTAGGGGTTGTGTGGTTGTGGTTGGTTTTACTACATGGATTGGCATTTGTTCCCAATGAGTATTGAAGAGGTCTAATGTGGATATAAAGGACTTAATTCTTTTGGTAGGTGGCGCCTTCTTTGTCGCAGTGTTAGGCCACGGCCTTTGGCTTGCTTGGAAAGCAAGGCAAGAAGAGATCACCATGGATATTATGCCTAGCGCAGCAGTAGAAGATGATGCCGACTCTGAGTTATCAAAGAACGAGTTCCCAAGCGGTGGCGCCCGTATTACTCGCCCTGATGTGGAACCTCTGATTAGCCAAACTCAACAGCCGGCTCAGGCCGACTTACCCTTGGGTGATATTGCAACCCAGTCAGCGGAAATACCTAACGAGACAAGTTTTGCTCTGAAAAGCGACGTGCGCAAAAAAGATAGTACTGTGGCTAAAGCCAGCGCAGTAGAGATCACCGGCTCTCCACAGGTTGATGAAAGAACTCCACCAACATCGCCTGATGAATTGATAATACTCGGTGTGTTAGCTAAAAGCGGTAGCGTATTTAAAGGCGCGGAATTGGTCGACGCACTGCGTGGTCAGGGTCTGAAGTTTGGCAATATGAGCATTTTTCATCGCATTGATTCAACCACTGACCAGCAATTATTCAGCGTTGCGAATGCGTTAGAGCCGGGTACATTCGATTTAGCGGATATGCAGGCGCTAGAAACGCCGGGAATTACATTTTTTTTGCAATTGCCTGTGCCGGGTGACGCGTTCGAGACTTTGGAAGATATGTTGTTATCGGCTAGAACAGTAGCAGCCGCATTAGGTGGTGATGTTAAAGACGATCAAATGAATACACTTACCGGCCAGACCGTTGAACACATGCGTCAAAGATTGGCGGATTATGCTCGCCGCCGCCTCACCCAGCGTCCTCAATAGTGGCGAAAGTCAGTCAGGATATAACGCGCGAGGCCCAATTTTTGCGCGATAGCCTCAATCATCATAATCATAGATACCATGTACTTGATGATCCTGAAATTGCTGACGCTGAATACGATGCTCTTTTTGATCGACTGCGAAGTCTCGAGCAAGCCCACCCAGAATTACTCAGTGATGATTCACCAACCCAGCGTGTAGGCGCTAGCGCACTTTCTGAATTTTCTAAGGTAACCCATGTACTGCCTATGTTGTCGTTAGACAAGTCAACATCAGCGCAAGACATAAATGATTGGGTTAAACGTTGTGCAGGGCGCTTACCGGCAGGTGCTCAAGTAACGTATACCTGTGAGCCAAAAATTGATGGTGTGGCTATTGCACTAACTTACGAAGACGGTGTGCTAGTTCAGGCGGCGACTAGGGGCGACGGTCAAATTGGCGAAAATATTCTTGCTAACGTACGCACTATTGGTGCCATTCCCCTCACACTGATTGGGCAAAATTTCCCGAAGAAATTTGAGGTGCGTGGCGAAATTTATATTTCGTTAGAAGACTTTGATGCGTTTAATGTTCGCGCTCTGGAAAAAGGAGCGAAGCCACTCATCAATCCGCGCAATGGTGCTGCCGGCAGCCTACGTCAGTTAGATTCAAAGGTAACTGCGAGCAGGCCTCTGACTATGTTCTGCTACAGCCTAGGTTGGACAGAGGGTGATTGGGCACCCGTAAGTCAAATGGAGGTGCTAACTGCGCTAGAAGGCTGGGGTTTTCGCATAAATCCTTTAGTTGAGGTTGTTGCTGATAGTGAAGGTTGTATGGCCTATATCGACAACCTTTTGCAGCAACGTAGCAGCTTAGGCTATGAGATTGATGGTGTTGTGGTAAAGGTGAATTCCTTAGAGCAGCAAAACCTACTGGGCGCGGTGACTCGAAAGCCGCGCTGGGCTATTGCTTATAAGTATCCTGCGGAAGAAGCTACTACTCAGTTGTTGAACGTCGAATTTCAAGTAGGCAGAACAGGAGCAATTACACCAGTAGCTAGGCTGGCTCCAGTTTTTGTTGGCGGTGTGACTGTTACTAATGCCACTCTACATAACATGGATGAAATTTCTCGATTGGGTTTGCACGTAGGTGATAGGGTAATGATTCGTCGCGCCGGCGATGTTATTCCCCAAGTTGCCAGTGTGATTTTGAGTCAGAGACCCGGTGACGCATACGCTATTGAGTTACCTACCCAATGCCCATCCTGTGGTAGCCCTATTCACCGCCCAGATGGAGAAGTGGTGGCTCGGTGTAGCGCGAGTAGAAATTACTGCCCAGCGCAACGCAAGGAATCACTGCGTCATTTTGCTTCGAGATTGGCTTTTGACATTGATGGTCTAGGAGACAAAATCATTGAACAACTGGTGGTCGAAGATCTAGTTAAAGATCCGGCAGATTTATTTCAGCTGGAGTCTGAGCAAATCAGTGGGCTGGAACGAATGGGTCAGAAATCTGCTGAGAACCTATTGAATGCGTTAGAGAAGGCTAAGCAAACTACCTTTCCTCGGTTTATTTATTCGCTGGGTATTCGTGAGGTAGGAGAGGCCACGGCACTGTCACTAGCCCAGTATTTTCAAACACTTCAGGGTTTGCGCGAGGCCACCAAAGAATCCTTGGAATGCGTAGATGACGTTGGACCTGTTGTCGCAGATTCTTTGTTTGAGTATTTTCAAGGCGAAGAAAATCTCGCGGTTATAGCTCGGCTAGAGGCGTGCGGTGTGCAATGGCCGTCGATGCCCGCGGTTGATGTACAGACATTGCCCTTAGCTGGAGAAGTTTGGGTGCTGACGGGGACGTTGGAATTGCTTTCCCGCAATGAGGCTAAAGCGCATTTGGTAACGTTAGGTGCCAAAGTCGCTGGGTCAGTGTCGGCCAAAACGACTAAAGTGGTGGCAGGCCCTGGAGCTGGGAGCAAACTTGAGAAGGCTCAACAACTTGAGCTAGTAATACTCGAAGAGAGTGAATTGATTTCTGTCTTAAAGGAGCATGGTGTTGACGTATCTGGTTAGATTTTTCCTCTCCATAATAGTATTCGCAGTCTTGCTTGGAGGCTGTGCTGCGGGTCAGCCTAAAGATCCGAATAACATTTGCTACATCCTGAAAGAGCATAAAAGCTGGTATAAAGATGCAAAAAAGGCTCGTAAACGTTGGGGTTTGCCACTACACCTTGGCTTTGCGTTTGTGCATAGAGAGTCCACATTTGTGGCAGACGCTAAGCCCCCGCGTAAGCGAGTTTTAGGGATCCCTTTGGGGCGAAGTTCTAGTGCTTATGGTTATGCTCAGGCGACAGATGAAGCTTGGAGCGATTATAAGAAAAGTACTGGGCGCCGTTTTGTTAAGCGTAGTGACTTTGGTGACGCGATAGACTTTATTGGTTGGTATAACCATCGTAGTAACAAGCGCCTGGGGCTGCGTAAAAATGATACTTATAATCTGTATCTTGCTTATTACAATGGACACACCGGTTACGCTAAAGGTGCATGGAAGAAGTCTGCGACGATAAAAGGCTATGCGAAAAAAGCCTCTAGGCAAGCCGCTATTTATGCAAAGCAGCTCAGACGTTGTACTTAACAACAGTCGCCGAATATTTCTAGTCAGGATTATAGAGTAGGGAGAATGTTCTTTAGGAGGTTGTGGCGGCTAGGTACGAAGCACGCAGTCCAAGGTCGCCGGTTCTACAGCGGCTATTACTTATAGTTGGAACAGTCGGCCAGGGGGTTGAGGTAGCGATTCAGCCTTGAGAATCAAATTAGTTAACCATTTAATGTATGGCTGCGCATGTTTAAGCAAGGTCGCAACACTGGTATCGTTCTCATCGTCTCTAAAGGCCCGTCGAAAGACAGGTGAATAGTAAAGGGGTTTGCCGAAATACGCTGGCACATCCGAAAGCGATGCCCTTAACTCGTTAAACTCATCTCTGCTATCAATCATATTGGGTAAAATGACGATTGGCGGGGGTGGGCCTTCCATGTTGCCTTTTTGACGCGAAAATAATTGCTGTAATGCAGTGAGATATTTTTGCGTAGCAAATACGTCTGCATCTCCAACAGACGATGGCACAAAAACTATGTCGCAGTGAGTTAAGAATGTACTGCGTGAGGGCTCATTACCTGCAGGGCTGTCAAATACGATGAACTTTTGATCTTGGTTATATGGAAAGTCAGTGCCCATATGGTTGATAAGGTTACCGTTATTTGGAGAACCTGAGTTAAGGAAAAAGTCTTCGTTTTCGAGAACCTGAAAGCGGTGGTTCGTGAAACGTTTTAATGAATCACTACTCGTTTTTTGAACATCAAGATCTATCAACTCAACGCGAGTATTTGGGTGCTGAGTAGCAAGCCCAAGGCCAGCCATGAGTGCTAGTGTGCTTTTGCCAACGCCACCCTTGGAGTTAGCAAATATCACTGATCTTGGCCTGTTTAGCGTGTGCTGACGCTCCACAGGCTTTTCTGGTTGGTTGTACAATCTACTGCTCTGTTCGATTGGGTGGTCTTTATACAAGATCCGAGTCTGATTCTTCATTGTCAGCTAGTGACGCAGTGAATGCTTCCAGCCTATCTGAAACTTGCGGTGCGCCTTGTTCATTAGAATCCCAATCTGTTGAAATTTCACCAACGAGCTTCGCGCCTTCCATAGTTTCGATTGACCCGTACTTAATATTGCCACGGATTTTGCCAGAAGCGCATACAGTCAACTTACCTGAAAGTTGTAGGCTGTCCTCAACAATGCCCTCTATTTTTGCTGTTTCGCCTGAAATATCACCTTGAACAACGCCGCCCGGTCCAACAATAAGATGCTTTACGGCAACTTTGCCGACAATCTTGCCGTCGATGCGTGCAGTGCCATCTATTGCCAGAGACGCGCCCTCAAGATGAGTCGCGGGTCCAACGTAGAATTCGTAATCAGATTCATTTTGAGCCATGTCTATACTCCAAAAGTATTGTGCTTTATCAATATTATTGCAAACGACGCCTCACTGATCTGAGGTGCAGTTGCAATGCTTAGGTGGATGCCTGGTTTTCCACCGATTTTTCATCAGTCTTTTCATCCATCGTGATCAACTCACCTGAAATTGTAGCGCCAGGGCTAACTGCCAGTTTCATAAAGCGGATCACGCCGCTTACGTTTGCTGAAGGTCCAATTGAGACGCTTACAGTGCCCGTAATATTTGCTTCAACCTGCCCCAATATCTCTATGTGCGGCGCCATGATTTCTCCAGTGAACTGCCCGCCCTCGAGGATTTTTACAACCCCGCTGTCTTCTCCACTATTGGTAACCGAGCCGTTTACTGTTCCGGCGATGACTAACTCGTTGCAAAACGTGATGTCACCACTCAAAAACGTACCCGCGGCAACCAAGCTTGTAGCAGCGTTCCGGCTATTTTTAGAAGTCATTTGAAGAAACCTGAATGAACGTTCTCTAATATTATCGGACGAGTCTACTATAAGTTGACTAAAAAAGACCGATCAGTAGCGATCTTTCGCTCTTTTAGTAACTGACGCCCATTCCAGATCGGACATCGTTATTTACACCGTAGTTGGCAATGGGATAGCGCAGGCCATTTTTTGCTAGTGCTTCTAATCCTTGGACCACTTTGGGGAGAAAGTGAGGAGGGATGGCCATGAGTAGCTCGTCTTCCATAACGCCGCCATAGCGTCGTTCAGCGAAGCAGGGTAGGGACAAACTGGGTTCTCCGGTGGACAAAGCACGCCCCCAAGAGTCGGCACAAGCTGATTCTCCGACACAGGAGAATTCAAGCTTTTTATAGCCAGTCCACTGTAGGCCATTGATAAAAATGATCATCTGGGCCGGTGTAGCGTAAATTAGGCAAATATCTGGGGGCGTTAATCGTCCACTTGCCAGTGGGCTCACTGCCATTGCCTCATAATCGCCGAAGGGTACAGTATCCATTGCATTTTGGTGTGCGGCGGCATCTTCCGGAGTGCCATACCAGACACCGTTCATACGGTCTCCAGATAGCCATTCATCACTTCTTGGATGCAGACCAATAACGGTACTGCATTGGGCTCCAACCAAATCATCGGCAGTAATGCCCACTGTCCAACCGTTGCGTGAGGCCTGACCTACAATTTGGTCAGTTGTGTGAATATCTTTAGGTCTGCGTATTTTCGGGATAGCTTCCATTTCTTCTTTGCTGGCGAAAAGTTTCATGCCTATGGGTGTTGTCCGTAGGCGCAGAAGTCGGTTCAGATCGTCTACAACTTTTGCGCCGTCGAAATCTAGATCGCTTGCTATCACTGTACTCATTTTTTTCTCCTTCTGGCCTTAGAGCAGTCTTTGCGCCGCCTGCCTTTAAGACCTACAGTTTTTCCAGTTTTGGAACGTGCTCTAACTCGACTTACTATATGTTTGATCGGCCAGTGCGCCCAAAGTAAATTCTCTACATATGCGCCCTAGTTCCTCGGGTTCATCGTAATGGGCCATATGACCGCTAAGCTCAAGCCAGTGGTGTTCGTGCACCGCGAACGCCTCAGCTCTTTGCTCTAGTTCGTTTTCAGCAAAATGCCCATCAAAATCTACGCTGGCCATTTCCTTGCCCCAATATTCGTAGGACAAACGTCCGCTTATCACGCAAACGGGAGCCTTGATTTGGCGCCAAAAGTTGGCGTTGGTTTGCAGACTCACTCCGACAAAGACACTGTTAGCTCTGCTATCGAAAACCCACTGAAACTCCTCGCCTATCTTTTTGACTAGATGAGTAGCAATACGTTCAGCTTCTTGAGGCTGGATTCTAGGATTATTGCGGCGCAATTTTGAAGCCGCTTCAGCAACACTTTTTAGCGGTCGAGAGGCGCCAGGCTTTTTCTTTAGTCTATTGAGCAACATAAATCGTAACGACTGCATTTGTTGATCAATATCACTTTCATCTGCGCGGTTTGGCGGTCCAAGACCTTCCACTAATATGACCGCTTTGGCGAGTTCCGGAAAAAGCGCCGCAAACTTAGCGACAATGTGTCCGCCAAGGCTGTGGCCAAATAATACTACTGGTCCCTTGGTCTGTGTCGTCACTACTTCATATAGGTCAAGGATATAGTCGTGGATACTATAGGCATCACTATGCTCACTTTTGCCATGACCGCGCAGTTCTGGCATGAATACAGTAAAATTCTCTTGCGCAAAAACCTCCGCGATGGGCATTAATGACCATGCTGTATCTCTGAGGCCGTGGAGCATAACTACTGTAGGCGTAGGCATAGAATTGGTAGCTTCGCCGTTCCCGCCCACTTTAAGTACATTGAGTTTCAGGCCATTGCTTACCACTTCATGATTAGTCACGAAGCTTTGCTCGTATTGCATGTTCAGAATGTTAGCCCTTGACGCGAGAGAATTTTGGCGGCCGTTTCTCTATAAATGAGCGCACCCCTTCGCGGAAATCGTCTTTTTCTAGACTGGTTGCCATTAGATCATTTGTCTCTAGCATTGCCTCACCTAATTGCATATTTAGGTGTCGGTGCACTTGAGCTTTGATTACCTGAATTGAAACGGGTGCTGCATTGGCGGCGAGTGTCCGAATATAATCTTCAGCAGCTTGTCTTGATTCACCGTCTTCAACTAAGCGTTCTGCGAGGCCAATTTGTTTTGCTTCTTCGCCGTTAAACTTGCGCGCACTCCAAAGCAGGTCAAGGGCATTTCCTGAACCTATGAGCCGAGATAAGGTCCAACTAACTCCATGTTCTGCTACCAATCCACGTTGGGAAAAAGCGGTGCTGAATTTTGCGTTGCGCTCAACAATCCGCATGTCAGTCATTGTCGCTATAGCAAATGCAAGGCCCGCGCATGCGCCGTTAATGGCAGCGATAACCGGTTTGCGAATAGACATGAGGTAAGTATATGTGACTTGAAAGTTCGCTCCCAAAGATGCATCACCAGGGGATGCTTTTAGTGAAGATAGGTCGTCACTTTTGCTGTTATCGCCACTACTCATAGAATCTAGCGCGTTCATATCCATGCCAGGGCTGAAACCTCGGCCTGCACCGGTCAAAACGATTCCAACTACACGTTCATCTGCCTCTGCTGCGGCAAACGCATGACGTATTTCGGCTAGCATTTTGGCGGTAAATGCGTTCAAAGCCTCAGGGCGGTTCATTGTGATCACCGCAACAGGATCGTTTACTTCGTAGATGATTTGTTCGTAGATATGCGCACTCATAAGTTTCTCCCTCTCATTAGTTACAGTTAGAGGTTACCGCTTACTCGTATGTTGCGCTAGATCTGGTGCGGGATGATTCTGAAGAATTAGGGCGCGCCGACTATTTCCCAGAAGCGGACATTAATTTTGGAAGAGTAGCTCAGGCTGCCCGGTGACAAAAAAACGTACCGTTTTGAATTCGTCAAATTCACCCAGATTTGGCAAGGTAAGTGCCTCTGACTTGTGGAACAGGGTGAAGTCAGTGTCCTCTATATTTGCTATTCGAGAATCTGCTATGAGAAGAGGGGTATTAAGGGCTTTGATTTTTTCTACCAAGGCAAAATTACTTCTGTCGTACAGCACATCTGCCATGAGGATCAGATCTAAGTCTTGGGGTAGATCTTCGATATCAGCGCATAGGTGGATTTCTGCTTTATTCAATTGGCCGTTGGTTTTGCTAGCAAGAAGCGCCTGATCATCATTGTCGCAAGCCCAGACTTGCGCAGCGCCAGCTTGTTTTGCGGCGACGGCGACCACACCTGAACCGGAACCGATATCGGCGACTCGTTTGCCCGCCAAAACGCTGGGGTTATTAGTCAGCCATTGAGCGAGTGCCAGACCGCTGCCCCAGCAAAATGCCCAGTACGCTGGCTTAGCTATGACATTGCGCATAACTTGTTCGGGCAGAGGGCCGGTGGAGAAATCACTGTTGATAAGTGCCAGTCTCATGTTGGGTAAGCCGGGCAGCTGAGATATTTCTAGCTCAGCGCTAGGTAGTGTCTGTTTCAGTGCGTTGGTCAGCTCGGTTAGGTTTGCATTCACAGTAATAATCTTAACTAGTGTGGGATAAAGGAAAGTCCGATTGCGTATCTGGTTGTTTGCGGGTGAGGATATTGAGGCAGTTGAGTCATGGACGCTAGCCTTCGCCCGACATAATACGTAGTCTTTGCGACTGAAAAAAATCTATTCGCAAATATGTAGTCAGGGTTGGGAGCCAAAAAAATGAGTGAAGAGCAAAATCAAGGCCAAGTAAAAGACAAGAGCGGGGCCGAGAGTCTGGTAGAAACATTGGTAGATGCTGGAGTGGAAGTTTGTTTTGCGAATCCAGGCACATCGGAAATGCACTTCGTCGCAGCATTGGACAATAACCCAGAAATGCGCTGTGTTCTTGGGCTGTTTGAAGGTGTCGTTACAGGCGCGGCAGACGGTTACGGGCGTATGAAGGGTTCTCCTGCGGCTACTTTGACTCACCTAGGCCCGGGCCTAGGTAATGGCTTAGCCAATTTGCACAACGCCAAAAAAGCTCGCACTCCGGTGGTTAATGTTATTGGCGACCACGCTACATTTCATCGCAAATACGATGCGCCGTTGACCTCAGATGTTGAAGGAATTGCCAAGCCGATTAGCGGTTGGGTCAAAGTATCTCAGTCGGCTGACGATGTTGCACAAGATGGGGCGGAGGCGGTGCAAGCCTCCATGGCGCCTCCTGGCCAAGTCGCAAGTTTGATTTTGCCGGCTGATACCGCTTGGAATAGAACTACCGCTGTGGCAAAACCTTTACCCGTAGCTAAGCCCAAAGCATTTGAGGTGAGCAATGTAGATGAGACGGCTCGAGCATTAAAGTCAGGTGAGCCGTGTGTAATGCTAATTAACGGCATTTTGACCGCCGAGCGTTTAGAAATGGCCGATAAAGTTGCAAAGGCCACTGGCGCACGAGTAGTTACAGATACCTTTGTTTCGCGAATTCAGCGCGGTGCTGGTCGAGCAGAGGCGCTGCGCCTGCCTTATTTTGGTGAGCAAGCCGCAGAGGTTCTCCAAGGTACTAAGCATTTAATTTTGATAAGCACCCAGCCTCCAATTACCTTTTTCGCATATCCCGATAAGCCTAATTGGTTAACACCAGATGGTTGCGAGCTACACACTTTAGTCGAAAGAGATGGTGACATTGACGGTGCGCTTGAAGCATTAGTAGATGCGGTAGGTGCGCAATCTACACAAGCAGCTTTGGTAGAGTTTGAGCGTCCGGATATGCCTAAAGGCGACTTCAATCAACATTCGGTAGGCTTGTCTTTGGCTCACTTGTTCCCTGAAAATGCCATTGTTGTTGATGAAGGTGGCACTTGCGGCGGCGGATGTGTTGCCGCAACAAGGGCGTCAGCGCCCCATGACTGGTTGATGTTGACTGGTGGCTCCATTGGCTACGGACTTCCGGCGGCTACTGGTGCGGCGGTGGCATGTCCGGACCGTAAGGTCATCAGCTTAAATGGTGACGGTAGTGCTATGTATACCGTGCAAGCCCTTTGGACTCAGGTTCGAGAAAACCTCAATGTTACAACAATCATTTTTGCGAATAGAAAATACGCGATATTGCAGGTGGAGTTTGGTCGTGTTGGTGCGCACAATCCCGGCCCGAAGGCTATGAGTATGTTGGATCTGACTAAACCTGAACTTAACTGGGTGTCGATAGCGGAAGGTATGGGTATGCCAGCATGGCGGGCGACCTCTCTGGAACAATTCAATCAAGCCCTGAAAGTATCCCTGGAGACGCAGGGGCCTTCTCTTATAGAAGCTATGCTTTAGGGCACGAATAGAAAGGCTGCGCACTGAGCTGTGAGGATGCAAATGAGTCGTTTGATAGTAGTAATTTAGATGGCGCAGGTAGCGACAGATAAGGTGATTCATTGGGCGTCTGTTCTGAGGCCAAGGGAGTCATTGGCGATGGGGAATAACGGCTCTGGTTTGGCTCCAGTCCTAGTGCTTTGGTTGCTAGTGTTTTTGACCTCTGGATTGGCCTCATTGCCAGCGTTTGCTGATGGGGGAGAAACGTCAGTTCAGAGTATGGAGTTTCGTTGGAAGTTGATAAAAGTGGGGGCTATGGACTTTGAAATTGGTTCAGCTTTTTTTTCAAGGCCTGCTTCCGCCGCGGGAGAACATGGGCGACCCTTATTTCAGCGTCAAGAGACAAAGCAAGCGCCGACCGGTGGTTTGAATGAGTCTGCAGGTGCGCCGGTTCATTTGGCGGTCACAGGGGTAACTCAAGGGCCTTTGCGATGGTTTAAAAACTATCAAGCTCGGGCCGAGTTAACGGTTAATGATGCCCAGCGAACTTTTGTCTTAGCGGGGGAGGATGGCGGTGTTGAAGAGGAGAGGGTGCTAGTTTTTTCTCAAGGATTTGCTCCTCGAGTCGATATCTTTGTTGACTCCTCAGCTTTAGAGCCGTTCGAAGTGCAGGAGTCTTGGCGAACAAACACCGTCGACCCTTTAACGGTTTTTGAGTGGATAATTTACTCTGCTGTGCAGGGTCGGTCTTGTGGAAAGAAATTTTGGGTATACGACGGCAAGCGACGGTATGCGGCTAGAACAACCACCCTAGTTCGCGAGGATGCGGCGGAGGGCGAGGATTTAGGTGTAATTCAAAATTCTACAATAAGCTGTAGATTGACCTTGATTGGCAGTGGTGCAAAAGGTGAGGCTGGTACCAAGGTCGCTAGAGCTGGTGTCGAAGTAGCGGAATCCGAAGGCGGGTTGGCGATCAAGGTTCCTGTAGACGATGAATCAGTTCATTCTGAAAAGGGGGAGCCGAGCGTAAAAAGAGGCTGGAAGTCGCTGTGGCCCTTCGGTACATCCGACAGGCATATCGATTTTGAATTTAAGATTTGTTCTCATAATCGAATAATTGTGGAGAGAGTGGTGATGAGCGCGCCTATAGGAAAAATCGTGGGCAGAAACATAGTTGCTTGCTAAAAGACCGGAAGGGGTTAGTATGTTGTCCCAGAACTGCAAGCGTGCTGAGTTTAAGAGAATAGTGTGAATGTTGCCGTAATGCAGCGTACTGCTTGTCTTTAATGAGCGCTCTGGTATAGTTTCGGGCATAAAGTAAGAGAGCTTGGTTGCTGAGGCAGCTTTTAATTATTGAAAATGTAGTCTGCGGTTCGAATAAGCAGGCTTAATTATTTGAGGAAGGAATAGTGTTTAAACAATTTAAAGTAGTTCTCGCAACCCTAGTTTTGTCGTTGGGCATGATGCCTCTTCAAGCTGCTGAATCTGGTGCGGAAGGTAGTGCCGGTGGTGGTTCTGCTGGCGGTGCTGGGGCTGCAGGCGCAGGCGCAGGCGCAGCTGCGGGTATTGGTGTGGCAACTGCGGTCGCTATAGGCGTAGTCGGCGCGGCTCTGATTGCCGTTGCGGTTGATGCAGCTGACGATGACGATAGAGCTCCTGCTCCTGCTCCTGCTGCGGAAGAGGAAGCGGAAGAGGAAGCTACTACAGCTACTACAGCTACTACTGCTACTACAGCTACTACTGCTACTACTGCTACAAGCGGTACATAACGAACGCAAGACAGTAGAATTGGGTCGGCAGTAGCCGGCTCACGGCGCATTTGAAAAGGGCGGGTGAAAAATCTTTCATTCAAAGAGGGTCTGTCCTCCTTTAGTTGGGCTCTTGCTCCTAGCATCATCGAGCGTATGGTCCTCTGATTTCGGCAACCTTGGTCTGATTAAGAGTCCTTCTGCTCGCGTCTCTCCCGATGCAACGCTTTCCGCGACGCTATCCTTTGACGAGGTGGCGGATATTTATAATATTTCCTATCAGGCGACTCCTTGGTTGGAGGGAACTTTTCGTTATTCTGTATTTGATCCACGCAAGGAGCGTAGCGAGGCCCGAGACGCTAACAGAGACCGTAGCTACGGAATAAAACTGAGGTTGCTGCAAGAGAGGGCAAGAGTGCCTCAAGTTGCCGTCGGGATAAGGGATCTGCTGGGGACGGGCATATGGGAAGGGGAATATTTAGTTGCATCTAAACGGGTAGGCTCTTTTGATATAAATCTAGGCTTGGGCTGGGGGCGGCTGGGCAGTAGAGGTGGAATATCTAATCCGTTGGCGGTTTTAGGTGACGGTTTCGAAGCTAGGCCGGCAAGCGGTACCGGAGGAGATTTTGGTGGAGAGAGCCGCGGTTCCAGCTTCTTTCGCGGGGATGTAGGATTTTTCGGTGGCCTTAGCTACCAGTTGTCCCAGAGGCCGATTAAATTATTGCTCGAGTATAGTGGCGATAACTATGCCCGAGAGGTGCGTTTAGGTACCGTGGATAAACCCTCCCCACTGAACATGGGTCTTGAGTGGCAGGCTTTGGCAGATACATCTGTTACGGTTTCTTGGCTGCGCGGGGATTCGATTGGGATTAATCTCTCTACTAGGCTCAACACTAAATCAAACCCTCCCAAAAAGGCTAGTGCTCGCTTCTACTCTTCGTCCGAGCCAAGATCCTTATCACAGGCACCAGAGAGCCTGGACCTTAGTTCTTGGTACGATAGGCTTCTATATGACTATGAGAGGTCTGGTTTACGCCTTCATTCGGCGACTCTGCGGCCCGGTGCTAGCAGTGCTCGTGTTGAAATCTCAAACGACAGCTACGCGCTCACAGGCGATGCCGTGCAACGCGCATTGTCTTTGGCAGAGGTACACCTTCCCTCTCGGGTCTCTACCTTAGATGTGCTTTTGAGAGAAAATAGTTATATAGCGCCGACTTTAGAATACAGATTAGAGCGTGTTACTACAGATTTAAGGCAACTTAATAAGTTGACTGGTAGCTCCAGATCTTCAGTGAAAGAGAGTTCATCACGATTACATATTTTAGAAGGGCGAACTAACCCCAAACCTAGTAACGCTACTAACTACGGCTACCCAAAGGTTAATTTTGGTGCAGATTTAGCGACTAGGATTCAGTTAATGGACCCTGATGCACCACTGGCGGGGCAGATATACGCGAAGCTATCGGCGCGTGCCTCGTTAGCTGACAATTTAGATATATGGGCTGTGTATGGCCAGGATATTTACAACGATTTCTCGACGGACCGAGTATCCAACTCAATTATTCAAAGAGTGCGCTCAGATGTGAATAGATATTTGGTGGAAGGTCAGTCTGGGCTTGATCAGCTGTATATTGAGTATCGTAAAAGCGCTACCCCTAGTCTTCATTACCGTGCGTACGCCGGAATTTTGGAGGCTATGTATGGTGGAGCGGGCATAGAGGTTTTGTATGCTCCTTTCAAGAGCAGAGTGGCGGTTGGCGCGACGATAAATGCGCTCCGGCAAAGAGGGTTTGAGAAAAATTTTGAATTTTTGGACTACAAGACTGTCACAGGGTACCTAAGTCTTTTTTACGCTACCCCTTTCTATAACGTGGATGCGGCCGTTCACGCGGGCAGATATCTTGGCAAAGATACGGGATACACGTTCGAAGCCAGGCGTACATTTGATAGCGGTTTTTCTCTTGGCGGTTTTTTTACAAGAACTAATGTTTCGGCTGAGGAGTTTGGTGAAGGTAGCTTTGATAAAGGATTGTTTTTCCGCATTCCATTTAACGGCTTGCTTCCAGGGAATACTCGATCAGCCTATACCACAATATTAAGGCCTCTAGAGCGTGATGGCGGTCGACGTTTAGAAGATTTTAGCGGGTCCCTTTGGTTTAATCAGCGTTCGGTAAGATACGATACCTTAGACAGGCAAAAGAAAAGGATGGTTCCGTGAGGGTAGGTTTACGCATGTTGGGGCTTATATTTTTAGCAGTGGCGGCTGTCTCGGCCTCAGGATGTAGCTTTCATTCCACTCAATACGAATTCGTAAAGAGCCTAGTTTCCAAAAAAGAGTCGAATGGCCCAAAAAAGAATTGGATTATAGAGTGGAATGGACTTAGAACGCCGGTCTACGCGGTAAATGGCGTTGGCTCCGTTTTTTTTGTCGACGAATTTGGTGTTCAGTTGAAATACCAGGATTCTCAGATAACTGGAGTCGAGGGATTGTTGCCTAGCGGGGAGGGCAAGGGGATTGCTGTAGCGGTCACGCTGGTCGGCGACGGTGTTAAGCTTGGCTATCGGTTCTTAGGTGAGTCAACGAGAGAGGTTCATAGCTGTAGTCTCTGGATGCCAACTGCTGAAAATATTAATAATGAACCGACCGGCTCTATGTGGGCTCAGAATTGCTCGTACCTAAACTTCAAGTATCAAAATAGACGATGGCTAAATGAAATGGGCCAATTAGTTAGGCTTGAGTATCTTCTGAAACGAGGCTATCCACATGCAAATATTGCGCTGTTGTAAATTTTTATCAAACAAATCTGTATATACTAATGCCCAGACTGTTGAAGCCGGACAGCGAGCCAATGTAGTGAAATATAACGTGCGGTTAGTTTTTGGAGAGAAAATGAAGTTTTTTTGTATTGGGCGAATATGTTCAGCTTTATTGACGTGCTTGTTGCTGACTACATCTGTTAGCGTTTTAGCGGCAACGCCATCGCCTCAGATGATGGCCCAGTTGCAGCAAATGTCGCCTAGAGAGCAAAAAGCCCTAGCAAAACAGTATGGGATTGAGCTCCCGCAAGGTATTGGTGGGGTTCAGCAGCAGGCCGACCCTGGTGTCTTGGGTGCGCCTGGCGAACCAGTAGAGGTGTTCGATCGAGTGCCGCGATACTTTGATGGTTTAGATCGTCGTTCAGACGAGCAATTTCGGCGTTACCAGAGAGGCTTACAGAGCGACAAAGATGAGCTTGAGCGTTTCGGTCTAAGTATTTTCGACCGTGAGATAAGTACTTTTTCTCCCGTGGACGATATGCCTGTGCCAGAAAATTATGCACTAGGTCCTGG
>ENA-OQVM01002886-OQVM01002886.1-marine-metagenome-genome-assembly--contig:-NODE-2886-length-19330-cov-5.957305_pt1 | contig 19330 bp, 15 predicted proteins | sample MGYA00237776_ERZ505498 | MGnify/ENA primary metagenome ERZ505498 (study PRJEB26159, sample SAMN06265151) | marine metagenome | isolation source: Helgoland LTER site | place: Germany:Helgoland, sampling... | reverse complement strand
TCGTATCCGCCGGGTGATTGCATCACACCTTTGCCGTGGTGTTTGGCATTGCGGAACTCGCCCTCGTAGCGCACGCCATTGGCATAAAGCGCGACACCGGTGCCGACGATGGCCCCATTTTCCCAGCCGCCCTCGTAGGTGCCGCCATCGGCAAAGGTAATTTTGCCAAAGCCGTCTGGTTTGCCCTTAGAAAAGTTGCCCTGATAGACGGACCCATTGGGAAAGCGCGCAGTGCCGTCGCCTTTGATTTCGCCATCGACCCACGTGCCGGTGTATTCATATCCATTGGGCAGGCGGTACATGCCTTGGCCGTGCTGCAAGCCACCCCGGAACGTGCCCTCGTAGATGCCGCCGTCGTCATATTGCTTGGTCAGAACAGCGTCTGACTGTGCCAGAACTGCCCCGGGCAGTAAGGCAAGGCAGAATATCAGACTGCGCAATAACATGGCTCACCTCTTAGATTCGTTGTCCCGCCGTCGCTTTGGCAGGCGAGTAGAGCCTAAGACAGGGCGGGGCAGGGGGCAATGCCCTTCGCCATTTGCATGGCGTGTCGCTGATCACATAGGCAGAGGGGGCCAGCGCCGGGTGCGGCGCGCCTACCTCGGGGGTTTTTTGAAACGAAGAAGGGGGGCTGCGGTGTCGCGGGTGGGTTTCCTTGGCCTTGCTTTCTGCTACATCAGCCGGGACGTTCAAGGAGCACCCGCATGGCAGACACATTTCGCATCACGCTGGGGCAGTTGAACCCAACAGTTGGTGATATTGTAGGCAATGCCGCCAAAGCGCGCGCGGCCTGGCAGGCAGGACGCGACGCGGGTGCGGATCTGGTGGCCCTGCCCGAAATGTTCATCACTGGCTACAATGCCCAGGATCTGGTGATGAAGCCCGCGTTTCATACTGCTGCCATGCAGGCGGTCGAGGCATTGGCGCTGGAGTGCGCAGATGGCCCACCTTTGGCGATTGGCTGTCCTTGGGCTGAGGGCACGGAGTTGTTCAACGCCTATCTTATTTGCAAGGGCGGGAAAATCGCCTCTCGGGTGTTGAAGCACCATTTGCCGAACGAAACTGTGTTTGACGAAGTTCGGATTTTTGATTCCGGTCCTTTGGGGGGGCCATATTCTGTCGGCAATACCCGCATCGGCAGCCCGATTTGCGAAGACGCATGGCACCCGGATGTCGCCGAGACGCTGCAAGAAACAGGAGCGGAATTTTTGTTGGTGCCCAATGGCTCGCCCTATTATCGGGGCAAGTTCGATACGCGCATCAACCATATGGTCGCCCGTGTCGTTGAGACGGGTTTGCCGTTGATTTATCTGAACATGGTTGGCGGGCAAGATGATCAGGTGTTTGATGGCGGCAGTTTTGCGCTGAACCCCGGCGGCAAGCTGGCTGTTCAGTTGCCCATTTTTGACGAAGTCGTGGCCCATATCGATCTGGAGCGCGGGCCAGAGGGCTGGCGCGTTTTGGAGGGTGAGAAGGCCCAGCACCCTGATGAAGTCGAACAAGATTACCGCGTCATGGTCACCTCTTTGCGCGATTATTGTGCAAAGACGGGATTCAAACAGGTTCTGTTGGGCATGTCCGGCGGTGTGGACAGTGCCCTGGTGGCGACGATCGCGGCCGATGCGCTGGGCCCTGACAATGTGCGCTGTGTGATGCTGCCGTCCGAATATACCTCGCCCCATAGCCTTGAGGATGCCGAAGCCTGCGCCAAGGCCCTTGGCTGTCGGTATGATTACCTTCCCATCGCTGACACTCGTGCGGCGGTGACGGACACCCTCGCACCCCTGTTTGAAGGGTTGCAGCCGAACCTGACCGAGGAAAACATCCAAAGCCGCATTCGCGGTCTGCTGCTCATGGCGTTGTCCAACAAGTTCGGCGAAATGTTGCTGACGACGGGCAACAAATCCGAAGTGGCCGTGGGCTATGCCACCATTTATGGCGATATGGCGGGCGGGTACAATCCGATCAAGGATCTGTATAAGACGCGCGTGTTCGACACCTGCCGCTGGCGCAATGCCAACACGCGCGACTGGATGATGGGCAATGCGGGCGAGGTGATCCCGGATCGCATCATCACCAAACCGCCAAGCGCGGAATTGCGTGACGACCAGAAAGACAGCGATAGCTTGCCGGATTATCCCGAGTTGGATGCCTTGCTGGATATTCTGGTCGATCAGGATGGGTCGATTGCAGATTGCGTCGCTGCCGGGTTTGACGCGGACACCGCCCGCAAAATTGAGCGGTTGATTTACCTAAGTGAATACAAGCGGTTCCAGTCTGCGCCGGGGGCGCGCCTGACCAAGAGTGCGTTCTGGCTTGATCGTCGCTATCCCATCGTGAATCGCTGGCGCGATCCGTCTTGATCGACAGCGATGGCGTGAAGCGGACTGTGTTTCTTGCCCAAACGCTGGGTTGGGTTTTGGGTGTAGGGCGGGGTTAATCCCGCCCTTCGGTTGTTTGTAAGCTTACAGCATCAACTGATAGCTGTGGGCTGCATAGCGGTAGCCGCCTTCGCCGTTGGTTTCGACATAGCCGATGCCGGGCCATGGCATGTGATAGCCAACGAACGCTGTGCGGTCGGCGGCCATCATGTCCAGCAGGCGTTTGCGTGTCACGGCGGCGGCGGCCTTGTCCATGTCAAAGCGGACTTCCCAATCAGGATGTGCCAGCGACCAGACATAGTGGTTGGCAAAGTCGGCACCGATGATCAGCTGGGTGCCACCGTCTTCGACCATGTAAGCCATGTGACCGGGCGTGTGGCCAAAGGCGGCCATGGCGGTCACACCGGAGGCTGGCGATCCACCATCGTCCAGCATGGTGAACTGATCGGCCAATGGGGCGATCTTGCCATCGAAGTTCTCATTGCCCGTACCAGACCAAGCATCGAATTCGACCGCACCGGTCATATAAGCCGCATTGGCGAATGTCGGCGTGCCATCGGTGGAAATGCCGCCGATGTGGTCGCCGTGCATGTGGGTAATGACGACTTTATCCACCTGATCGGCGGTGTATCCGGCCGCTTCGATTGCGGCGACGGTGCCAGCGCCTTGCAGGCCAGTATCGAACAGGATCAGCTCGCTGCCGTTGTTAACCAGCGTCGGCGTGAAAAAAAACTGAGCGGCGGCAGTGGACAGGCCCGCATTGGCAGAGACGGTGTTAAATGTCTCTTCATCCACGTTCAGACCAAAGATCGCATGTGGGTTTTCGACGGGGCGTGTGCCTGCCAGCAAGGTTGTGACCTCAAAGTTACCCACTTTGACTCGGCGGAAGTTTTCTTGGGCAATGCCCATCATCGGTGCGGCGGCGCGTGTCGATGTGGCGGTGGCGGCGGCCAATGGCAGGGCTGCGGCCCCCATCAGCGCTGTACGACGAGAGAACTTTGGAGAAGTGACCATGGTTTTTTCCTTGTTGACTGAAACTGGCAACATAGCGCTGATTTTCGTCTGTCACGTGGGTTGCCAAAAAATATCGATATTTTTTTGTTCACGTTCTCATGAGGACCAGTTTTGTGAACGCCCAAAAGCGCGCGGGGCTTTCGGCGGATGGGCGGGTCTGCGCCTTTGCCGGGGGTGTGGAGCGTATGTTGGGAGCCGGGCAAAACTGGACAAGGTGCCGCCCCTGTGACAAGGCATGCACAAGAGCCCGGAGAGCATTTATGACAATCACCCGTTTCGCCCCATCCCCCACCGGATACATCCATGTCGGCAACCTGCGCACGGCGCTGATGAACTATATAACTGCGCGCAAGGCGGGCGGTACCTTTATCCTGCGCATCGACGACACGGATCCCGAACGGTCCAAGGAACACTATGTCGACGCGCTCAAGGAAGATCTGGAATGGCTGGGTCTGCATTGGGACCGCGTGGAACGTCAATCCGAGCGGTTGGATCGTTACGCGGCTGCGGCAGACGAATTGCGCGCCAAAGGGCGGTTTTATGAAGCGTTCGAGACGCCAATCGAACTGGACCTCAAGCGCAAGAAACAGCTGAACATGGGCAAGCCACCCGTCTATGACCGTGCGGCCTTGGCGCTCAGCGAAGACGAAAAGGACGCGTTGCGCGCAGAGCGCGGCACAGGTGTGTGGCGGTTCAAGCTGGATCAGCAGCGCATCGAATGGGTGGATGGCATTCTGGGGGATATCAGCATTGATGCCGCCAGCGTCAGCGACCCTGTCCTGATCCGTCAGGATGGTCAGGTTCTTTATACCATCGCCTCTGTCGTGGACGATGTGGAGATGGGCGTGACGGACGTTGTGCGCGGGTCGGATCACGTCACCAATACGGCGACGCAAATCCAGATCATCGAGGCGCTGGGGGGCACGCCCCCCCGCTTTGCGCACCATTCCCTGTTGACGGGTCCACAGGGCGAGGCATTGTCCAAACGCTTGGGCACGCTGGCCCTGCGTGACTTGCGGGACCGCGGCGTGGAGCCGATGGCGCTGTTGTCCGTGATGGCGACCCTTGGGTCGTCCGATCCTGTGGAACTGCGCACCGATATGGCCGCTCTGATCGATGGATTTGACATCTCGCACTTTGGCTCGGCCCCCACAAAGTTTGACGAGGCGGACCTGTTTCCAATGACAGGCCGTTATTTACAGTCTCTCCCGCTTGAGGCGGTCGCGGACCGGATCGAGGCGTTGGGCGTACCTGCGGACATGGCTGCGCCGTTCTGGACTGTGATGCGCGACAATATCGAGACGTTGAAAGATCTGGAGGCGTGGTGGACGCTGTGCCGCGATGGGGCGGACCCCGTGATTGATGACGAGGACAGCGCATTCGTGGCCGAAGCCCTTGCGATGTTGCCCGACGCGCCGTTCGGCCCAGACACATGGTCCACCTGGACTGGTGCCGTAAAAGCAGCGACGGGCCGCAAAGGCCGTGGCTTGTTCATGCCGCTGCGCAAGGCCTTGACCGGTCAGGCGCATGGGCCGGACATGGCAGCGCTGATGCCGCTGTTGCAGGTGATCAAGGCGCGCTAATGCGGCAACCGCGGGGACGGATCATACAACGGCCCTCCGGGGGGAGTTTATCTGGCGAGATGAAGCTGGACCCCTATGGCTGATGCGCAGGCCAAGTTTGTCACGGGATCATTGTTGCGTCATGTGACGGTGATGTCGTTGACATCTGCACTGGGCATCACCGCCATCTTTCTGGTCGACTTTATCGACATGATTTTCATTGCGATGCTGGGCAAAGCCGAGTTGGCCGCAGCCGTGGGCTATGCCGGGGCGATCCTGTTTTTTACCACCTCTTTTGCCATTGGCATGGCGATTGCCGTGGGCGCGCTGGTGGCGAAGTCCCTGGGCGCTGGCGACCCGCAAGAGGCGCGCACGCGCAGTACCCATGGTTTGATCTATGGGGTCGGGTTTGCCGTCGTATTTGCGGCACTGGTCTGGATGAATGTGCCCCTGTTCGTGGCGTGGATCGGGGCCGAGGGTGAGACTGCCGCGCTGGCCATCGGGTATTTGCGCATCATTGTTCCGTCCCTGCCGTTTCTTGTCGTCGGCATGATGGGTGGGGGAATTCTGCGTGCGCATGGCGATGCAAGCCGCGCGATGATGGCGACCTTGTATGGCGGGGGTGTCAATGCGGTGCTGGATCCGATCCTGATCTTTGGCTTCGGCCTTGATCTGACGGGGGCGGCGCTGGCGTCTGTTGCGGCACGCGTCGTGATCGGGGTGACTGCGGTGTTGCCCATTCTGCGTCATCACGGTGGCTTTCCACGCCCGAACCCGGCCGCGATGCTGCGTGATCTGCGGCCGTTGGTGGCCATCGGGTTTCCGGCGATCCTGACGCAGCTGGCAACGCCCATGGGTCAGGCCATCGTCACCCGTTCTATGGCGCAATTTGGGTTGGAGGCCGTTGCAGGCATGGCGATCGTAGGCCGCCTGATGCCGGTGTCCTTTGCTGTCATCTTTGCGCTGTCGGGGGCGGTGGGCCCGATTTTGGCTCAGAATCTTGGGGCCGGGAACTTTGATCGTGTTCGCCGTGGTTTCAATGCGGCCCTGCTGTTTGCGGGCGTTGTTATTATTGTGGTGTCTGTGGTTCTGTTTGCCTTGCGTGATCCGATTGCCGATTTGTTTTCGGCGACGGGGTTGACCCGCGAACTGGTCTATCTGTTTTGCGGGCCGCTGGCGTTGTTGTTCTTTTTCAATGGCGCGCTGTTTATCAGCAACGCAGCGTTCAACAACTTGGGCCATCCGTTTTACTCGACCGGTATGAACTGGGGCCGCAACACGGTGGCCATGGTGCCGATGGTCTGGATCGGGGGCGCATTGTTTGGTGCAACGGGCGTGTTGGTTGGTCAGGCGCTGGCGGGGGTGCTGTTTGGTGCCATTGCCTGGGTGCTGGCGTTGCGTGTTATTGCGGCGGGCGGTGCGCCAAAGGCATCGGTTGACAGTTTTGCCCGCGAGGGGCGATTGCTGTCACTGCTGAACCTGCGCAAGTAGGCGGTCGGTCAGCGCCTGTTCCTCAGCGCTGAGTGTTTGCGCGCGCGGATAAATTGGGGCTGCGCGATCGTCCAGAACAGGCGTGTCCCAACCGTCGGTCGTTTCGAAGAACGCCTTGGCCCCGGCTGTGCCGAATTCATGCACGAAGCCCTGCACCACAACGTCAAGATAGCTGAGCAATATGCGGTGATCCCCGCCTTGGCGTTGCTGTTCGGGCGCGACTTGATAGGCGGCGATGCTGCTGGCGGGTGCGCGATGAGTGACATGCCGCGTTGCATCAATGCGTGCATAGCCGTGTTCGCGTTGATCCAGTGCGGCCCAGTCCGCACCCGGTACTGTCGCGATCAAACCATCGATGCTGTGACCTTCTGCGGGATGTATCGACAGGAACACCACGTCACGTAGACCAGTGCGCACCCATACACGCCGCCAGCCATTGAGCGTGGCCGTCTGTGCCAGCGGGTAGCGGTGCGTGGCGCGATTAACGAGGCTGCCATAGCCAAAAAACCACGGCGTCATGACGCTGCGTTGAGGCCGCCAAACTGGCTGGCAACACTGTCCCAAACCGCCTCGCTTGATGCGCTGAGCAGATAGCCCGAGGTCATGGCCGCATTATAGGGTGTACCGTCGAGCATTGCGGCCTTGCCGCCGGCTTGCTGACACAGCAACACACCGGCTGCATGGTCCCAGCAATTAAGGTTGCCTGACAGAACGAAATCGGCTGATCCAGTGGCCAGCAGGCGGTATTCATGCGCAGAACAGCGCAATGTGCCCACATAGGCCAGTACACCCACCTTGGACCACATGAGCGCGCGATCGGCGGGGGGCATCATGCGGATATGCATGTAGCCTGCCATGCGATCTAGCGGCTTGGGCTCTGCGGTTTGGATTTCGCGTATACGGCCCGTCTGGGTTTGCCATACGGCAGGTGACGTGTTGTCCGTGACGATCAGGTCGTCGCCGACCGGGTCGTAAATCAGGCCCAGAACGGGCTGTCCGAACCGGCACACTGCGATGATCGTGGCAAACAGGGGCATGCCTTTGGCGAAATTCCAAGTGCCATCGACGGGGTCGATGATGAAACACAGTTCTGCCTCGGCAATGCCATCGAGCAGGCCGGGCTTTTTCGATACGGCTTCTTCTCCGACGATCAGGGCGTGAGGGAATGCCATTTGCAGCCCGCGCGTGATCATCGCTTCGGCGGCGATGTCGGCAGCGGTGACCAGATCCGTTTCGTCCTTTTTTGTTTCGATTTCACCGATGTCGAGGCGGCGAAACCGGGGCATGATTTCCGCGCGCGCGGCGCGGCGGACCAAATTGATCAGTTTGGTTTTCTGTGCGGGCGACAGGGGCGCTGTGACAGGCATCGGCAACTGGTCGGTCATGAGGGGCCTTTCCGAAGATCAAAGGATGAATTCATCGTCGCATGTGCTTTCATTGCCCGCAACGCGGCTTATTCGCGCCCGCGCAATATGTGCGCAGGCCGGGCAGCCAGTGGGCCCCACGCAAAGGCAAGGCCCGCCAGCAAGGTGGCACCGACTCCACCCAGAATGATTGCGATGGCTGAGGGCCAGATGACGGTGAAATCTGTGTCCATCACGAAATTGCTGACGGCCCATCCGCCTGTGATCCCTGCGGCCAATGCAACGGCACCCGCGCCAAGGCCCAACAGGGCTGCGCGCGTCGCAAAGCTGAGCAGGATACGGGCGCGGGTTGCGCCCAATGTCTTGAGGACTGCCGCCTCGTAGGTGCGCGCCTGCATGCCAGCGGCGGCGGCCCCGATCAAGACCAGAAAACCGGTCAGCAGCGTGGCGGCCGCGCCGTAAGACGTTGCAGCGGCAAGCCCGGCCAGGACGTCGCTGACCCGGTCGATGGCGTCACGCACCCGGATCGCTGTGATGTTGGGATAGGCCCCTGCAAGATCGCGCAGGATTTGGGCCTCGGCCTCTTCGTCGGCGTAGACGGTCGAGATGAAAGTGTGCGGCGCGCCCTGCAGTGCACTTGGGTTCATCGACAGGATAAACCCAATCCCTGCCGTCGAAAAATCGACCTCACGCAGGGAGGTGATCGTACCGGTGATGTCGCGCCCGAGGATGTTGATCGTCAGGTTGTCCCCAAGGCCGATGCCCATTTCCTCGGCCTCTTCGGCGGCAAAGCTGATTTGGGGCGGGCCTGTGTAACCTTCGGGCCACCATTCGCCCGCGGTTATGCGGGTGTTTTCGGTGGGTGTTTCGGAATAGGTCAGGCCCCGATCCCCTTGGATTACCCAGTGATCTCCGGCGACCTCGCGCGCAGGCGTGCCATTGATCTGGGTGATGATCCCGCGGAGCATTGGTGCGCTATCGATCCGGCTGACGGCGTCGTCGTTTTCCAATCGCTCGGTGTAGCCGGGCATTTGATCGCGCTGAATGTCGACAAAGAAATAACTGGGGGCGATCTCCGGCAAGTTGCCTGAGATCGCATTGCGCAGATTGCCATCAATCTGCCCGACCGCTGCCAAAACTGACAGGCCAAGCCCAAGGGACAGCACCACGGATGCTGCCCCCTCGCGTGGGCCGGATATCGCACCCAGCGCCCATCGGAGTGCAGGCCGCCCCTTGGCCCTTGGTGCGGCGCGGCGTGCAAGCCAACGGATGCCAATCGCCGCAACGGCCAACAATGCCAGCGCAAAAGCGATGCCGCCTGCTGTCCACAGCGTGAGCCGCCATGTGCCCGAAAACACGCCCGCCAGACCGATCAACGCGACAAGGCCCGCGCCGATCCACAGCAAATAGCGAGGTGCAGGCAAAATACGTGCAGTGCCCAAGGCGTCGCGGAACAAGGTCGCTGCGCGCACATCCTCGGCCCGGGCCAATGGCCACAGCGTGAATACAAATGCTGTCAGTAGCCCGTAAATTGCGGCCTCTGTCAGCGGGATGGGAAAGATTGCAAAGCTGGCCGGAATCGGCAGGCGCGCCTCGATGATTGGGGCAAGTGCGACGGGGATCAATGCACCGAGGGCCACGCCGATGGCGATGCCCAGCAAGGACAGTGCCCCGATCTGCAGGAAATAGGTCTGGAAAATAGTGCTGCGTTCCGCGCCCAAAGTGCGCAGGGTGGCGATCACGCTCGTCTTTTCGGCCAGATAGGCGCGCACAGCAGCGGACACGCCGACACCGCCTACGGCGAGGCCGGACAGGCCTACAAGAACCAGAAAAGCCCCCAGCCGATCCACAAATTCCGAAACCCCCGGCGCACCGTTGCGCGAATCCGTCCAGCGCAAGCCGCTGTTTTCAAACCGCGCGCGCGCATCGGCCTCAAGGGCTTGCAAATCTGTTCCCTCGGGCAGGGTCAGGCGATATTTCGACGAAAACAGCGTCCCGGACGCCAGCAGTTCGGCGTTTTCCAAGCTGGTGCGCAACACGATGGTGCGCGGCCCCAAGGCAAAGCCGCCAGCCGCACTGTCTGGTTCACGGCTGAGTTCCGCGCTCAGTTTGAAATCCTGCGTGCCCAACCGGAAAGTATCGCCCACAGACAATCCAAGCCGATCGATCAGTGCACGTTCCATCACGGCACCGGGAAGGCCGTCTTGACCGGCCAAGGCGGCGTCCAGCGGCATGTCTGGCGTCAACTCAACGGCACCGATAAGCGGGTACGCATCATCTACGGCCTTGATTTGAGTCAGGCCGCGTTCAGCACCTTCGGGACGGTCGACAACAGCCATGGACCGAAAATCGGCAATCTCGGAAACGGCGGTGGCCACCTCGTTCATCCAGTCCAGTTCATCGGCACTGGCGAAGCGGTAGGTGAAATCCAGTTCTGCATCGCCCCCCAGCAAGGCGGCACCTTCACGTTCCAGCCCCGCTTCGATGGCGGAACGGACCGACCCGACGGCGGCGATGGCCGCCACGCCAAGGGCCAGACAGGCCAGAAAAATGCGAAAGCCTTTGAGGCCCCCCCGCAGTTCGCGGCGGGCAAAGCGGGCAGAGGTTGCAAGGCTCATTCGGCGGCGGCCTTGCTGTCGGATGGGGTGGCGGGCGCGATGCGCCCATCGGCCAGTCGGATCACCCGATCGCACCGCGCAGCAAGTTCCGGGGCATGGGTGACCAGCACCAGCGTCGCGCCATGTCGATCGCGCAGATCAAACAGCAGATCCATGATGGCCGAGCCGTTTGCCCCATCCAGATTGCCGGTTGGCTCGTCCGCCAGCAAAATTTCGGGCCGGGTGACGCTGGCGCGGGCCAATGCGACGCGCTGTTGTTCGCCCCCGGACATCTGGCTGGGGTAGTGGCCAGCACGATGGCCCAGACCAACCGCTTTTAATTCCGCCTCGGCCCGATCAAATGCGTCGCGATTCCCTGCGAGTTCCAGCGGGGTGGCCACGTTTTCCAAGGCCGTCATGGTCGGGATCAGATGAAAGGACTGAAAAACAACGCCCATGTGCCCGCGCCGGAAACGCGCCAACGCGTCCTCGTTCATCTGTGTCAGGTCTTGACCCAAGGCATGGATGGTCCCGCCTGTTGCGCGCTCCAGCCCGCCCATGATCATCAAGAGTGACGATTTGCCGGACCCGGACGGGCCAACCAGCCCCACAGTCTCGCCGCGCGCAATTTCGATGCTGATCCCATGCAGGATATCGATCCGCCCGGCATTGCCATCCAGGCTAAGTGCTGCATTTGTGAGGGATAGGACTGGATCGGACATCGCAAAGCACCTTTATTGTCTGGTAACACGTCATATGGAGGTCAGATCAGTATGAGCAAGGCAATGGGCACGATTGTTCTGGTTTTCTGGCCCGGTCTGGTGTGGGCTGAAACGGTGACCATCGCCGCTTTGGGCGACAGCTTGACCCAAGGATACGGGCTGCCAGCCGAAGCGGGGTTCGTGCCGCAGCTGGAAAACTGGCTGCAGGACCGCGGGCAAGACGTGCGTGTCATCAATGCGGGCGTGTCCGGGGACACAACCGCGGGGGGCTTGTCGCGCGTCGGCTGGACGCTGACGCCGGATGTGGATGGGCTGATTGTCACGCTGGGCGGCAATGATCTGTTGCGCGGCATTGATCCCGCCGTGAGCCGTGCCAACCTGGATGGCATTTTGAAGGTCGCGTATGCGGCAGGCGTCGAGGTGTTGTTGGTGGGCATGCAGGCCCCGGGGAATTATGGCCCGGATTACAAGGCGCAGTTTGACGCCATGTATCCCGAACTGGCGACCACCTATGGCACGCTTTTTGCGGCCAGTTTCTTTGAAGGGTTGGGGGGCGTCGATGCGTCGCCCAGCGACGTGCGCGCCTTTATGCAGGCCGATGGTATCCATCCCAACGCGACAGGCGTGATGCGCATCGTTGAGGGTCTGGGCCCTTCGGTGTTGGATTTGCTTACGAAAGCGGAATAAGGGGCATCGGCGGCGTGGCCGAACAGTATACAAAAAAGCGGCGCAACTTTCGTGCCCCGCTTGCCAAGTTCATCTTGTGATCGGTTCTGATCAGGCCAGCGCGATGTTTACGGCGCTTTCGCGTCCGTCACGCCCGGCTTCAAGGTCGAAAGTCACCTTTTGATTGTCGGCCAGCCCGGTAAGTCCCGAACGTTCGACTGCTGAAATATGGACAAAGATGTCTTTGCCGCCGGTTTCGGGCGCAATGAATCCATACCCTTTTGTTGTGTTGAACCATTTGACGGTGCCGTTGGCCATCGTCGTTACTCCTCGTTTAGTCCTGCCCGCAGCATGCGGCAGCGTGGCCTAGTCATGTGATCGAGTGACTGAGCCGGTCGGAGCAGTGGGTCGATATATGATTTAGCACTTTAAAATATGGGCGCGTTTTTATCCAATGCAAGGTTTTGTCACATCCTGCGCTGTGGTCGGCGCGATGCTGCATCTTTGGGCAGGGGTGCGAATTTACGAGGGCGTAAATATTTTACCAGTTGATAAAAATATTGTCCTGTGAGAGCGTTTCATAACAGATGTGACTATTGCGATGGAGCAGATATGACGCAATCTCCTTTCACGCCCGGTGTGGCTGCGGGCCGTTTGGGTAGCGCAGATTACGCGGACAATTTTTCGGATTTGCATCCTGCACTGGACGCCCACGAGGCCTTGGTGGCGGCGGATCGCTGTTATTTCTGCCATGACGCGCCATGCATTACGGCCTGTCCGACGGACATCGATATCCCACTTTTCATACGCCAGATCGCGACCGGCACACCGGATGCGGCGGCCAAAACGATTTTGACGCAAAATATTATGGGTGGCATGTGCGCCCGCGTCTGCCCGACCGAAACACTGTGCGAAGAGGCTTGTGTGCGCGAGATGGCCGAGGGCAAGCCGGTCTTGATCGGGCAATTGCAGCGCTATGCCACCGACCATTTGCAGGCGCAAAACGTGCATCCGTTTTCCCGCGCCGAGCCGACGGGCAAGACAGTGGCCGTGGTCGGGGCAGGGCCGGCTGGTCTGTCCTGTGCGCACCGCTTGGCGATGTTGGGTCATGCCGTCACCGTCTATGACGCCCGCGCCAAGCCCGGTGGTTTGAATGAATACGGCATCGCTGCCTACAAAACGCCCGAAGGCTTTGCGCAGGCCGAAGTCGACTGGCTGTTGGGCATTGGTGGCATTTCGATTGAATATGAAAACATGCTGGGCCGCGACGTGACGCTGGTTGGGCTAAGCGCGGAGTTTGACGCTGTTTTCCTTGGCATGGGCCTGGGCGGTGTCAACGGTTTGGCGGTGGACGGCGCGGATAAGGACGGCGTGCTGGACGCAGTCGATTTTATCGCCGATCTGCGTCAGGCGGGCGATGTGGCAACCCTGCCTGTCGGGCGGGATGTGGTCGTGATTGGTGGCGGTATGACGGCCGTGGACGCAGCGGTGCAGGCCAAGCTGCTTGGCGCGCTGAACGTCACGCTGGCCTATCGCCGGGGCCGGGACCGCATGAACGCCAGCGTGTTTGAACAGGACCTCGCCGCGTCCAAAGGGGTGCGGATCATGACGCATGTGGTGCCCACGGCCATTCACGGGAACGGGGCCGTGCACGAGATCGAATTTGAATACGTCAACAATGATATGAGCGGGACGGGGCAAACTGTTCGGTTGGCCGCGGATCAGGTCTTGCGCGCGATTGGTCAGACGCTGGACGGGGAGGGCCTGCCTGCGTTGGAGCATGGCAAGATTGCTGTCACCGGGGCCGGACGCACCACAGTCGATGGCGTATGGGCGGGTGGCGATTGCGCTGCTGGTGGCGACGATCTGACGGTGACGGCGGTCGCCGAAGGGCGCGATGCCGCAATGGATATTCACGAGAGTTTGACAGGGGCGGCGGGGTGAACCCCGCCCTACGGGAGCGCGCATATGGCTGATTTGAGTAGTGATTTCGTCGGGATCAAATCCCCCAACCCGTTCTGGCTGGCCTCGGCACCGCCGACGGACAAGGAATACAACGTGCGCCGCGCCTTTGAGGCGGGGTGGGGCGGTGTTGTGTGGAAAACCCTTGGTGAGGCGGGCCCGCCTGTCGTCAACGTCAATGGCCCCCGCTATGGAGCGATCTATGGGGCGGACCGCCGTTTGCTGGGTCTGAACAATATCGAACTGATCACGGACCGCGATCTGTATACCAACCTTGAAGAGATCAAGCGGGTCAAAGCAGACTACCCGGATCGCGCGATGATCGTGTCGATCATGGTGCCCTGCGAGGAAGAGGCCTGGAAGGCCATTCTGCCCTTGGTTGAGGATACGGGTGCGGATGGAATCGAGCTGAACTTTGGTTGCCCGCATGGGATGAGCGAACGGGGCATGGGTGCCGCTGTCGGCCAAGTGCCTGAATACATTGAGATGGTGACGCGCTGGTGCAAGCAGTACTATTCAAAACCCGTCATCGTGAAACTGACGCCAAACATCACTGATATCCGCAAACCTGCGGCTGCGGCCAAGGCAGGTGGGGCGGACGCGGTCAGCCTGATCAATACGATCAATTCGATCACATCCGTGAACCTTGACAGCATGTCACCAGAGCCGTCGATTGACGGGCGGGGATCGCATGGCGGCTATTGCGGGCCTGCGGTCAAACCGATCGCCATGTCGATGGTGTCAGAGATTGCGCGCGGGGCGGATACGGCTGGTATCCCGATCTCGGGGATTGGTGGCATCACCACGTGGCGCGATGCGGCGGAATACATCACGCTGGGCTGTGGCAACGTGCAGGTGTGCACGGCTGCGATGACCTATGGGTTTAAAATCGTTCAGGAAATGATCAGCGGCCTGTCGGAATGGATGGACGAAAAGGGCCACAGCAGCATTGAAGATTTCCGGGGTGCAGCCGTGCCCAACGTGACGGACTGGCAGTATCTGAACCTGAATTACGTGGCCAAGGCCAAGATCAATCAAGACCTGTGTATCTCGTGCGGGCGCTGTTATGCGGCCTGCGAGGATACATCGCATCAGGCGATTTCCATGAGCGCCGAGCGGGTGTTCGAGGTGATCGATGGCGAATGTGTTGCCTGTAATTTGTGCGTTAACGTTTGCCCCGTCGCGGACTGTATCACGATGGAGGCGATGGCCCCCGGCATGGTCGATCCGCGCACAGGCAAGGTCGTCGAACCGGACTATGCCAACTGGACAACGCACCCCAACAACCCGAGCGTGACAGCGGCGGAGTAACGGGCGGTTGTGCGTACGCGCAACGGCTGCGGGCGGTGTGCGCGAAGCGGGGTGTTAACGCCATAAAAACAAGGGCTTTGGGCTGTGCGCAATCCGTACACGGGGCGTGCACAACCTGTGCACCGTTGATACACCCGAAGGAGGGTTAACGGGGCGTGCGGTGGTGTGTGTTAAGGATGGGTTAATTTGCGGGATGGACCGGGCGGAGCCATGGACTGTCACTCAGCACGAAGATGTGCGGCCAGCTTTAACCGGACCTTCATGCACGGCGCTGCCAAGTTCGGTTTTGAGTCCGAGCAAATGGATGCTGCGACATGCAAATCTTGGTAGAAGGGGCGGGAAGTGGCCGTTCGCTGTGCCCCACGTCAACGTCAGCTAGGCGCAGAAACCGGACTTTGCAAAGTCGTTTTGGACGCCCGGTGGAACAGGGGAACTAAGGTGCGGGTGCGTCTGAGATACTGCCATTCAAATGAACTCGTGCACTTCAACCGAACCTTTACTAACTTGCATCGCGCGAACAAAATTCTTTTTTGAGAGCGGACCAATATATGCTGCTTCAACCTGCGCCATTATTCTGCGGGTGGAGTTTTCTTCTTTCCATCGGCACAGTAAGTCAGCACCTGATATAAAGCTTGCGTCAATAGATATTCTATCAATCTCGATCCATGTCGCTGCACCATACTTCTCAATGCAAGGGATAAAATACGCCAGGCTGTTTTGCGGGTGCATTTCATAGTATTCGTCTTCATCAAATCCATGGAAGTCAAACAGACTAACTCCCCCTAGACTCCTCACATATGGGTGGCCATCAGGTCCTTCCTTAGTGCCCCAACGTTCGTTTTCAGGCAGCGTCGGCTCTGGGAGAATTGCGCCATCCTGGAGGATGTTGTCGAACCTGTTGGGAAGAGTAGTGTGCCAAAGCCCATCCCCAAGGATATCAAAGACCTGTTGTCTGATTTTTGCTCTGTTCATCGCACTCACAATCAATATTGGAAAGGTACCGACCAGAGCGCGGGGAAGCGCCAGAGGCGATAAGATGATTGCATCTATACTCTTGGTTCGAGTCCTCGTGGAACAAAAGTTAGTTCATCACTAATACTGTCAGGTAGCCCCTCTCCGATCAAATCTTGAACATCCATTAGCGCGTCGTCAACATAGGGGAATCCGCGCTCAAGTTGACCCCACATTTCGCGACCTTTCGCCCTTATTTCAGGAACATTTAGTGATCTGACACTGTGTAGCCAAACCATTGTCCCTGTCGCATCCGAAAGCTGCCCCATTTTCTGGAATTGTTTAATTATTTTGACCAGAGCGACAGAGCACATGTCACATTTGAGTTCGATATCAGCGTCACGACAGATGTTAAAATCCAGTGCCGCAGATGGTATTGTGCCTGATTTCATTAGGTTAAGGCGCACAATATTTGCGATGACTATTATAGTTGCGATCTCTTGGCTGCTAGCACCTTTTAGACCAGCGATGAATTTCAAGATATCGTTGTTCATTGCATCCGAAGATGCTTGCATTGCCCGTTTCTTCAACCATCCAAACATCACTTTCACCCTATCAAAAATCAACAAATGTGGAGGTGAGGTATCTCATCTAGATCACTGCAAACAGACAAGAAAAAGCTTGGGAAACTCCTTTTTCCAGCAAAACCGACTTTGACTGTGGGATATGGTATGTCTCCTTTGGTGAAGATTTTTCGATGCGGGCCGGGGTGTGAGGTTGCGGCTTGGTGCTCGGGCGGCCCGCGTTGGAAAATCTCCCAAGGTGGAAGCCGCGGGGGCTGTCGGTGACTATGGGGATTGTGTGCAGGCGGCCCGCGGGACCGTAGTTTCTGCGGACCAGTTTGCGCCTGGGTGAGAGGTATTCGGAGGTGCCATCTCGCGTGTCGAAGCTTTCGTGGCCCCCATTTCGACAGCATCGTTACCAAATCGGCTCGAGGCATCAGCCCCGCGCATGACGCCCGGCCCGGTGCAGCATGTTTCTGCCGGTACTCGTACATTGTGGGGGACGGGCGGTGCGTCATGCTGCCTGCTCCCGAGGAGGGGCGCGAGACATCGGTTTTTGACCGCGCCGGAAGATTTCGATCACGCGCATGGGGCAACCGCAGCAGGGACATGGTTCTCGCAGGGTGAGCGGAGACGTCTCCGTTTCTTCCTGTGTTTCCAGTTCGGATTGTCGCTGCCCGAGCAGGTCGCGGATGCGGGCGACATTAGCCTTCCGCGTTGCGCTGGCCAGCAGGCCATAGTGCCGGATGCGGTGGAACCCGTCAGGAAGGACATGCATCAGGAAACGGCGAATGAATTCACCGATTTCGAGCCGCATGATCTTTTGCCGTTCACCAGATTTTATGCGGTAGTCTTTCCATCGAAACGCGACGGTGTCGGCATCCGCACTGACCAAGCGATGGTTCGAGATCGCGACCCGGTGGGTATAACGGCTCAAATAGGCCAGCACCGCCTCGGGGCCGCCGAAGGGCGGTTTGGCGTAGACGACCCATTCGGATTTGCGGAACGGGGCGAGCCATTTTTTGAAGGCTGCGGTGTCGGCCAGTCCTTCGTGATCGCCGAAGAACGCAAGCTCTCCCGCTTGGTGCAGTGCCAACAGTCCTTCAATGAACAGGCGACGGAATAACCGCGCCAAGACCCTCACGTGCAGAAAGAACCTGGGCTTACAGGCGACCCATTTGGATCCGCCCGGTGACAGGCCGCCGCCAGGGACGATGATCATGTGGACGTGAGGATGATGGGTGAGTGCGGATCCCCAGGTGTGCAACACGCTGGTCAGGCCGACCTTTGCACCAAGGTGCCTGGGATCGGCGGCAATGGTCATCACCGTTTCTGCTGACGCCCTGAACAGCAAGCCGTAGACCGCCCGTTTATTCCGATAGGCGATCTGCGCGATCTCTGCGGGCATCGTGAAGACGACGTGGAAATACTCAACCGGCAGCAGATCCTCGGCGCGCGCCTCCATCCAGTCGCGCGCGGCTGGCCCCTGACACTTCGGGCAATGCCGGTTTTTGCAGGAGTTATACGCGATGTGGTGATGATCGCATTTGGTGCAGGCGGCCACATGCCCGCCAAGCGCCTCAGTGCGGCAAGCTTCAATCGCCGACATCACCTTCAGCTGGCTCAGGCTGACATGACCTGCATTGGCCCGCCGCCATGTGGGGCCATATCGTCGAAAGATATCAGCAATCTCCAGCTGTGGGCGGGGCAAGACCCCGGCACGTCACTCCAGGCTTCGCCGCAGCGTCTGATCCTGCAGACTGGCCAGCATCTCGTAGGGGCTGACCGTGTCCTTGATCGTCTTGGTGGCGACATGAGTGTATTGCGCCGTGGTCGTCAGCTTGGCATGGCCGAGCAAAACCTGGATGACCCGCACGTCTGTGTTCGCCTCCAGCAGGTGCGTCGCGAAGCTGTGCCGCAATGTGTGCAACGTGGCGGGTTTGCTGATCCCAGCCATGTGTTTTGCCGAGGTAAAAGCCCGGTTCAGCTGTCGCGACGAGATCGGGTTGATCTTGGGCTTGCCGGGGAAGAGCCAGCCCTCGGGCCGTGCTTCCTTCCAGTAGTCACGCAACAGGCCCAGCAATCCCGGCGACAGCATGACCTTGCGATCCTTGCCGCCTTTACCCTGATCGACGTGGATCAGCATCCGGTTGCTGTCGATGTCGCTGATCTTGAGGTTGCAGACCTCGGATGCGCGCAATCCAGCACCGTAGGAAATGCTGAGCGCGGCGCGGTACTTGAGCCCGGGTCCCGGCGTTGCCATGAGCAGATCAGAAACCTCCTGCACGCTGAACACCATCGGCAGCTTCTTGGGCTGGGTCTTGAACTGCATGAAGCACTTCATGTCTTCGTGTCCGCAGGTAATGCCGAAAAAGAACCGCAGCGCCACGATCCGCGTGTTGAAAGTCGATGGCGTCACGCCCGTATCAGTCATGTGCAGCTGATAGGCACGAAGCTCTTCCGGCGTGGCTGTATCCGGCGAATGCCCAAGAAACGCAGCGAAATCCTTGATTGCACGAACATGCGACTTCTGCGCTTTGTCACCCATACCGCGAATGCGCATGTCCTCCAGCATCCGCGCACGTAGCGGGCTCATCTTCTCCTCTGTCATGGGAACCTCCTGTCATCAGATTGAGAAACCTCAATCGTCAATCAGGTCAGCCAGTTCGCAAAATGCACCGTCGCAGGAGCGGTGCGCTACATCAGCCAAACGCGCCATTGCCGCGCGAGCGGCTTAGTCCTTGGG